>Ga0302205_10000784_pt1 | contig 12748 bp, 10 predicted proteins | sample II_Fen_E1_3_FD_194582 | JGI IMG/M metagenome (GOLD analysis project Ga0302205, IMG submission 194582) | Peat permafrost microbial communities from Stordalen Mire near Abisko, Sweden - II_Fen_E1_3 | ecosystem: Environmental > Terrestrial > Soil > Wetlands > Permafrost | place: Sweden: Abisko...
TTTATTTCGTTTTTTGAATAGCCTGATGAATCTGTTGTTAAATAATTAACTTCAAAAACGCCAGGCTTTTACAAACAGACAAACATTTAAAGGTAATTTGTTGGACGATAATTTAAATTGCTTTTATGGTGATTTTTTTGTTTCTGTAAAAGTCCTATTTGCGTTAGAGGATGCCTTTCCCTACTGACACCTTCCCGAGGGTTATCCTGCCTGTATATCCCTCAATATATTGTTTCAGTTGCCGTATTCTCTGGTGTATTCTTTCCATCACTGACCAGGTTTTCGTTTCACCTTATCGGATTCCCGGGCAGGTCTGTTCATCTATCGTGTAGTTGTTACCGGAAAATCTTTACAGCACAAAATTAATGCTGTTTGTTGCTTTAAATTGTCCAAAGTGTAAATATCTTTATCCAAAACATAATTTTGTTATCCAAAGTGTAAAATATTTCGACAAAATATAAAACCATTAACGGTTACAGAAATTAATCTATCAGTTTATTTTTTATCTTTGTGAAAATATTTCTTAATGTTTAGATTAATTGCACTTTTAGCTCCTGTATTTGTGGCGTTGTTTTGGGCTATTATCCTTTTTGATGACAGTGAAAGACATAGCGTCCCTCGCTCTTTTCTATCAAAGTTCATGCTTTTATTACTGGTGCTATTTACCGTTAAGTTTTTCAATTTTCAGCCTTTGCCGGATATCTATCCTTATTTCGATGTCATCCATTTGTATGCAAGTTGCCTGGTATTCCCGGTTTATCACATCTACTTCCGACTATTGACTATCGATGAAAAGTTTTCATGGAAAGCCCATGCCCGTTATCTGATCTTTCCCCTCCTTTTAGTTTCAGTCTATGCTGTCGGAGTCCTTTTAACTCCATGGATGGAATACCAGGCTTTCCTTTTTGATAAACATGCTTTCCCTAATTCTCCCCAAGTGCATTTCCTGAATGTTATTCGCCCTCTGTTAAGCTTTTATGTACTCCTTCAAGTAATCGTTTATCTTGTAAAGAACTTTAGACTTATCCGAAAGTATGGCGAAAGAGCCGAACAGTTTTATTCGGATATACAGGATGGAAAATATAATAATGCTAAAATGTTGAATTATATGATCTTTATTAATAGCGCTATCACTGTCATTTGTTATTTGATTTTTAAAAGGCATTCAGGAATGGTCATTCTGTTTCCCCTTCTGTACGCGGTTGTAGCCTATATGATCGGGTATATGGGTTATAAACAAAAGCCTATCAATCCGACTTTTGATTTACAGATGGATAAACAAACAGAAAATACTCCGGATCAAGCGTTGTCGTATGCACAGGAAAAGATTTTATATAATTTATTAGTGGCGTTTGAAGAACAGAAGATTTATCTCAATAGCCAATTGGATATTTTGCAGGTTGTGCAAATTGTGGGGGTGAACCGGAGTTATCTTTCGGCAGTTATTAACCGACAATACAATCAAAATTTCTGCTCGTTTGTCAATGGCTTCCGTATTGAAGAATTGCACAGGGTCTATGCCGTTAATCCTGAATATTCAAATGAAACGTTGGCCGAACGTTGTGGTTTTGGCTCCGTGAATTCACTGAAACGTTCTGTTTATGCTAAAACAGGAATGTCGATCACCGAATGGAAGAACCATGTAGGGTCAATACAAATGGTTGGATAACCGGATGATTGAAATAAAGAATGATGTCATAAAAACGACTAAACTGTTTGGACGCTAAATTATTTGTGTGGTTTTTGACCAGTGTTGAGCTATTTCTCGTAGCCAATAGCGCAGTTCTAATTATCAAATGACAAAAATATGATACGTACAATAATTCTTTTATTGCCCATATATACAACCTTGTTTTGGTCGATTGCACTGGTGGGTAACGAGAAAGAGCACAGTACCCCCCGACGGTTCTTAGGAAAGTTCATGCTTTTTCCACTCCTGATTTTTAGTTCTCATTTTATTTATTTCACGCCTTACCCGGAAATTTATCCGTATTTCGATGCTGTTTTGCAATATGCATCACTTCTGGTATTCCCGATTTATTATATTTACTTCAGATTATTGACTGTTGACGAGAAGTTTTCTTTAAAAGCTCATGCCCGATTTCTGGCGATCCCCACTCTTATAGCTGTTATTTATGGCATTGGCATATTGCTAACACCTAAAATTGAATTCAGAACCTGGCTTTTCAATCAGGATGCTTATCCTAACTCATATCATATCCGGTTTCTAAGGATCATGCGATTGATTATTCGAATTACCTATCTGATTCAGGTGGTTGTTTCGGTGCTGGCAAACTACCTGCTTATCCGGAAATATGGGGCAAAAGCTGAGCAGTTTTATTCGGATATACAGGATGGGAAATACAATCATGCTTTATTGCTGAACCGTTCTATTATTGTGATGGGTCTGGCAGCATTCGTTTTTACCTTATTGGGGAGGCAGTATGTATTAACTCAAGACGCATTGATTTATGCCGGTTGGACAGTTTTTTCATCCATGTTATTTATCATTGGATATATGGGTATTAAACAAAAAGCAATTAATCCTACTTTTGATTTAGAAGTCGACAATGAAATCCAAAACAATCATGTAAAGCAATTGTCAGGTACGCAGAGAAATATATTAGCCAGACTCATTATGGAATTCGAACAAAAGAAAATCTATCTCAACAGCCAGTTGAATATCCTCGATGTTGTACAGGCCATAGGAACAAACAGAACGTACATTTCAACGATTATAAACCAACAATATAACCAGAACTTCTGTGCTTTTGTAAATAGCTATAGGTTGGATGAACTTGAACGGATTATACACAAAAATCATAATGTTTCCAATGAAATACTGGCTGAAAGTTGCGGCTTTGGTTCTGTAAATTCTCTAAAACGAGCCGTTTTTGCTAAAACAGGAATGTCCATCTCGGAGTGGAAAAAACAAGTGAATTAAGAAGTTGGTCGCTCCTAAATAAGAGGCTAATGAAATGAGAATACTGCCTATTCACTTATCTATTCCAACCATTCTGTTCCAGTCGAAGAGTTTCCATTCATTTCAACGAAAAACGACTTGCTAAAAAGGTCAAATGAATTGAATTATCAATAAACTTAAAAAAAGAGCCTTAAAAAGTATTATTCAAAAAAAAAATCGGATATTTGTATTGCCGTTAACTCGTATAAATATTCAATATAACTCATTAATAATTAACTTATGAATGCAAATGATATTCGCCAGTTGGAGCCAAAAGCGCTGTGGCAAAATTTTTATAGTATTACCCGGGTACCTCGTCCTTCGCATAAAAAAGAAGAAATAGGTGCGTTTCTTGTAAATTTCGGTAAATCACTGGGATTAGAGACTCTGCAGGATGAAATTGGGAATGTGTTGGTTCGTAAACCCGCTACCCCGGGTCTGGAAAACCGTAAGACTGTAATTTTGCAGGCACATATGGATATGGTTCCTCAAAAGAACCGCAATGTGCCTCATGATTTTCAGACCGATCCTATTGATGCGTATGTAGACGGCGAATGGGTTACCGCACATGATACCACTTTGGGTGCTGATAATGGCATCGGGTTGGCAGCTGCCCTGACTGTGCTACAATCGAAAGATATCAAGCATCCTGCTATTGAGGTGTTTATTACAGTGGATGAAGAAACCGGTATGTTTGGAGCTTTTGGTCTGCAACCTAATTTCCTGACAGGCGATATTCTTATCAATATGGATTCGGAAGATGAAGGCGAGCTGTATGTAGGCTGTGCCGGAGGTGTTGATGCTAACATCACATTTCGTTACAAAGAAGTAGAAGTGGAAGAAGGTGATGTGGCGCTTAAAGTTTCACTGACAGGCCTTAAGGGTGGACACTCAGGGGTGGATATCAACCTTCAACGGGGTAATGCCAATAAACTGATGTTCCGCTTTTTAAAAGATGCGGTAGCTGATTATGAAGCGCGCCTGGCAAGTGTTGATGGTGGAAGCCTGCGTAATGCCATTCCGCGTGAAGCATTTGCGGTAGTAACGGTTCCTGCTGAAGATGTGGATGACCTGGTGAATTTTGTAAAAGAATATGAAGAACTGTTTATCGAAGAATTCAAAGGAGTGGAAGAAACCATTTCATTCACGGTGGAACAGGTAGATTTGCCAACCGGATTAATACCGGAAGAGGTGCAGGATGACCTGATCAATGGCGTTACAGCTTGCCCTAACGGTGTTGCCCGTTTTATACCGGAATTACCGACTGTTGTTGAGACCTCGAATAATCTGGCTATTATCAAATCGGATGGAAGTTCCATTAAACTTCAAACGCTTGTTCGTAGTTCGGTGGAATCGCGCAAAGAAGAATTGGCTTCGCAGCTGGAGAGTGCATTTCTGTTAGCTGGTGCTAAAGTGGAACTGCTAGGTGGTTATCCTGGTTGGAAACCAAATCTTGATTCCCCTATATTGAAACAGATGACTAAGGTATATGAAGATAAATTTGGAAAAACGCCCAAAGTAATGATTATACATGCCGGATTGGAATGTGGAATTATCAGTACCCATTACAGTCATTTGGATATGATTTCATTTGGTCCGACCATTAAGCATCCACATTCTCCTGATGAAAAAGTGAATATTGCTACAGTAGCTAAATTCTGGGATTATCTGTTGGCTACTCTGGAAAATATCCCTACTAAATAATAATCCCCTAAACAACCCCTAACCCTTAAAGGGACCTAAGAAATCAATGAACTAGATTTCTTAGGTTTTATTCCCCTTTAGGGGTTAGGGGTTCTTATTTTTATTTATATGAAGAAAAACTTTTTACTTCTCGCAATCCTGTTGTTTACAGTTTCTGTTTTTGCTGAAAAAACTGATACTACAGCAGTTGATACGTTTAAATTTTCCATCCTTAAACAAAACAAAATTACATCAGTAAAGAATCAGGCCAGCTCAGGTACTTGCTGGAGTTTCTCTGGGTTGGGCTTCTTTGAGGCCGAGTTACTACGCATGGGTAAGCCTGAAGTGGACTTATCTGAAATGTTCATAGTACATCATTCGTATACCGACAAAGCAGATAAATACGTGCGTATGAATGGTACCATTAATTTTGCAGGTGGCGGATCGTTTTATGATGTGGTGTATGTTCTCAAAAACTATGGCATTGTTCCTGAGAAAGAAATGAACGGCCTGAATTATGGGGAGGATAAACATAAACATGGCGAACTGGATGCGCTGACAGATGCTTATGTGAAGGTAATTGTATCAAACCCTAATAAAAAGCTCTCTACGGCCTGGAAAACGGGTTTTGAAGGCGTTCTGGATGCCTATATAGGTCAATGCCCGAAAGAATTTACTGCGGAAGGGAAAAAGTACTCACCTCTCACGTACGAGCAGTCGCTTGGATTGAATCTGGATGATTATATATCCTTGACTTCTTTTACTCATCATCCATTTTACACACAGTTTGCTATTGAAATTCCGGATAACTGGCGTTGGTCGGAATCGTACAATATACCACTGGACGAGTTAATGAGTGTTTTCGATAATGCCATCAACAAGGGATATTGCGTTGCCTGGGCATCGGATGTAAGCGAAAAAGGCTTTACCCGTAAAGGAATTGCTGTGGATCCTGAAACAAAGGTGACTAACCTGCCAGGCACTGACCAGGCAAAATGGTTGAACATAACCCAAAAAGATATTGATGAAAAGATTTACAAAGTAACGGGCCCCCAACAAGAATTGAAAGTGAATCAGGAGGTCCGTCAGGAAGGATTTGATAATTACCAGACAACCGATGACCATGGTATGGTCATCTTCGGAACAGCGAAAGACCAGAATGGGACAAAGTATTATCTGGTGAAGAACTCATGGGGTACAGAAAATAAATACAAAGGAATCTGGTATGCCAGCGAAACATTTGTAAAGCATAAAACCATAGATATCATGGTGCATAAAGATGCAATTCCTAAGGAAATCCTGAAAAAACTCGGGATTAAATAATTCATAATGCACAATTGAACGAAAAAGATCATATTGTATTCTGAATCATACAAAACAGAACAGGCTGTCAATTGACAGCCTGTTCTGTTTTTGTTTACTACGTACTACTTACTAAAAACTACCTACTAATAGGCATGCTCGTCCCCATTCACGTCTTCAATATCAATCCGTTTCCTCTCCATAGCACGCCAGGCGAAAAATATATAAATCAATACCACAGGAATAAACAGGGATACAATTGACATGGCCTTCAGGGTAAATTCACTGGACGATGCGTTGAAAATAGTCAGGGAACTTTGCAGGTTGATGGAAGGATAGAACGAAGTATTGTTGTAACCCGTGATTAATAATAAGCTGCAAACAGTTACTATTGTACCAATGCCTGCAAACCAGATTCCTTTTTTGAATTTAGGGGATATCCATGTTCCGATAATACCTGCCAATACAGCAACCACACCCAACAAGAATAAGACGAATATAACCGGCATTTCAATCAGGTTGGTAAAGTACTTGTATTTTTCCAACGTAACTACGCCTGTTGCAGCATCCACTGCATAGCCTTTGGAGAATAAAGTCCAGATAACAAATATCAGGAAGAATACAACAAACGGAATAGCATTATACCACAGGTATTTCCGGGAGCGTGCTTCCAGTACTTCATGATTGAGCCGGTTGATGAAGAATAGTACGGCCAGTGAACGGGATAAAAAGAAAACCGCTAATCCAAGCATTAGGTTTCGTACATTCAGCAGTGCTTCCAGTCCATGCCATTCATTGCCCCAGGAACTGATCACCGGTGCCAGCTGGTTTGTGATATTGCCTTTGTTCACTATAAAGTCAGAACCGGTAAAAAAGGTAGCAATGGCCACACCAATCAGGAAAGTGCCCAGCAGCCCATTAATAAAGAGGAAAGAACGATAGGTCGTTGTACCGTATATATTGCCGGGTTTCGACTGAAACTCGTATGAGACAGCCTGAATGATAAAGCAAAACAGGATTGCCATCCATACCCAGTAAGCTCCTCCAAAGCTGGTGGAGTAGAAGAGGGGGAAGGAGGCAAAGAATGCTCCTCCAAAAGTAACCAGAGTAGTAAAAGTGTATTCCCATTTACGACCCAGGGTATTTACCAGCAACTTACGTTCCTCTTCCGTCTTCGACAAAGAAAACAATAATGTCTGACCACCCTGCACAAAGAGTAAAAAAGCCAGTATGCCCCCTATCAGGGAGATCAAAAACCACCAGTAGTGTTGCAAGAATGAATATGTAATCATAATTTATGAGTTTAAAGAGTTTGACGTTTGAAATGTTCCGCGTTCTGTGTTCCGTGTTTAAAGAGTCTGTGAATTATTTGGATATCTGTTTAAAGACTTATAAAACCTTCCGATTGCACAACGCGGAACATTGAACACGGAACCTTTCAAACTCTTTAAACAATAAACCTTTCAAACCTTTAATGCTCTGCTTCCGGGCCTTTTTTGATTTGTTTCAGCATGATTCTCACTTCAGCCAGTAACAAAGCGGTGAAAAGTATTAAGAAAAGGAAAAAGGTGATCTTTACCGAATCGGACGATATGTTTGAGATAGCAGCATTTACAGGTAATACATCCTGTATGGCCCACGGCTGTCGACCCACTTCCGCTACTACCCAGCCCAGTTCACCGGCGACATATCCCAATGGGATACTCAACACACAAATCCATAAAAGCCAGGTTGCCTTTTGTATCTTTTTTCCGTTGACAAAGTAAATCACCAACCCAAACAAAACGATAAAATAGAATCCTAACATGACCATGATGTGGAAAGAATAGTAAATGGTAGGAACATTTGGAATCATAGTCTCGATTTTGTCAATATACCCATATCCGAATTGAGGGTAATTTTCTTTCAGTTGAGCTTTAAATGTCTTAGCTGCCACAAGGTCTTTTGCAGTAACCGCTTTTTGATAGGATGCTAGCGATTGAATAGCTGCTTTGCCCCGTGCTTGTTTTTCAAGGAATGAAAGGGCGACGCCATGCTGGGTCTGGTATCCGCCATCCAGGATATTACTTATGCCGGGGACAAAAGCATTGATATCGTGTTGGCTCATTAAGGATAGCATGGAGGGAATCTCAATTTTAAACAGAAAGGGTTCGTTGGCATCGTTATACGCTTTCTTTGCCGGGTTCAGAACACCAATGGCAATTAGCCCCGCATTCGTCTTGCCCTGATAGAGTCCTTCCATAGCTGCCAGTTTCATGGGTTGACGCTGTGATACATTATAGGCGGAACCATCACCGGTATAGGCTATGAGCAAGGAGGATACCAGTCCGAAGATAGCACCCACCATCATGCTCTTCATGGCAAAATCCGTCTCCCGCTTCTTTAGCAGGTACCATGCGCTTATTCCCGTGACGAACAATCCGCTCAATACCCAGCCGGATAATACGGTGTGAAAAAACTTATTCAATGCAACAGGCGAAAGCAAAATGCTCCAGAAGTCGATCATTTCATTGCGCACAGTGTCCGGGTTGAACTCCATGCCCACGGGATATTGCATCCAGGCATTGGCCACCAATATCCACAAAGCAGATAATGTCGCCCCTAGCACGGTTAACCAGGTGGAGGCAAGGTGAAACCTTTTACTTACTTTCTTCCATCCGAAAAACATAATGGAAATGAAAGTAGCTTCCATAAAGAATGCCAGAATGGCTTCGATGGCAAGCGGTGCCCCGAATATATCGCCCACAAACCAGCTGTAGTTCGACCAGTTTGTGCCAAACTCAAATTCCAGGATAATACCTGTTGCAACGCCAATGGCAAAGTTGATGCCAAATAACGTCATCCAGAACTGAGCTGCTTTTTTCCATTCTTCTTTCCCTGTCTTGACATACAGGGTTTCCATGATCGACATGATAACCCCCAACCCTAACGTGAGCGGTACAAATAGCCAGTGGTACATGGCGGTCATGGCAAATTGAGCCCTTGACCAATCCACTAATGTTGCATCCAATAAATTCATAATTTTTTAATGTATTTGATTTAGCGTTAGAAAAATTGATTTAGTCAACGTGTTTTTTTGTCTGATGTCTATTGTTTGTTGTCTTTTATTTTGGTTCTTGATTCTTTCTGTCTATCAATTCCTGCCGGACATGATTTGCCCTACTTTGATCGTCTTTAAAATTGGTATTCAGATAATTCGGAAAGAAAAAGATACGTAATACGGCAAAAATGATAAAAAGCTTTATCAGTACCAGTATCCACAAGGTTTTACCAACAGTCATGCCATGGAAGCCATCGCGGTAAAATGTAACTGGTTTTAGTAGAAAGGAAGGAATTCTCATATTGCTAATTTATAGAAAAACAACAACAGAACTTATCGAATACAAAAATATCAATAAATTTGGTATAATTACAAAAACGTATACATTTTTATTAATTATTTTTTTTAAAGGTGCTATAAAATGTAGTCTTGTTCAAATGAACGGGAATTTGATAGGATAAACAGATATGTAAAACCCCTGCGAAATAAACTCTATCGCAGGGGTTTTATATGTCTGAGATTTGGATTTTTCATTTTCCATTTCTCATCTAAAAGATCTTTATATTAGACTAACCAGCTTGACCTTTTTTTTTATTTATAAAGTCAATCTGCTTACTTTCAGAATCTTTATTAAATCTTTCGTCAATTTACTGGTACTGGATATAAATTGGCTTTGGTTTTAGTTTCATGAGTTCATCCGGCGTCATCATGTGTTTAGGACCTTTTTTGAGATCGTTTGTGTAAAATAATTTAAAACCGGTAAATTGTACAGGCTCTTTATAAATAAAAAAACGATAAGTGCCTTTTTTAAGTTCTGGTTCACCCCAGCCATCCATGTTCATTACAATTTGAACTTCGGGATGAAGCTTAATGTTCTTGTAATTTGTTATCATGCGTTGGGTAAAACGGTGCACAATGAATACTTTTGGAGGCAGATGGTTGTCTCTAACCAGTTTTGCCAGATAATTCGAGCAATAATTCACATCGCTTGCATCATATGTTCCAATGGTAGTTCCGGGTTTTTTGCCTGTTTTCATGGAGAACTCAGGATCCAGTCCAAAGTGGACGTTCGGCATCTTCAGGTATTTTTCCAGGAGTGGTAATTCAGCCTGAATGGTACTTTGTGCTACCTGGACATCCAAAAAAACAATCATGTCCTTTCTCATTTTGGCAATTGAAAGTACAGAATCTATCTGTTTATCCGGCATTCGGTAACGGAATTTTCCATCTTTACCCGGAGAACCCTGTGCCACCACGGCAATATAATGAAGAGCCGGTTGTACAGGAGTAGTAGGATCTACTTTTTCCCATTTCTTTATTTCCACATCGAGTTTGGCTAACATCTCTTTTGGAGGCAATTGTCCCAGGATACCCATTCTTTTTGAAAAAAGATTTCCATAGAAGCAAACAATCCTTTTTCCAGGTAAAATGGCTCCATCCAATGGATAGGGTTGTTTTTTTACCGGCCATCGTCCCGTAGTATCCCCGTTTGCCAGAGCCAGCATTTTTTTATTGTAGACTGCTGTGTCAATGGGTACGGATATTATTTCCGAGGATACATCTACCTTCGCTGCAGGCGTTTTAATCTGAGTTGTGTCTTTTAATGAACCGGTCTTTTTCGATGCATTCGAACAATTGGTTAGTAGTCCTATCATGCTAACTGCCATGGCGGCAACGAAAAACACTTGCTTAAGTTTGATTATTTTCATCATATATCTTAAATCCTTATTTGTTTTGAGCCCTTACTTTGCCTAAACGAGTGAAATTTTCCTACATGAAGAGAAACAAAGGCGTGGTTGATTAATTCATGTCAAAAATACGAAAAGTAATTTGCTAAACCGCAAATTACAAATAAAAAAACCGGTTGAATCTCATGTTTCGAAATTCAACCGGTCAACCTGGTTCTATTTGTTGTCTCACAAGGATTCGAACCTTGACAGGCAGATCCAGAAACTACAGTGCTACCATTACACCATGAGACAATACTTGTATTCCCTTTTTTAGTGCGGGAACAGACACTTTTAGAATAAAAACCTTTGTGATCAACGGTATTCAGGGTGCAAAATTACAAAAATAATTCATATTACAATGCAATTTTGAAAACAAAAAAACCGGTTGAACTTCATTTCTGAACTTCAACCGATTACCTTTGATTGGTTGTCTCACCAAGACTCGAACTTGGTCAGGCAGAACCAAAAACTGCAGTGCTACCATTACACCATGAGACAATCGTTAGGCTTCATTTCTAAAGCGGTGCAAAGATACATTTTATTTTCTTTTTGCCAAAACCTTTTGGAAATTTATTCCAAAAAACAAGGCTTTATCCTATTCTGCGGTTAGTAAATAGTAGTTCTTTTTGCCCTTTTGAACCAATATGTATTTGCTGTTGAGCAGCTTTGAACTGTCAATGATTTCATCCTGCTGTTCCAGTTTTTCTTTGTTTATACTGACCCCTCCCGACTGAACCAGCTTGCGCATTTCGCCTTTTGAGGGAAAAACGGCAGCAGTGTCGGTCAATAAGTCAATTGCTTTTACCCCTGCTTCAAGAATTTCTTTGGAAATTGTGAATTGAGGTACTCCATCAAATACCGCCAGCAAGGTGTCTTCGTCCAGTTTCTTCAATGCTTCGGAAGTTGCATTTCCAAATAAAATTGTTGATGCTTCCACGGCAGCCTGATAGTCTTCTTCGGAATGAACCATGACAGTTACTTCACGTGCCAGACGTTTCTGAAGAATACGTAAGTGAGGTGCAAGAGTGTGTTCGGCAATCAACTCTTCAATTTCTTCTTTGCCAATGGCCGTGAAGATCTTAATGTATTTCTCAGCATCCGTATCGCTTACATTTAACCAGAATTGAAAGAACTTATAGGGGGAAGTATACCGGCGATCAAGCCAAACATTCCCGCTTTCCGTTTTCCCAAACTTACCTCCATCAGCTTTGGTAATCAATGGACAAACCAAGGCAAACGCTTCCCCGCCGGTCTTGCGGCGTATCAGTTCTGTACCGGTGGTGATATTACCCCACTGGTCGGAGCCTCCCATTTGCAGCTTGCAGTTTTTTGTTTCATACAAATGCAAAAAATCATAGCCTTGTAATAGTTGGTAGGAGAACTCGGTAAATGACATGCCTACGTTTGATTCATTGCTCAGACGCTTTTTAACCGAGTCCTTTGCCATCATATAGTTCACGGTGATATGTTTCCCGATGTCCCGAATGAAGTTCAGGAATGAGTATCCCTTCATCCAATCGTAGTTATTCACCATTTCGGCTGCGTTGGGCGAATTGCTGGTAAAATCCAGGAACTTTTCCAATTGGCTTTGTATGCAATCCTGATTGTGTCGAAGAGCAGCTTCATCCAATAAATTCCGTTCAGCCGACTTTCCTGATGGATCGCCAATCATACCTGTGGCACCGCCTATCAGGGCAATGGGTTTGTGTCCGGCACGTTGAAAATGTTTCAGCATCATCACACCCACCAGGTGCCCAATGTGCAACGAATCTGCTGTCGGGTCAATGCCCACATAAGCCGATGTCATTTCTTTTGCCAATTGTTCTTCCGTTCCCGGCATCATGGTATGGATCATACCCCTCCACTGCAATTCTTCAATAAAATTCATTTGTATTTATGCTTTTTGTACGATGTTTAATTCCTGACTTTTCAATGAATGTGCAAATATACGACAATTTGCTTTTACCTACAAAAACTCACCACTGTTAGGATTCCAATTAAGTGCTTTCGACCTCTAAAATTATTCATTCC
>Ga0302205_10000785_pt1 | contig 12738 bp, 10 predicted proteins | sample II_Fen_E1_3_FD_194582 | JGI IMG/M metagenome (GOLD analysis project Ga0302205, IMG submission 194582) | Peat permafrost microbial communities from Stordalen Mire near Abisko, Sweden - II_Fen_E1_3 | ecosystem: Environmental > Terrestrial > Soil > Wetlands > Permafrost | place: Sweden: Abisko...
CTTTAATCAGACCACAGCCTTGACAAACAGATGGACTGCGGAAGGACAAACCACCAACGTTCCAAAAATCTATTACGGTGATGTAATGGGCAATAGCCGTTTCTCAGACCGTTGGATCGAAGATGGGTCCTATTTGCGCCTCAAGAGCCTTACTTTGAGCTACAATTTGCCGATGAACAATACCTACTTCAAAGGGTTGACCATTTGGGGAACCGCCAGCAATCTGCTTACGTTCACAAACTATTTGGGAAGCGACCCTGAATTCTCCTTGGGCAACAGTGTCCTGGCACAAGGTATCGACAGAGGCTTGATCGCCCAGGGACGTACCTTCACGCTGGGTGTAAAAATTAACCTTTAATCAGGAAAAAAAAGAACCTATGAAAATCAAGTCAATACTTTTAGCCGGACTTTCCCTGATGTCATTGGGCGTTTACACTTCTTGCGAAGATATGATGGACACGAAATCAACTCTCGTCATGTTCTCACAGGACAACACGCTGAATTCAGCAACTGATACGGTTTATTCTGTTATGGGCATCATCGGAAAAATGCAAGCTATTGCTGACCAAACAGTTTTATTGGGCGAAATCAGAGGAGATCTGGTGGAACTCACCCCGCAAGCCTCCGTGGATTTACAGGCACTGGCTGAATTCAGAACCGAAACATCCAATAAATACACTTCAGCAACAAACTATTATGCGGTCATAAACAATTGCAATTTCTATTTGGCGCATGTGGATACCTCCCTTAAAAAGAGGAATGAATATATCTTTATGAAGGAGTTTGCAGCGGTTAAAACCTTTCGTGCATGGACCTACCTGCAGTTGGCAATGGTGTATGGCTCAGTACCTTTCATTACTGAACCCATCCTTACTGAAGCCTCCGCCAATAAAGTATATCCCAAGTACGACGTCAAGCAACTTTGCGACTATTTCGTCAATGACCTCACGCCGTATCTCAATACACCCTTTCCCGGTTATGGCGCCATAAACGGTATGGATTCGAAGAAGTTCTTTCTTCCCACACGGGTGGTCTTAGGCGATTTATGCCTCTGGGCTGAACGCTATACGGAAGCCGCCAAGTATTATCACGATTATTTGACCGCTGATAACAATGTGGTGACAACGGGACTGAGTCAAACAAGTTGGAACAATGAGACAACAACATTCACCGAAATCAACAACAGTTATGGAAGCTTGTTCTCTACCATCGGCAATACGGAAATTGTCAGCTACATTCCTATGGAGTCAACTGCATCTGACCCATTCTACAGCGGGTTACGTGATATTTTCAACTCTACCCTTCTGAACAACTATTATTTTCAGGCAACACCCTCCCATAAATTGGTTGAACTGTCCAAATCACAATCCAATTGCATTGTTTACACAAATATCGCTTCGAGAGACACCCTTTATGCACCCTTAAGCAATGAGGAAAAGCCACTTTGGGCTGGAGATCTCCGCCTGAATTCCATCTATTCAACGGCAAATACAACCGTGGGCACCGATGATGGCAATTCATCCACCAACAGTACGTATTCAACTTCACGCCAGACCATCAATAAGTTCGGCACCGGACACGTCATCTTATATCGTCGTGGGCAGATTTACCTGCGTTATGCAGAAGCCATGAACCGAGCCGGTTTTCCGCAATCGGCCTTTGCTGTCCTAAAATATGGAATGTACCCCGCCAACATCACGAAGTACGTCAGTGAAGGCGAAAGAACAAGTGCAGGCAACCTTCTCACATTCAACCAGTATGCCTTTAATGCAAACAACACGCTGGGTATTCACTCTCGTGGCTCAGGAAATGCAGCGGCTAATAAATTCTATGTGATTCCCTACTTTTCTGAACATAATGATTCCGTCAACTTTGTGGAAGATCTCATTTGCAATGAAACAGCCCTTGAAACAAACTTCGAAGGATACAGGTATTTTGATTTGCTTCGTATGGCATTGCACAGGGATAGCACTGCTTGGCTTGCCACAAAGATTGCAGGCAGGAAGGGTGCTTCTGATTATGACGCTATGCTGTTTTCAAAATTGTCGGATCGGGGAAATTGGTATTTGCCTTTGAAATAATGGGAATAATGTCTAAAAATGAAACAATGAAAAACAATGGGATTTTGATGATTACACTTCTGGCACTTTTCGGGATAGGTCTCATCCTTCCTTGTTCAGGTCAGAATGTAAGAACGGGAAAAGCAAATATTGCAGTTCTGGCAAAGGTAACCGGAACTGGCAGGGGCGGTGGTCAAGCAGCTACCCTGAATGATGGGGAGACGCCCAACGAAGTTTCCGATCAAATGCGGCAGTGGGCTACTCAGATGGCAAACCCGACCGCTCAGCAAAACCAGAACAGAAGGCCCAACAGCCTAACGGCAGTTTCCTATCAGTACGAATGGGCAAACCCAGTCACCGTCGATGAAATTCAGATATTCTGGTTCAATTACGACAATCTGGCTAAATTTCCACAAGCATATAGGCTCAAATATTGGGATGGCAATGCATTCGTACCCGTCAAGAATGCCGTTGGTTACGAGTTTGTCAACAACCAATACAACGTTACCAAATTTGATGAAGTGACAACGACCAAACTCCGACTGGAGGTTGATTCTGTCCAACGTTTCTTATCAACCATTCTGGAATGGAAAGTCTTTAAAACGCTGAATTCGCCGGAAATCGCTCCAGTCATTTCTGCTGGCGGCGACCGTGACGTGATGGTCGGTGGCAAAACCTATCTGGCCGCTGAAATCAAAGCCGTTGACCCGCTGAAAAATACCCTTTGGAGTGCCACCGGCCCTGGAAAAGTCGTATTTGCCGAACCTACAGTTCTGAAAACCACAGCTACCTTCACCAATCCCGGAGACTACGTATTGACGCTTTCCTCACAGGCTGGTGAAATGAAATCGTCTTCCTCCCTAAAGGCAAAAGTGCACAATGCACCAAAAGACAAGAGGCTGGATGTGGTCTACACCAAACGGTATAAAATTGACAGCCCATTATGGAACAACCGTGCCAAGGCCCTTATTACTAGTTGGATTCCCTACTGTGTGGCTCAATGCGAACGCACAGATTTAACCACTGGTGAAGGCGGACTGGACAATTTCATAGAAGCTGGAAAAGCAAATCGGGGCGAACCTCATGGCAAGCATCTCGGTTACGTCTTTTCAAATGCTTGGGTGCATCAAACCGTTGAATCCATGTGCATTGCGCTGATGGTCGATCCTCAGGGCGACAAAGACATCATTGCCGCACAGGAAAAAATGAAGGTCACACTCAATAAATGGATTCCCATCATTATAGCCGCACAGGAACCCGACGGTTATCTGCAAACTGCCTACACGTTGCGCGATACAACCCGCTGGAAAGGCAGGTGGTCAGAAGAATCCCGCGGAAACCACGAAGGCTATGTGGCAGGATATTTCATCGAATCGGCCATCAATCACTATACCTTGACCGAAGGAAAAGACAAACGCCTGTACAATGCAGCCAAAAAACTGGCCGATTGCTGGGTGGCCAACATCGGCGTCGGCCCAGGCAAGAAAGTCTGGTTTGACGGACATCAGGAAATGGAACAAGCGTTGGTCCGTTTCGGCCGTTTCGTGAACGACATGGAAGGCAACGGTAGAGGCGACAGCTATGTCACACTCGCCAAATTCCTTTTGGACAGCCGTACCGGCGGAAGTGAATACGATCAGAGCCACGTTCCTGTCAAGGAGCAGTATGAAGCCGTCGGACATGCGGTTCGGGCGATGTACACCTACTCGGCCATGTCAGACATTGCCGCTGAAACTGGCGACATCGATTATCAGAGTGCCGTCATGTCCTTGTGGAACAACATGGTCAACAAAAAATATTACGTAACCGGCGGTGTCGGCAGCGGTGAAACATCCGAAGGCTTCGGTGGGAATTATTCCCTCGGCAACAATGCCTATTGTGAATCCTGCTCCACTTGCGGACTCATTTTCTTCCAGTACAAGATGAATCTGGCCTACCATGATGCCAAATACGCCGACCTGTATGAGGAATCCATGTACAATGCACTGCTTGGTTCCATCGATTACGAAGGGAAAAGTTTCTACTACACGAACCCGTTGACGGCATACCAACCGCGCGATGCATGGCACGTCTGCCCTTGCTGCGTAGGCAACATCCCACGCACCCTGTTGATGATTCCCACCTGGACCTACGTGAAGGGCGACGATGGCATCTATGTGAACATGTACGTCGGAAGCACCATCAAGGTTGAAAAAGTGGTCGGAACCGACGTTGAAATGGTTCAGAAAACAGACTATCCCTGGAAAGGCACCGTCTCCATCACCGTTAATCCGAAACAAGCCAAGAAATTCACCGTTTATGTTCGCGTTCCGAACCGCAAAACGAGTGAACTCTATACCTCTGTTCCTGCAGTCAACACTCTGAACTCCTTGTCTGTCAATGGGAAAAAAGTCGCCATGAATGTCATAAACGGCTACATTGCCATTTCTCGCGATTGGAAAAAGGGTGATAAAATCGATCTGGAAATTCCGATGGAAATCCAACAAATCACGGCTGATGAACACATTATGGCCGACACTGGTCGTGTCGCCTTCCGCTATGGACCGCTCATTTACAATGTGGAGAAAGCGGATGGTCAGGACATCACCAAAGCCATCGGAAACGGCCCGTTTACGCTTGAATGGCGCCCAGATCTGTTCAATGGAACCATGACCATCAAGGGCTCCTGGGCAGACGGAACACCGCTTATCGCCATTCCGGATTTTTTACGGATGAACCGAATGGGAACACCGGTGCAAGGTGACAGAACTCCGGCGTCGTTGATTTGGATCAAAAAATAGTTTTCGTTAAATGAAACTTTAGATTGAATAGAGCCCCAAGAATTAAACATTTCTTCTGGGGCTCTATTCATAGGGGTCACCACACTTTTTCGAAGTAACTTTTAATTCATTTGTAATTATTCTTTATCTTTGTGTACATAATCAAAGACACAATATGAAAAACACACGGATTTTACCCATTTATCTTGTTCTGTTGGGAACAATTACTTTTTTTTCCAGTTGTAACAAGGATGAAAACCTTACAAATTCAACTGTCACTACCGAGAGTGTTTACACGATAACTGTAAATGAAGCCACATGTAGAGGGTTCATTGATAAAACTGCTGTTGAACAATTTACCAATTGCGGAATTTGTTGGAGTACAAATGCAAATCCGACAATTTCAGACAGCATCTCAATGATTGATAATAGTCTGGTGGAGTATACTTGCACGATGCATGGATTGATTTCTGATACACCATATTATGTGCGTTCTTTTGCTTCTATTGGTTCTAATAAAGTGGAATACGGTCAAATTTTAACTTTTCGGACTCAGAAGATTCCAGATTTGGGGATGGTTACTATTCAGGGTGGAACTTACCAAATGGGTGGTTTGATAGGTGATATCAGTCCCAAACATTCGGTAACCCTTTCAACTTTCCAAATGGGTGCTACAGAAATTACTCAAAAAACTTGGAAAACAATTATGGGATACAACCCCAGCACCTTTAGTGGGGATGAGTTACCAGTAGAAACGGTTAACATCGCCGACATTCAGTCTTTTATCCAGAAATTAAACGCGGCATCAGGCAAAACTTACCGCCTTCCGACCGAAGCTGAATGGGAATTTGCTGCCGGTGGCGGAATTGATACATTGACCAATTGGGCAGGCACCAATCAGATTGACTCAGTCGGTAAATTCATATGGAATGTCGGGAATTCAATTTCTCAAACACATAAAGTAGCGTCCAAAAAACCAAACACTTTGGGTTTGTATGACATGTGCGGAAACGTATGGGAGTGGTGCAGTGACTGGTACGGAGCATACAGTAATGCTGCTCAGACCAATCCAACAGGTCAGTCAACCGGCTATTTAAAGGTAATTCGTGGAGGTAGTTGGTCACATGACATTTCATTCTGCAATGTTTTAAATCGTAGCTCAAATTATCCAGAAGATAGAAAGAGTACGACAGGCTTCAGATTGGTGTTGGTTCCATAATGACAGGAACTTTACTGAACGCAGGCGCCATTGTAGCTGGAAGCATGATCGGGATGCTCATCCGGTCGCGTTTGCCGCAAAAAATCATCACCATTGTCTTTCAGGGTATCGGACTGTTCACTATGGCCTTGGGTGTTTCCATGTGGCTGAAGTCAGATCATTTCCTTCTTGCCATACTAAGCATTGTTGCAGGCGGTATCATCGGACAATGGATTGACATCGACAAGCTTTTAACCCAATTTTCGGACTTCATGCACCGTAAAAGCAGCAAGTCAAAAGTGTTGGAAGTACCTGGCGGAAACCGTTTTACCGAAGGAGTCATCACGGCCACCATGCTCTATTGCGTCGGCTCGATGTCCATCCTGGGTCCCATCGAAGACGGCCTCGGGCATGTGCCGACTATCCTGTACACCAAATCCCTGATGGACGGTATATCTTCCATTGCACTGGCCTCGTCCTTCGATTCCTCCATAGCGTTTTCAGCCATACCATTGCTCGTGTATCAAGGCAGCATCACACTTTTCGCTTCTTACTTTTCAAGGTATATGAATGAAGGGGTCATAGCGGATTTGACAGCTGTAGGTGGAATTCTGCTGATTGGGCTTGGATTCAACATCCTGGACATCAAGAAGATTAAGGTCACCAACCTACTGCCGGCATTGGTTGTTATCGTAGTGTTGAGCTATTTTTTCGGTTAGTCCCTGTCACGACGAATCAGGAACTCATGGATGAGGTATAGTAGAATATCTTCATCGTTCCCGTATCGGTGTTGCAGCAAGTTCCAGGTGGAAGCACTGAATTCAAGTTTGTTTCCGGTAGTGTCGCCATAAACCCATTTGTCGAAGATATCCTTTTTTAAGGTCGCTTGAATCTGGTCCGTTTGGTATTCCAGATTTCCAAACAAATCTCTACGAATGGATACTTTCTCGCCGTTGCTCTTCGTCTCGTCGTAGGTGCGATTTCCAAAAATATCCTTGCCAATTTCCAACTCCCTCCCTCTGTTATCGCTTATGATAACCTTGTCGAAAATATCCACGGAATAGGTAGCTTTGAAATTTCGTTCATTGCTGTACTTTGAAATCTGATACCGGAAAAAGTCAAATTTTGCTTCCGGATTTTCCAATAGGTTTGGATAGAATGCATCCAGGTATTTCTTTTCGAATTTGATTTCATTGCTGTTGTTGTCAGAGAAAGTAAGGTTGCTGAAAATGTCCTTCTTCAGAGATGCTTGGTATTTAAGGTCTCTGGATTGATAGGTGGGGTCACCGAAAATATCGTTTTCGAGGCGTTGGGCAAACAATTGATAGAACGAGGCAGTGAAAAGCAAAAAAAATAAGACCTTTTTCATAGTACGCAATATTTATAACCTTAAAAATACAATTTTAAAATATAACTTATTTAAAAAAAAAGCGGTTGCTTTGTCACAAAACGCTCTCCTAATAAGACTAATGCTTACAAATCCATTAAAAAACTTGAAAACCTTCGAAGAAATCTATGCTGAAAACCATGCCCGCTCAGTATGGGCTTCTTGATTTATAAAACTTTCAATGGTTCATGTTTCGATGATAAGAACAACGAATCTTCTGATGCGGCGAATGAGGTCTATGATGACGGTGCATTATACAAACAATTCCAACTATTTTGCTTGATAATACATTAACGAAACCATAAAATGTATGTATATTTGATGTATTATTCACTTCAGAAGTGAATACTTAAAACCCACTGCTGGTTGAAATTAAAAAATGCTATGAAAAAAATCACCACATTCATTTTAGCGATTTTCTTTATTTGTAATATGACCAAAGCGCAAGACACTTTGTACATTTACAAATCGGGTACGGTGTTAACTAAATATTCTATTAGTGAAATAGATAGTTTGACTTTTCACAATGCCTTGCCTCCAGCCTTGCCTCCAGTCATTTCTCCAGATAGTGTAGCAGATATTGATGGCAACATCTATCACACTGTAAAAATTGGAACTCAGATTTGGATGATTGAGAATTTGAAAACAACTAAATACCGGGATGGGACTTCGATACCGTATGTAACGGACGCAACAACATGGATGAATTTGACTACTGGAGCCTATTGCAATTACAACAATGATCAAGCAATTGCTGCAGTTTACGGAAGACTTTATAACTGGTATTCTGTGACAGATGTTCGTTCAATTGCTCCAATAGGATGGCATGTACCAACAAATGAAGACTTAACCCTTCTAATCAATTATCTTGGAGGAACCGACCTTGCAGGAGCAAAACTGAAGGAAAGCGGAACAGCGCATTGGTTGAGCCCAAATGCCGACTCAAACAATCTAAGTGGTTTTACCGGACTGCCTGCTGGATGTCGCTGGAATGATATGACTTTTACGGATTTGGGCATGAATGTATATTGGTGGAGTTCAACCAGTTTATCGGAAACGGCGGCTAAATATTTAAATATCAGTAATGGATATAGTGCTGTATATAAGAGTGCCTGGGCTAAGAATGTTGGTTTTTCGGTGAGGTGTGTGAGGGATAATTGAATATGCCCGAGGCTTTTGGGGATTGCGTCTCTGCGAGCCGCCATCTCGAAAGGGGGTGCTAAAGAAAGGGACGCCCGAGGCTTCTGGGGATTGCGTCACTAAAGTGCCGCCATCCCCAAAAGGGGCGCTAAAGAAAATTTCAGAACAACACAATTCCTTCGGAATTGCCTGAAAAGAAGTAGAAATGCCCTCCTTCAAGCAAGCTTGACGAGGGCATTTCTACTTCTTTTCAGGGCGAGCAAGCTCGCATTGTTCTGAAATTTTCTTGCGGAGAGTGAGGGATTCGAACCCCCGGTACCGCAAGCGGTACAACAGATTTCGAGTCTGCCACGATCGACCACTCTGCCAACTCTCCAATGGCGTGCAAATGTACTTATTTTTTTTATCTTTGTTGAGCTTTAGAAAAAATCAAAAACATGTTTTTTCGCGATATAATCGGACAACAAAAGACCAAAGAACGACTGCTGCAATCGGTAAAAGAAGGACGCATTCCGCATGCGCAACTCTTTGCTGGAATGGAGGGTACGGGAGCCTTGCAATTGGCGTTGGCCTATACGCGATACATCCATTGCACGAACCGTGGTGAGGATGATTCCTGCGGCGATTGCCCTTCCTGCCATAAGTTCAACAAGTTCATCCACCCCGACACCCACTTCGTTTTTCCCATCTTCAAACCCAACTCCAGCAAAAAATGGGTTTGCGATGACTTTTTGCCACAATGGCGAGCGTTCATTTCTGCCAACACCTATTTTGGTTACAACAGTTGGATGGAATTCATCAAGGCTGGAAATGCCCAAGGTGTCATTTATGGGGACGAAGGGGACGAGATTCTGCGAAAACTCAGCTTTAAGGCTTTCGAGTCGGAATACAAAGTCATGATTATTTGGTTGCCCGAGAAAATGGGCGATGTTTGTGCCAACCGATTGCTAAAAATCTTAGAAGAGCCGCCGGCAAACACCGTCTTCCTGCTCGTTTCGGAAAACAGCGAACAGTTGCTGACCACCATTCTTTCACGCGCACAACGCGTTTGGGTGAAGGGCATCGAGCCGGAAGCACTCAGAGCGGCTGTTTCAGCCAATTTCAGCCTGAACGGCCCCGAATTGGACGCGTGTATCCATCTGGCCAATGGCAGCTGGTTGAAAGCCTTGGATTACATCGAATCCAGCGAGGAAAACAATCTGTTCCTGCAACAATTTACCCGCTGCATGCGCGGAGCCTATACCATTGCCAATTTCTCGGCTGACAAGAAGCTTGAAAAGCAACGCAGCCTAAAGGATATGAAACTCTGGTCGGAGGAAATGTCCAAAATTGGCCGGGAACAAGGCAAAAAATACCTGAACTACGCCCAACGGCTGGTTCGTGAAAATTTTATAATGAACATAAAGCGGTCGGAGCTAAATTACTTGGCACCTGCCGAACAAGCTTTTTCTGCGAAATTCGCCCCCTTTATCAACCACAAGAACATCATGGCCTTCATGGAGGAATTGGAACTGGCTGAACGGCATATTGAACAGAACGTGAACGCCAAACTGGTGTTCTTTGACTTGGCGTTGAAATCCATCATGCTCTTCAAAAAATAGATTTGCATCGTTCGGCTTTTTCGCCTAATTTTGACCTTGTTACAAGAAACACAATGGAATACAGACTCAACTTGTCCGGCGGCTGCATGAAAAGCAAAGGTTGCAGCGGGCTCAAAATAAAAAAACTCAACACTTTCGACTGGCTTTGCGATTTACCGCAGGCCCAGGAACTCACCGATTGGGTGGAAGTTCAATTCAAGAATACCCGTAAAAGTTATTTCCTGAACAGCAACAAGATACCCATCGAAAAAGGGGATATCGTTGCCGTCGAATCCAGCCCTGGACACGACATCGGGGAAGTCACTCTGATGGGTGCGCTGGTTTTGAAACAGATGAAGAAAAACAACTTCAGGGTTGATGGTCAGGAAATTCGCCGAGTGTATCGCAAAGCAAGACCCGTGGATTTGGAAAAATTCGAAGAGGCCAAAGCATTGGAACACGATACCATGCTTCGCTCCCGCAAGATTGCCGAAGGCCTCAAGCTGAATATGAAAATAGGTGATGTGGAATACCAAGGCGACGGAAACAAAGCCATCTTCTACTACATCGCCGACGACCGTGTCGATTTCCGCCAACTCATCAAAGTATTGGCTGAAACCTTCAAGGTGCGCATCGAGATGAAACAAATCGGAGCGCGGCAGGAAGCCGGCCGAATCGGAGGCGTAGGCCCTTGTGGCAGAGAACTTTGCTGCTCATCCTGGATGACCAGTTTCGTATCCGTATCCACCAGCGCGGCCCGTTACCAGGATTTGTCGCTGAACCCGCAAAAATTAGCCGGTCAGTGCGCCAAACTGAAATGCTGCCTGAATTACGAAACCGACACTTACGCTGAAGCACAGCGCGACATACCCGCCAAAGACATAATCCTCGACACCAAGGACTGCAGCTATTATCTGTTTAAAGCCGATTGCTTCAAGCGGACGATGATTTATTCCACCAGCAAGGATTTTCTGGCCAACGCTGTGACCATACCCGTGGAACGCGCCAAACAGATCATCGCACTGAACAAGAAGGGCATTCGTGTGGACAGCCTGGCTGAAGAAGTGGAAAAAGAACCTGTAAAAAGCGAATTCGGCGATATTCTGGGTCAAGATGCCTTGAACCGTTTCGACAAATCCAAGAAACCGAACAAGAACAAAATTCACAATCACGGACCACGTCCAGAGGGGCAAGCAGGGGAACGATTTGCCGGAAACGGAGAAAGACCAGCCCGGCCGATGACCGAACGACCGAATGGCGAAAAACGCCACGAAAGTGATCGTCGTCCAGACCGCCCCAAAACTGAAAGAGAAGCGGGTCCACGTCCTGAAAAAGAAGTTCAGAGCCGTCCAAATCAACCGAATCCGAATCGGAATTCAAATCAAAACAAAAACAAGGACAGAAGAGGCACTCCTCCCGGCGGTCCCCGCTTTGAGAAACCTCAAAAACCTGGAACCAACAATACCGAAAACAACGCCTGATGTTCCGTTCTTTCCTACCAGCTCTTTGTGTGATCTGTGTCGTTTTCTTTTCTTGTCGAGGAAACAGCCACTATTACCATTCGGAAACCATTCCGTCAAAGGGTTGGGACTTGAACGAAACGCTCTATTTCCAAGACAGTCTTCGGGACGATGTACCAGAAAAAATGCATTTCGAAGTCAATTTGCGACATACGAACATGTATCCGTATCAAAACCTATGGATGTACATCCGAACCAGAACTTCCGATGGAACCAACCGTTTGGACTCCATCAACTGGTCCTTGTCCGAACCCAGCGGACGCTGGCTTGGATCCGGTTGGGGCTCGCTTTATAGCCTTTCACAACGGCTACCCGACCTGTCCATTAAAAAAACAGTTGGTACCCGTTGGTTCAGCATTGAAGTCCAGCACGGGCTTCAAGACCAAACCTTGCCTGGCATCGAGGATGTCGGCATACATCTGTTTTCCGATACAAATTAACGGCGCTGGGAACGGTCCGCATCCAAGCGGAGGAAAATAAACAGCAGAATGGTGAATGCCCAGAGGGAAGAGCCTCCGTAGCTGATGAACGGCAATGGAATCCCAATGACAGGCAACAAACCCAATACCATTCCGACATTGATGAAGACGTGGAAAAATAGGATACTGACCACACAATACCCGTAAATTCTCGAAAATGCAGATCGTTGCCGTTCAGCCATGGCGATGAGCCGCAAAAGCAAAGCAACGTACAAGCCAAGGATCAAAATGGAGCCTAGGAAACCTTCCTCCTCGCCTACCGTGCAGAAAATAAAGTCCGTATCCTGTTCAGGCACATATTTCAGTTTGGTTTGAGTACCATTCAGAAAGCCTTTTCCGAAGAAACCGCCCGAACCAATGGCAATCTTGGACTGGTTCACATTGTATCCAGCACCGCTAGGGTCGTCTTCCATCCCCAGTAAAACCTGTATACGAATCTGTTGGTGCGGCTCCAGCACTTCATTGAAGGCATAATCGGTTGAATACAGAAAACTGGCTGAAAACAAGGCAAAAATACCGATCAAGAGGTATTCGGACGTATGGAACCGCAACGATTGAAGCCCAAGATAAATGAAGGTGAAAACCAATAATCCGATTTGCAGAAAACATAAATTG
>Ga0302205_10000786_pt1 | contig 12732 bp, 13 predicted proteins | sample II_Fen_E1_3_FD_194582 | JGI IMG/M metagenome (GOLD analysis project Ga0302205, IMG submission 194582) | Peat permafrost microbial communities from Stordalen Mire near Abisko, Sweden - II_Fen_E1_3 | ecosystem: Environmental > Terrestrial > Soil > Wetlands > Permafrost | place: Sweden: Abisko...
TATCCCGGAACGGAATGAACGGAGGCAAAGCAAAGCCCAACGCATTTTGCGCTATAAGTGCAATGTTAGTCGCTTCGTTAATATCTTTTATCGGGTCTATCATTCGTGTAATTCGTTTTAATTCGTGTAATTGGTATTTAACTAGCAGATTCAGCTGCATACAACACCCGAAGCATTATTTCTTCAATTTGCCTGGTTAAGTCCTGTGCATTTTCTTTTAGTCCACCACTGAATACTATATTTTCAACCATTTTACCCAAATTGATATTTATGGAAGTATTACGGGCTCCACCAGTTGCAACCTTTTCAGTCCCTGCCTTAGTTGCTACCGCTCCACCACCAGAACCCCCACCGCCTAAGTCCGGAAACCCCGGTATTGCCGGTGTTGAAATGCCTACCTTCTTTTTTACCTTATCCGCAGAATCTGGTGTAACTAAATTCATGCTTTTTCGTATATCGGAAATAAACTTCTCACCTCCACCTGCTAATTTAGACATACCTGGCACCTTTGCCAGTAGACCTAAAAGTTGCTGAACAGGATAAAGAACGGTGTCAAGCAAGACAATGCCAATTCTTTTTAGGCCTCCAATTATACCGCCATCTGTAAAGGCTGTTTTAATTGAATCCCAGTTATTTTTCAATGCCATAACCATGTTAATAATCATACCAAAAGGTCCCATAAGGAATAATACGGTTGCACCCCAGGTATCATAGGCATTAACACAGGCGTAAACCAGTCCAACCAATACGGCAATTCCTGCAATTATTAATCCTATTGGATTTGCCGTCATTGCAGCATTAAGTAACCATTGCGCTCCCGTCCATACCGCTGTTGCCGCTGATACAATTCCCGAAATTATTGCAGCTCCATTTGCCACTATTACATAAGCGGCTAATGCAACTGTAAGTCCAATTACTATCGGGTTGCCATTGGAAATTTCAGTAAACAACCAGGACAATACATTTACAATTGGAGTCAATACCAACATCAAAGTTGAAAGAATAGGAACTAATACTACTGAGAGAATTCCTCCAAAAGAAATAGCCAATTTTTGTACCTGTGACCACAACAGTGAAATATTTTGCATTGGGTTTGCAGATAGACCAAAGGCCGTTGCCGTTTCACCCTGTGCATTGGAAACATCATGAAGTACCTCCTTTAATTTTTGTCCATCACTGGCCAGAACCATGAAGGCTTGTTTGGCCTGGGCATCTTTAAGTCCAATGCTTTCAAGGAATCCTGACTTTGCTTTATCATTTGTTCCAAAGCCTGCAAGCTTTTTCTGCAACTGTCCAAAAATAACGTCCATTTGTTGCATGGAACCATCACTGTTGAATATCTTTACTCCGGCACCTTCAAGGCCTTTTGTAATTTCACTTTTACCCAATGCTGTAAAAGCATTTTCCATAAGGGTAGCTGATCGTTCCGCACTTTGTCCTTTTCCGGTCATAAAGGCAAATAGTCCGGCTGTCTCTTTAAATCCTACACCCAACGCTGAACCACTTGCAATAAGGCCTGGTATATACCGTGCAAAATCTTTAAATTCACCCGCACCAACCCTTTTAGCAGCAAACATAGTATCCAACACCTCCTGTGCATTGGTATTTTCTTTTCCAACCAGTGACAGCGTTTGAGCCAAAGCACCTGCAACAACATCCTGATCCGTAAATCCCGCCTTAGCACCTTGTAATGATTGCTTCATAATATCAGTACTCAAAGCAACATCACCTGTCTGACTAATTATTTTTTCATAAGCATCCGGTATTTTGGATAAATCGGCACCGGCTTTTGTTCCCATGTCAATCAATTCGTTTTTCAATGCTTTAAGTTTATCAGGTGCCAATTGCGCGGTAGTATTTACTTTTGCCATAGCCTCATCGAAACTCATTGCCATTTTACCTGATGCAAACAGAGCCGCTGTAGCTGCCACAATGGGATTAGTAACAAAATCAGCTCCGGGGATGGAGCTGAAGGCAGTTTTTAATTTAGTCCCCAATCCGACAGCCGACTTTTGAGCTTTCACGCAAAGGTCATCTGTCTTTTGAAGTGCTTTATTCACAACAACAATACCGTTCATGTCGGCATTTAGCTTCAGTATGTATTCGTATATTGTGCTCATTTGTGTGAATCTGTAAAAATCATTTATTTATTGGCCTCAGCTTCTTTGCTTCGTATCCAGATCAAATCGTTCCAGGCTTTTGCCCATTCTACATCAGAAAGTAAGTCCGGATCGATATGCAGGTAATATCGTAATTGAGCATCTATTGTTCGTATCCATTCGGAAGGTTTTACCTCACCTTCCTTTATAGCTTTTCCAGTTCTGCCTCTTTTACGACAATGATTTCAGCAAGTTGTTTTCCGGCACCAAAAAACAGTTCATCATCGGTCTGAATTTCCATGCTACCACCCAACCAACATCCTTTCATCAATATCTCGTTAAATTTAATCGGGTCCTTTGCTCCCCCGACACTGGCGTAAGACATTGTTTTTCTGTCAGGGCTTTTCAAATAAGCGACATGACCATCCACTTTAATAGCATAAACACTTTTATGTTTTGCTTTCCATTCTTTAATCTGATCAGGCGTTGCCTGTCCTTTTAATTGATCTTCCATTGTGTGTATTGTTGTTTATAATGAATTTTAATTTGCGCTCCCTGGTGGGTTCGAACCACCGACCATCACGTTAACAGCGTGCCGCTCTACCAACTGAGCTAAGGAAACAAGTTTCTTAATAAAACCCGCTCGCTTTTATCGAGCGGGTTTTGTAAATTGTAAATTATGAAATAGTAAATTCTTACAGCGTTTGTGCCTTTTTTCTCAGGAAGATAAACGGAAGCTTGCACTCCATGAACTTGTCACCTTGTTTCACTTCCTTACTTTCTTCAGTAAACTGTAGGCCTTGCAACACGTCGGTAATCAACATGTCACCATTGCCCGGATTTCCATAAGCAACCACCGCATCAAGTTGAAGTGACAATAATGAACCGTCAGGACTGTTTGCCACAAGCGTTTCGTATTCACTTTGCAGAATGGTCAATTCACCCTCATGACTTTTATTTCCCTTCTGAATCTTCAGCGGTTCATTTCCTTTCCCATATACAGGTTCTTTCTCCTGTTTGGTTGTGTACTTGATACCCCGGAATCCGGTAATATCCTTACCTCCCAGCACAAGCGTCAGGTCGGCGAATTCATATTCTCTACTATCAAAAGCCATATTACTTCGTTGTAAATTGTAAATGATTAAATTGTCAATTGTTTGCCGTTTTAAAGCCCAAATACAAATTAATGTATTTCGAGTACCCGAAAGGTTTTACCTTCAAACTAACACCCAGGGTAGATGAAGCTACTACATTTTGTGTGTAGTCAATGAAACATTCAACTCCTGTATCCTTTGGATTTCCCGGATCAACACCCAGGTTGCCCGGCATACCGTTTTCAATTTCCGTTTCTACTGAGTTCTGAATACTCTTTACGATTGGAGCGGGAAGGCAACCTTCATCAGTCACCGCTATTTCTTCACCCAGTTCGTTCACCAGTGTTTTATACCCAATACGGTAAGCCTTGTCAATAACCCTTCGTCTCGGAATGAGAGCATAGTCATCGGTTGAATCTGTAGCCAACTTGTCATCCGTAAAATAATAGCCGGCCTTACCAACAAAAGTTCTGAAGGTTATATACCCTAAATCGTTGATTACATCAGAAGCACCGTTTTCTACAGTTTCAGACCCAATAAACAATGAAGTCGCTTTTATGGCACCGGTTCTTACCCTGGCAATACTGCGTTGAACCGGAATAGCAGCAATACGACCGGCCAATAAACCAACCGAAGCACCTTTACTCCCGGTAACCGTATCTCCAATCAGTACACAAACACGATTATATGCCATTGTTGACAAATCGGTCAAACTGGCAGAAACCCCACTATAATGACGTCCCGGCAAAATGGTGAACATTGGTGCAAACTTCGTTTCTGCCGACCAATCACCCAATGCCTGAGCCTTGGCCATAGCGGTAGAAACATCCGTATCCAGGGCACCCAATAAAACAGGTGCATAAGCAACGATATCCGATTTTGCAACAAACATGAAATTAATTGCACCATTGGCAGCGTCAATCAGTTTTTTTGCATACGTTTTGGTCACATCTACCATATCGGTCATGGTTACAGTATCGGCAGCTGCCAATATCCAAAGTTTGGTACCGGATGGTGCTTCAGAATAAAAGTCGCTGACTGCCTTATAAATCCGGGCATTTACATCGTTCACTGCTGAAGTGATACCGAATGCCGCTAACCCGTCGAGCGTGGTAATCAGGTAAGCCGTACCCAGTACGAATTTACCAACCACAGCCACACCGGTAGCAACCATGCCTACAACTGCATCGTTTGATGCAACTGTGGAGCCCAGTGCCCCGTTTTGAAAAATTATCTTTACGCGTGGTAACATAGTTGTTTTTATTTTCCTGTCGTTCATTGTTCCGGGTTTTGGATTCTATACCCGACAACCCGAAACGTTGAACACACACAGAATTGGTTTATTTACGTACTTTAGAAACGACTTGTTTGTCGGTTAACGTGATTCCGTGATTACGGGCATCGTTGTGAGTAAAAAATGCCAGGCCATCACTGGAGAAATGAAATGAAGTTGCATCCGGATATTCCTTAAATAGCTTTTCAGACTCATCCTCAAATGCAGATGTTTTACTTGCTTCTACCGTTTCAGTGGCAGGAAATACAGGCAATTCCACTTCCTTTAAAGTTTCTTCTACCACTTCGGTTGAAGTCGTTTCAGTTACAGGAACTACTTCCTCAACGGTTTCAGTTGTTTCAGTTACAGGAGCTACTTCCACAACCGTTTCAGTTGTTTCAGTTACAGGAACTACTTCCACAACGGTTTCAGTTGTTTCAGTTACAACCGGTTTAATTACAGTTGGCTTAGCAACTGTTACTACTTTTTTTCTTGACATAATGTTTGTGTGTTATGTAGAGACGCACACCGTACGTCTCTACAAATTGGTTAGACTATATCTGAAACGATTGCTCCGAGACCTTGATTCTTCAATGGAAGACAAATAAAATAGGTACGGAAATTACACAGGTTCTCTTGTGTCTCAGGATGATTAGAAGCATCACTATGATATGCTTTCGTTGTACCGGTTGCTTTCATCATGCGTGGTGCATAAAATGAAACAGATGCCTGTTGATGGGTGATACCGGGAACTGCACCAAATGCCAGTTTTGTTTTAGCCGCTACTACATAGTAAGGACTATCCTGATATTCATAAATTTCAAAACCATACATGTTCGATATTTTACCGGTGGTATAGTTGTGATATTGATCAGCAAATTTCTGATCGTTATTCAATAAATCATTTATGTGGTCAGCACATAATACCAGGACACGACCTGCAACAGGTATTTTTTGAACATCATACGCCTTTTTTAATCTGATTATATCAGCACGTAAAATTGTTTTCCTTCCACCTTCAGGTGCGGTTGGTCCTGTAGTCAACAGTACCGGAGTTACGGTTGAATCTCCCGTTGGAGCCAAGGCATGTAATGCACGTGAATATTTGGTTTGGTCAATCGCTTCACGGTGACGTTCAATGACACTAGCCATCTTGTCATAAGAAATAGCTCTCAATTCATCATCGGTAATACGGGTAGGTTTTGTTTGATATTTATCCAGGCCAATCGGTTTATCGGTATCGGTCAAATCTTCTATACCGAGTGGGTAAGAGGTATTATTAATCAATACGGTTGGATCACCACCTAAGTCAACAAAGTGAATGACGTTATTTTCCGCATACTGACTGTAATCGCGTATCTTAGCAATCCACCCAATAGACTCCATAGAATTACGGAAGGCTTTTATCATTTCACCCGTCCAAACTTCGGTGAAAACACCGGCTCTCAATACACCAACCGGTGCACCAAACAGAGGCGACACGATTGCAACTACATTAAGGGCTATTCCACCCACAACCGGAGCGATACCCACAGCGGCAAACATAACGCCCCCCGCCAGAAAATTGACCATTAAGGCCAGGCAAAATACTAATACTTTTTTCATCTTTGTTAATTGTGAATTATTGATTTTGTTATAAAATACGTCTTATTCCCCTTTAGGGGCTAGGGGTTCTTATATGGACGGTTCGTAACCGTATTCCGCTTTGAACAATTTGATATAACTCTCTTTATCCTCTGATCGTAACCGGATAACTTCCACTTCCGGAACTTCACTCAGTTTTTTGTACTCAGTAGTTTCTGCACCTCCACGAGCCAGATTAATGAAGTCACCCGGTTTGCGCGATGGAGCCATCAGTTCCAGTGTTTTTGTCAATTCGTCAACACCAATTGTTTTTCCCAGATTGATTAACTGTTCACGTTTGTCAGCTGTGATACGTTTCAACGTGATAGCACCATCAACCAAGGCGGCAAGGGCAACAACTTTCTGTTCGTCGGCTGTTTTTTCCAATCCTTCTACAGCTAACTTTTGCGTAGCAATTACACCTTCCAGTTTTGCAACCGTTCCGGCAGATAATGTGATTTCAGCAATTTTGGCTAAAATCTCAGTTTCGGTTGCCGTCTCAGACAGACCCAATTTTAAGGCAATGAGTTTCATTGATTTTTCTTTTAAATGATTATTAATTGGTTGTAAAAATTCGTTATTTCCGCCCGCTTTTAGGGTAATTAGTTTTCCATCGTTATATAATGCCAGGGCATCATCATTTGCACCCATATCCACCACGCTCACTTCAATAAGTTTGCTTTTTGTGATTGTCGCATAGCGTTGTCCGGGAAGTAAGTAAGCAGCATCTTCACTTCGTTCAATCGGGTCAAGTCCGGCACTTACCATTCGTATAGTACCGGCATCCCATTTGGCTTTAATTTGTTTGCTGAAATCATCAGCTTCATCAAACTTGACTGTTCCTTTCAGTTCGTCACCCTCAATGCGTATGTTCTCGATCGTACCCAGTGGAAGCACTGAATCAGTATTTCCGCTATATGGCCGGTTATGCATCCAAAGCATTATCGGATTGCGGGCAAACTGAATTATATCAATACCCATTGTCAATACCCGGAATCCAAAGCAGTTCAGGTTGGAATTACTGATAATTACATCATAGCTCATTGGCGTTTTCTTAAATTGTTGTTGATTGTCGTGTGCAAAGAAATACGTTTCCCATCATTCATAAAAAAAGTACTGCCATTTTGTCACACATTTTTTTTATTACCCTCAAATAACCTCAAATTTGCAGCGTATTAAACATGTCAATATGTCAACAAGGAAAGAACAGGAGAAAAAGAAAGAACACGCCCGGATACTATACTTGCAAGGTGAAGCTCAAAAAAGTATAGCCGAAAAGGTAGGAGCGTCGGCGGTCAGCATTTCAAAATGGGTAAAAACAGGTGGTTGGGAAAGTGTAAAAGCGGCACAAAACATCACCCGTCCCGAGTTGGTGAATAAGTTATTGGTAACCGTCAATAAACTACTGGATGAAGTTAATGCCAGTAATGATCCGGCAGCTTTAGCGGGATTAAGTGATAAGCTTTCAAAACTGGCATCTGTTATTGAAAAACTGGATAAAAAGGCCAACATAGTTGACGCAATTGAAGTATTTATGGCTTTTGGTAAATGGATTCAGTACCGTTCATCGTTCGATGCCAATGTTACACCCGAATTGGTGAAAGCAATCAACAAATATCAAGACTTGTATATTTCCGAACATCTAACAAAGTAACATGACGGCGGCAGAACAGAAGGAAGCATTAAGGGTATGGAAAGAACATTGTACATCCGTGCAAAGTCAAACTACCGTAAACAAGTCGGAAACTCATGCCCAAAAATCAGCACGTATCGAATTAGTACGTAAAGACTACAATGCTTTTGTTGCCTACTATTTTCCACATTACTGCGTGGACAAAGAGACGGGACTTGTTATTCCAAATGCAAAATTTCATGTTAAAGCAGCCAACAAAATAAAGGATAATGCAGACATAAAGGCTGTATTTAAGTGGGCTCGTGGGCATGCAAAATCTACCCATGTCGACATTATGATTCCGCTCTGGCTTAAATGTCAGAAGAAACGCGAAATTAACGTGATGGTGTTGGTGGGTAAAAGTCAGGATAGTGCAGATACTTTGTTGGGGGATGTTCAGGCAGAATTACAGTATAACCAAAGGTATATAAATGACTTTGGTAAACAATACAATGCCGGAAGTTGGACAGAAGGTGAATTTGTTACGGCAGATGATTGTGCATTTTTCTCACGCGGTAGGGGTCAGTCCCCACGTGGTTTACGATATAAGGAAAACCGACCAGATTACATTGTTATTGATGACTTGGATGATGACGAACTGGTAGAGAATGAAGCGCGTGTAAGTAAGATGACAGATTGGGTAAAAGAAGCCTTATTCGGTTCTTTTTCTGCCAAAGGCGGTCGCTTTATCATGGTAGGTAATTTAATTGGAAAGAACAGCGTACTGGCCAATATTGCAGCCATCGAAACGGTATATGTACTTCAGGTAAATGTGAGGGATAAAAACGGGGAACCGTCGTGGCCTGAGTACTGGACTGATGAGCGGATCAAAGCGAAAGAACTCTTTATGGGGTACCGCTCGTTTCAAAAAGAATATATGAATAACCCCATAACAAAAGGGGCTGTATTTAAAAATGACTGGGTGAGGTGGAAAAAGTTTCCCGCCCTGCATAAATATGAAAGCATCGTTGCCTATTGTGACCCGTCCTTTAAAGGCACCACCAAAAACGACTATAAGGCCATAAAAGTGTGGGGTAAAATAGGCACCGAGCTTCATAACATTAAAGCATTTGTAAGGCAGTGTTCAGCCTCAGAGATGGTGCGTTGGTTCTATGACTTACATGAATCCATGCCAGAAGGTGTCATTTGTGATTATTACATGGAAGCAAATTTTTTGCAGGACATTATCCTGGATGAGTTCACCACTGAAGGTAATCTTCGGGGTTATCAGTTACCCATCCGACCTGATCAACGCAAAAAGCCTGACAAATACCAACGTGTGGAAGCTGTCAGTCCATTATGGGAACGTGGTTTTGTGTGGTACAATGAAGCCATGAAAACCGATCGTGATATGCTTACCGGTATTGAACAGACCCTGAGCTTTGAAAAAGGCTCTCGCACGCACGATGATGCTCCCGATGCCGACGAAGGTGCTATTTACATTCTTCAAAAGCGTACCCGTGCAGAAATCTATTCGCCTTCATTGGGTGCCCGGTCAACTTCCAAGAATACATGGTAATGGTCACAAATGTCCCCAATGTCCCCAAAATAACAATAATCAAATAACACACACATTATGCTAAAATTCTTTTTCTTTCTAAAACGCAAGTATGAAAATATCCTGGTTAAACGCGCTGTCAGAAAAGCGAACCGTTATTTCGAGAAAACAGGAAATAAATTCTTTGTATTATGGTATAATGGAAAACCCCTGGTTAAATCAAAACAGAACCTGAAGGAACTTATAAAGGAAGGCACATTTAAAAAAGGATTAACCATTACCAATATTGAAAAGATGGCACTTTATTGTACCAGGTAACTTTTCAAACCTCAAACTTTTCAAACTCTTTAAACCATTTTAATCATGTTTTTAACTCAATCCGATTATTCAGCCGTTACCGATGCCGTTACACTCGATGTAATTCAGCAGTCAGACGAAGCCACCCGACAAAAAGCGGAAAACTACGCACGGGAAGAAATCAGTTCTTACCTGCGTAACCGGTACGATATAGTTGCCGCATTTATAGCTGAAGGTGATGCCCGAAACTCGCAGTTAGTTATGGTTTGTTGTGACATGGCACTCTATCATCTTATCGCCTGGTTACCCAAAAAAATGGGATTTGAAATACGTGAAACGCGTTACAAAAGTGCCGTTGCATGGCTAAAAGATGTACAGGCAGGAAAAGCATCACCGGAACTACCACCCTTAACCGACTCCACCGGAACCGACATAGGTAGTGATATAAAATACGGATCACTCCCAAAACAGCGTAATGACTGGTAACTTCAAACTTTAAACTTCAAACTTCAAACAATAATGAGCTATACTCCCGAAATGCTACTGGCAATGGACAACGTGAAACAAGAACACGTCAAGTCTATGATTATAGAACTAGCCAATCGTACTCAATATCTGACTAAAAAAGATATTGGAGACTGGCGGCAATCCTGGCAAATGGCTATTGTGGTAGAACATCCACGGCGTGCCCGCTTGTACGACGTTTATACTGATGTAGATATTGATCTTCATCTTACCGGTGCCGTATCACAGCGCAAAGGATTTACACAACGCAAATCATTTAAACTGGTAGACAAAAAAGGGAAAAAGGAAAATTCCGATATAACTGAGATATTTGAAACGGAATGGTTTAAAAATTTCATTTCCCTGGCATTGGATTCCCGGTACTGGGGTCACTCATTAATTCAATTTGGAGACATTGTTACCGTTGATGATAAACGGCAGTTTGAAAATACAACTCTTGTACCGCGGAAACATGTGATGCCTGAGTTTGGGGTAATTGTAAAGGAGGTCGGTGATCTCCCAACTATGGGTATTGATTATCGGACCGGCGAACTGGCTACATGGTGTATCGAAGCGGGTAACCCATTTGATTTAGGATTGTTTCTGAAGATATCACCTCAGGCAATAAGCAAAAAGAACATGTTAGCGTTCTGGGATGCTTTTGGAGAACTCTTTGGAATGCCTATCCGGATCGGGAAGACTACAAGCCGGGATAAAGCCGAAATTACAAAAGTAGAAAAGATGTTATCCGACATGGGTGCCGCTGCCTGGGGTCTTTTCCCTGAAGGTACCGAAATTGAAATAAAGGAAACAACACGTGGCGATGCATTTAACGTCTATGATAAACGTATTGACCGAGCCAACTCTGAAATGTCCAAAGGGGTATTAAATTCAACCATGACCTTGGATAATGGAAGTTCACGATCACAGAGTGAGGTGCATTTAGAGATTTTGAAGAACGTCATTGAAGCGGATGCCGACTTTATCCGTGACCTTGTCAACAATAAATTGTTGCCCTTTATGATGATGCACGGTTTTCCTGTAAAAGGTTATCGGTTTGACTGGGATGTAAGCATCGACTATAAACCGGAAGAACAACGTGCCATTGAGGACATGTTACTTAAATACGGTTATATCATTGCTCCCGCCTATTTTACTGACAAGTATAATATCCAGATTACAGGTATAAAAGAACCTACAAAAGTAGAACCACCGGTAGAACCCGATCCCCTGGAAGAGAAAGGAAAAAAGACACCAAAACCTAAAACACCGATCAATTTTTTTCAATAAGCCCTGAATACTATTCAGGGCTAAACAACGCTGTCAATTTACTATACGGCAAAAATGCAAATGCGGACATCCTATTTTTTGCAAAATGGATACCTTCTTTCGATCAGGACATTTTTAATCGTGCCATAAAATTCATTCATGATAACGGTACCATCACTCCTGCCATGTTAAAACAAAAGGCACCACGTGATCTGATCAATGAAATTAACCGGATACTTGATGCAGCCCTTGAAAAAGGAATAGCCACTGCCGCTTTGAAATATGTAGTTCCAAAAACAGTACTGGAAGCATTGAAACAAAATACTTTTGTATTCTCCGGGATGAAAGGGTATCATGAATTAAAACAGGTATCTCTTTTGTTACTGACTGACAAAGGTGAAATCAAACCCTTTGAAACATTCAAACTAGAGGTACAGTCTATTTACGAAACCTACAATGTCAATTACCTGAATGCCGAGTACAATTTTGCAATCCATTCTGCACAGACCGCCTCTAAATGGCAGGATTTTAAAAAGGATGGCGACCGTTATAACCTTCAGTTCCGAACAGCGGCAGATGCAAAGGTACGCGCTGATCACGCTGCGTTGGCAAATACAACCCTTGCATCAGATGATGTATTTTGGAGTAAATACGTACCACCGTTAGGTTGGAACTGCCGTTGCACAGTTGTCCAGGTGATGAAAGATAAATACCCGTTATCTGACTCTACGGAATCAATTGATCGTGGTATAATAGCAACAACTAATCTGGATAAAGATGGTGTAAACAAATCGGCCATGTTTAGAACTAACCCGGGAGAAACACTTAATATATTCCCGGATAAACACCCATACATGTCAAGAGAAGGAAGCCCGAAAGATGTAAAGGATGCACAAAAGATTATTGAGAAGATGAAATAGTAAATAGTAAATGAATAAATAGTAAATATTTTAATGACTGCATCGGAACTCAATAAAAATATTCTCAATGACATGAAAGTCGAACTCCTGGATGAGTTTGACCGGAACTTTGAGCGTAAGGCGTTCTTTTCTGAACGATGGCCACAACGTAAACGCGAAGGGAAAGGAAGTCTCTTAGTGGTAAGAGGGGGTGGAGGGTTGCGCGGTTCTATCCGTGCCAGGGTACAAAATAGCGGCGTTGTATTTAGTTCCGGACAGCCACATGCACAAATTCATAACGAAGGTGGTGACATCGTTGTTACTGTTCGAATGAAGCGGTTCTTTTGGGCAAAATTTTACGAGCTGAGCGGAAAGGTGAAGTTTAAAAAGGATGGTAAAACTTCAAAAGGCTCCCTGAAGATAAGTGACGAAGCCGAATTTTATAAAAATATGGCATTGATGAAAGTCGGTAGTAAAATACATATTCCAAAACGGCAGTTCATT
>Ga0302205_10000788_pt1 | contig 12687 bp, 7 predicted proteins | sample II_Fen_E1_3_FD_194582 | JGI IMG/M metagenome (GOLD analysis project Ga0302205, IMG submission 194582) | Peat permafrost microbial communities from Stordalen Mire near Abisko, Sweden - II_Fen_E1_3 | ecosystem: Environmental > Terrestrial > Soil > Wetlands > Permafrost | place: Sweden: Abisko...
AGGGGTTTTTCAGTGCCCTCGATATTTCCGGGGCTTTTGAGAGTGTTATAAAGAACGGTTTTATTTCTTTATGAACTTGGTGTTGACAACCTTTCCTTGAGATTCAACTTGCATCAGATACATGCCTTGGTTGTACTTGGAACAGTCGACACTGAAGATGTTGCTGTAAGCTCTGCCTTCATATACACGTTGACCAGTAATACTGAATATCTTAACCGATGAATTGGCATCCAGACCCTTAATGTTTAAGATGCTGCTTGTCGGGTTCGGTGAGATTTCAATGGAAACACCAGCGTCGCTCTTAGGATTAACCAAAGCATTTGCAGGGTTGTTGTTTACAAAATAGGTCAATGTGAAGTTGTCAATCTGCATGAAGCTGGATGACGTGATACCAATATTGACAGAATCACCGACATTAGCTTGGAAGGATGTGGAAAGCGTTCTCCAAGCAGCCTTGGTAGCCCATCCGGCAGGTGTTACATCCAGACCAGGTTGTTGTCCAAGTTTGGTGGATACTTTTGTCGGGAACTTGCCAGGAGTTGCATAAACACGAGCGTCGTATTTGATGATCGTATCGGTCTTGCTGGGTGAGCTTGCATCGCAACGGGCATCAGCAGTCAGTTTGTAATAACCGGATGCAGGAGCAACAATCTTTTGAGAGAGGTTGAAAGAAACGATATCACCGCTCCACATTTCATAACCCTTGGTTCCATTGGACATGCTGGCTCCGCTAATACCGGCCATGTTACACCAACCTGTTGTCGGGAGAACGTTGCCATATGCATTCCAGCCAACCGGTGTGAAGTAATTGCCACCTGCTGCTTTAACAGAAGTTGGGTCAACACCTGCAGTCGTAGCGTCTTCGAAACTCGGATTGACGATGTAATTGGATAAGTCCACTGTAGCAGGAACGTCAGCACCCGTATAAGTCAACTTAATGTTGTCGAATTGCATGAACCCATTGGAATTGAAACCAATACGGGTAGGACCACCTGTTGTGCTGAATACACAATAAAGGGTTTGCCAGTTGGCCAACGTATTCCAACGTGCATCCGTGTAAACCAACGAATCTACAAAAGTGCCGGAAGTGAATGTCTTAGCGGCAGTCTTGGCGTAAATGTGCTGTGTATAGGGCGGTAGGGCATTCGTACGAAGTTGTCCTGAAAGGATGTAATTACCTGCAGGCAGATCAACAGTTTGATATACGTCAAATTCATTGATGGTTGCAGCCCATGTTTCAAAACACTTGGTGCCATCGGAAGGATAATCCGTAATGAATGCGGCATTACACCATCCAGCATGGTTCAAATAAACAGTCCAGCCTTTTGGATAGCTGTAGCTACCATTACCGGCTGGGTTCCCGTCACGATTACTTGTGGAATCCAAAACACCACCGGTACCCAATTCAAAACTCGGGTTGATAATGTTAAAGGTGTAGTCCATAGGTTTCGCCAAAGAGGCAGGTTTCGTCAACAAATAGGCCTTGATGGCTGCATTCAGGTCGGCAATGGTTTGTGCGGTGACAGCATAGGTATTATACGCTGTTTGTGCAGCTGCGATTGCAGTTTGGAAAGCGGGAAGACCCGGATAGTTCAAAGCAACCTGAGGTACTGTGGTCGGAATTAATTTGCCCAATTCAATCCAAGGAGCCTGAGCCGTGTTGTAAACAGCAACGGCAGCGTTCAAGTTGGTTACGAGTTGTGCGGTCGGAACTTTCGCATTGTATGCGGTTTGAGCAGAGTCAAGGGACAAGTTCAAAGCGGTAAGTGCGGGAACATAGCCGGAAACCTTGGCTTTTTTAGCAACAGCCAAAGCTGCGGCAAGGTCGGCATAGGTGTAAACATTATACGTAGTTGCAGCAAAAGCGGCATCCAAATCGGCGATGTTACCTGTAATGTTCAGAATGCTGGGAAGGTCATCGGCAGTCAAACCAACAGAATACATGTTGAAGCCGTAAATCAAGGTGTTCGTCAACCATGGGTCACCATTGTAGAACGGACGACCGATGCTGTTGTAAATAGTACCTGTTTTGCCAGCTTTTTTCAATGTAATAGCAGGAGACTGCATGGTGCCAGTAGCTACTTCAACACCGTCGAAATATAAGTGACCATTACCGGAAATCTGTGAATAACAAATATTGTGCCATGTTCCAAGAGGAGTGTGGGTTGATGTGCCAACCATGTTTGACCCTTCAGCTCCGTAGTTGTCGGGGGTACAGACGTGACGATTACGATATGGCTCATAGTACATGCCGCCTATGGCTTCACTTCCCATGTTCAAAGTGTTTGAGAAGCCATAAAGGGGTTGTCCGTAACTGTTGATGTATTGGATATGGTCAATCGTAGTGTCTCTACGGTAGAATACGCTGACAGTGTAGTCTGTCAGGCCATAAACGGCTTCACCGATTGGGGTGCCGAAATCGAAATATTGTCCTGAATTCTTAATGGACAAGACATTGAATTGTTTGGCATTACCAATTTTTACAACTTGAGCACCTCCGGCGCAAGTGGCCACATAACCATTTTCGGATTGTTCCTTAACAGAGATGGTACCATCTGTTGCAGTGGTGATGTCTGCATCGGCAAAGTTCCAAAGAGCCACAGTTTCGCTGGCTGCGGCTATCGGAGCAACAAGAATGGTGAAAGACTTGTTCAGAACAGTTTTAACACCACCGACATTGATTGTCAGGATGGCGGTCAATTCAGCAGATGCCTTGAATTTGGCAGGTTGAGTTACAACACCTGTTGGTGATACTAGAGCAGAGTCGGTCGATGTCCAAGCGATGGTTACACCGCTGGCAACAGAAGGAGTCGGAAGTACTAGATTGGCGCTTACAGCTGTAAGGTCACCTGCAATGGTCAAATTCTTATATTCAGTAATCAATGCAGCAGGAACGCCTTTAAGTGCCATAATTTCGTCAATGGTCAATGCTCTGCTATAAATGCGGAAATCATCGATCAAACCATTGATGGTCGGGTCATTATATTGGGATTTTCCAATGTAATTCTGAAGGGTGGTGCCCATGGAAGCCGGCGAAATCGTGATATTCGATTTGCTGACAACCGGAGATCCGTTTATGTACATTGTTAACGTGCCCAATCCTGACGTTTGATCAAACTTGCAGGTAATTGCAACGTGTGTCCAAGTATTTGCAACAATGGCAGTAGTGGATTTGATACTTTGTTCACCACCTGCATCAGTTTGCTTGATGGCATAATACGGCTTGCCATCCTGAGGGCAAAGGAACATGTTGGTGGTGGTACCGTTACCGAAGTCGAAAATACGACCCCAATAATTGATGGTGGCCAAATTAACCCAACAAGCGACTGTATAGTCGGACAGTGTTGTGGTTACATCGTTGGGAAGCTGAACGTAGTCGGCAGCATTGGTCAGGCTGATGGAGCTACCCGTCGCGCCGAAACCAGCCCCTGGGACAGCGGCTCCCATTAACATTCCATCGAGACTGTGTCCTGAAGCGTCGGGAACAACGCCGCCAGTCACATTGTCGAATGTGTAGTGCAACAATAAATTGCTTGTTATGTCCGCCCGAAGGGAACTTGAAGCAAACAATGCTGCCGAAATCAGAAAGAGGTAAAGTTTTCTTTTCATGATAAAAGCATTTGGTGGTTAATTAAATAAATGAAACTATGTTTGTGGACGATAGTTCGAGATGATAGATTAAAGGCAAAGTTCCGAAATTTACGTATATTTGTTCCGTTTCCTAACGGATTCATCCAAATACTCCAACTCGGATGAAAGTGCTTTTGCCTTATCATTACTTACTTCGACGAATCATTCCGTCACAGTAAAGGAAGCAATAAAACAAAAGTATCCGGCTTTTAACGGACGAAGGTGGAAATTTTTTCTTAAAAGGTGGACAAATGTGTAAAATGAACACGCGAAAATACAATAACTCTACCCTTCCTGAAAATTTTAAGGACTCTGACATCAGGAAAAGGTTTTTGGTGAACAGTTTCAGAGTGCTTGACCTGACACCATTTATTTTAATGGTCAGCTTGGTTTTTAGTACGTTCCAGTTGCATGCGGCTTCCATCAAAGACGACTTTTTATACAAAAACCTGAATTCGGACAAAGGACTTTCACAAAATTTCGTGGACTATATCTATCAGGATAGTGAAGGCTTTCTTTGGTTTGCCACCTGGGGCGGATTGGATCGTTTCGACGGCTATGAAGTGAAGAAGTACAATACCCAAAACCATTTGCTTCATACCAATTTCACCCATTGCATTGCTGAAGACTCCTTTTCAAGGCTTTGGGTTGGAACCGACTTGGGAGTCAGCATCATCGATCTGCATACTGGCAGAAATTCCGATTGTCTGGCTGACTATCCTCAATACAAACAATTGCTGAATACCTCCGTCCATGCCATTCTAAAAGACAAGGACAACAAACTCTGGATAGCCGGTGACCACGGTTTGGCTTGTTTGGTTTTTGACAATAAAGGCGGGTTGAAGAACTTTTTCAGTCTGAATATATCACCGGTTCAAACACTGGCTGAAGATCAGGATGGCAGACTCTGGCTTGGAATGGTTGTCGGGCAAATGCAGATCCTTTCTAACAAGATTCCCGGGCAGTTCATTTTTGAGCAAGTTCCACCCGGACTTCAGATAAACAATTCAATTAAGAAAATCTTTTCCGATCGAATGGGTATATTCTGGATTGGCACATCGGATGGACTGATCCGATTCAATCCACATACCAGTCAAATCGATCGTTTTGCGGCGGACCCTCTTCAACCAAGCATGCTCCCGAACGGGTTCATCAATGATATAACTCAGGATAAACACGGACGTATCTGGATAGCAACTTTGGCAGGTTTGGCCTTATGGGAGCCGGAAACTAAAAGTTTTCAACGAATTCAGTCGGACGGTACACCGGGAAGCATTAACAACAATTTCCTGAATACCCTTTTTGTGGACAACCAAAACATCTTGTGGATTGGTACGGAAAAGGGTGGTGTGAATTGGATGTACCAGAAACGCAAAGTTTTTCAATCCTTTACACATTACCCACAGGATAAAGGAAGTTTATTTCCGGCACCGGTCAATTCCATTTTTGAGGATAGTAAGTCCAGACTCTGGGTCGGGCAAGTCGAGGGGGGGCTTCATGTTCGGAGACCAGGCACCTCATCGTTTAAACATTATATCCATACCACAGCTCCAAACAGTCTGAGTCAAAATACCGTTTCAAAGATCATCGAGGACTCAAAAGGCAGGATTTGGGTGGGTACATGGGGAGGTGGCGTCAATCAAATGAATGCCAACGAAAAGGATTTCATCCGCTATAAAGTCGATGGCTTACCCGGAAGTCTGGCTGACATCTTTATCTCCGACCTTTGCGAAGATGTACGTAATCAAGGTATTTGGGTAGGCTCAAGCTCTTGTCTTCAGTTTTTTGATAATCGAACGCAGAAATTCACCACTAAACTTACCACCTCGGATGTAAAGTATCCGCCCTCACAAGTCAATGCCTTGAAGATTGACAGCAAGCGCCGTCTTTGGATTGCCACCAACTTCGGATTGTACTGCGTTTATCTTGAAAAATCCGACGTTCGGGCTAATAAATTCAAGTTTGACTATTTCCGAAATGAATTGAATGATCCAAAGTCCGACCATTTGGCTAAAATTATCAGCATTTTTGAAGATCGAACTGGAAAGTTGTGGTTTGGCAGCAACGGCAACGGTCTGTATCTGATGGAAGAACGTCATAAGTCAACTGAAACTAAAGAAGAGACCTACGGCTGGAAAGCAAAGGATGTACAACTTTTGGACGGGAATGAAGTGAACTTTCATCAGTTCGACCAAAAGAACGGATTGGTGGACAATGTGATCTACACCATTCTGGAAGATGAAACTGGGAAAATTTGGATGAGCACCAACAATGGACTGTGCAGGTTTACACCGTCCACGGGCCAAGGTGCCTGTTTTTACAAAAGCGACGGTCTGCTATCCAATCAGTTTTACTGGATGGCCGCTTGCAAATCCAGGGACGGACGATTGTATTTCGGAAACATCGAGGGCATGAATGCAGTCGTGCCTTCCAGGATACAAACCAACGACTATATGCCCACGGTCAAACTGATTTCGCTGCAGGTTCTAAATGAACCGGTTGAACCCGGAGTCCCGTTGCATGGGAGAATCTATTTGCAGAAACAGCTTTTTGAAACCCATGAAATCGTATTGCCGCAAAGGGACAAATCTTTTTCCTTCGATTTCAGCACCTTTGATTTTGAATCTCCTGAAAAAATCAGGTATGCCTATATGCTGGAGGGTTTTGATGCAAATTGGGTCGAAGTGGACGCAACCAGGCGTTTTGTCCACTACACCAACCTAAAGCAAGGGCATTATATATTTAAGGTGCGTTGCACCAACAGTGACGGTGTATGGTCCGATCATCTGACTTCACTTAATATTTACATCAAGCCACCGTTCTATCAGACATTCCTGTTTCGTTTCGTCTTTTTTCTGCTTTTGATCGGCTTGACATGGTACCTAATCAGCAATCGGGTTCGGAAATTAAAAGAAGAACAAGCCATTCTTGAAAATAAGGTTCATGAACGCACTTTGAAAGTGGAGCAGCAAAAAGATCAGTTGCGTGAACAGGCCGTCAATCTGGAAAAAACACTTAGCGACCTGATGGTGCATGAAAAAGCCATCATACAACAAAACGATCTGCTTAAGGCACAAAACGAGCAAATCCTGGAGCAGAAAGAGCAACTGGAGATTTACAATCTGAGGGTGGAAGAATTGAATCAGGAAAAGATGTCCATTTTCACAAACATCACCCATGAGTTCAAGACACCCATCACTTTAATCATGGGACCTATACAGCGCATGTTGCATACCAGTACAGATCCTGCTTTGGTTAGCCAACTCCATCTGGTGGAACGGAATTCAAAGCAGTTGCTGTCGCTTGTCAATCAGCTCATGGATTTCAGAAAGGTAGAGGCAAGTGCCATGACTTTAAATAAAAGTCAGGGAAATATCGTTGAATTGGCACGAGAGATTCTGATACCTTTCGGTGACATGGTTGAGAAAAGAGGTGTGCAATGTTCGCTTTCCACCAGTATCTCTAATCCTGTACTTTTGTTTGATGCCGATAAATTAGGGAAAATCATTACCAATTTGTTGTCGAATGCGGTCAAATTCACCCCCGACAATGGTAACATCACTGTCCGATTGTCTGAAGTGGACAAGTTGGGATCCCCTTGGCTGCGCCTGACCGTTTCCGACTCAGGGTCGGGTATTCCTGAAGAGGAATTCGAGAAAATATTCGACCGTTTTTACCAGATAAAAGATCAACAGATCTACCAGACTGCTGGCCAATCGGGTACCGGCATCGGACTTTACCTTTGCCGGGAATTGGCTACCCTTCATGGCGGAACCATTTATGTCATGAACAACAGGGTAGGTGGCGCCCGTTTGGTATTGGAGATACCAGTGGAACGTTTAGGGTATGAGGATGTTGAATCTCCTGCCGAACCCGAAAAAAACAGTAAGCAGCAAGTCATTAATCTCAGTGCAGGCTTCACTGAAAACAAACCAGTGCTTTTAATCGTGGAAGACAATCCGGATATGCGGCAATTCGTCCGTTCCTTTATGGAAGATGATTTCAACATCATGGAGGCTTCCGATGGTGTTGAAGCATGGGAATTGACTCAGCAATACCTACCCGACTTCATCGTCAGCGACGTGATGATGCCTAAAATGGACGGGAACCAGTTCTGTCGGTTGGTTAAAAACAACTTTACCACTTCACACATTCCAGTCATTTTGCTGACGGCACTTTCCTCTGTCGAAAAACAGTTGGAAGGGCTCGAATCCGGTGCCGACGATTTTGTGTCTAAGCCCTTTGAGGAAAAAGTCCTGATGGCCCGGGTTCGGAACATTCTGGAAATACGTAACCGGCTGCATGATCGGTTTAAGGACAATATGAGCACCACCACTCTGAATATGGATGCTGATTCTCCTGACAAGCGGCTTTTGGACAAGGCGCTCAAGATTCTACAGGACAACTTTCAGAATCCGGATTTCGATGTAACCGAACTTATTCAGGAAATAGGAATTTCCAGGAGCTTATTGCATAAAAAATTAGATACCTTAGTCGGACAATCAGCCAGCCGCTTCATACGTGGATTCCGGTTGACCAAAGCGAAAGAGATGCTTGAAAAGGCAGGTGGCCGGAACATTTCAGAAATTGCATATGCTGTCGGCTTCAATGACCCAAAATATTTTACGCGTTGTTTTACCAAACATTACGGAGTCAATCCGAGCAGTTGGGAAAAATAACATCTGAACACCATTATATATAGTATTAAATTCTACAATCCAACATGGACAATTCCAACGAAAACAACCAATTGAACATCGAACTGACCGAAGACATTGCTCAGGGTGTCTATTCCAACCTTGCAGTCATCTCTCATTCCAGTTCTGAATTCATTCTCGATTTTATCCGTCTGATGCCAGGTGTCCCCAAGGCAAAAGTCCAGTCACGCATCATTCTGACACCCGAACATGCCAAGCGTCTGCTTTCAGCCCTTCAGGAAAACATCGCCAAATATGAGAAGCAGTTTGGCTCAATTAAAAATCCTTCAGGAGGAGGAAATACTTTTATGCCACCCATTATTGGTTTTGGCGGAGGAGAAGCCTAAGCAATCTTTTTTCAAGTGAAAATCCCGAAAATCGTAGCCTGTATATCAGCGGTTTCCGGGATTTTTTTTCTACCTTTGTCCCCGCTTTCAACACAAGAACACTTTTTTTTCGGTAACCCGTTGGTTTATCGGAAAAAAGCTTGTAATTTTGCAGTCCTTTTTGGGATACCTAAAAGGATTTAATATCGTATACGTTTTTTTAAGTACTCTATAAATAGTAAAAATTTCTAAAATGCCTACAATTCAGCAATTAGTAAGAAAAGGAAGGGCTAAGCTAATCGACAAGAGCAAGTCTCCGGCTTTGAACTCCTGTCCGCAAAGACGTGGCGTATGTGTACGTGTGTACACGACGACACCGAAGAAACCTAACTCCGCTATGCGTAAGGTTGCCAGGGTTCGTTTGACCAACTCCAAGGAAGTAAACAGTTACATCCCGGGTGAAGGTCATAACTTGCAGGAACACTCCATCGTACTTGTACGTGGTGGTCGTGTCAAGGACCTTCCCGGTGTACGTTACCACATCGTTCGCGGAACATTGGATACTTCAGGTGTAGCCGGTCGCAGACAGAGACGTTCCAAATACGGTACGAAGCGTCCGAAGCCGGGTCAGCCAGTTACTGCAGCCAAGAAGAAATAATCCGATTGGTAGCTTAAACATTCCCTTACAGTAATTATTCACGCTGTTTTTTTTATTGGTAAACGCTTTAAAGCGAGGTTGAGTAAATGTTCCGGAGGGAACGTTGAAGTCAAAACGAAAGAAGACAACCAAAACAAAAACGGAAAATTTTTGAGAAAAAAATGAGAAAATCAAAGCCGAAAAAACGGGTTATCCTGCCGGACCCCGTTTTCAATGACGTCAAGGTCACTAAGTTTGTGAATCACTTGATGTACGATGGGAAAAAGAACACCTCTTACGAGATCTTCTATTCCGCTCTGAATACCGTCAAGGCAAAATTGCCCAATGACGAAAAATCCGCTCTCGAAATATGGAAAGCTGCGCTCGACAACATTACTCCTCAGGTCGAAGTCAAGTCCCGCCGTATCGGTGGTGCCACTTTCCAGGTTCCTACTGAAATCCGTCCGGATCGTAAGGAATCCATTTCAATGAAAAATGTAATTTTATATGCCCGCAAACGTGGTGGTAAATCCATGGCGGACAAATTGGCTGCCGAGATTGTTGATGCTTACAACAACCAGGGTGGATCGTTCAAACGTAAGGAAGACATGCACCGTATGGCAGAAGCCAACCGCGCATTCGCCCATTTCCGTTTTTAATAATAGGTAAAAGGTAAGAAAGCACAATGGCTAAACAAGATTTGACATACACCAGAAACATTGGTATCATGGCCCACATCGATGCCGGAAAGACTACGACCTCAGAGCGTATTCTTTTCTACACCGGACTGACCCACAAAATCGGGGAAGTACATGACGGCGCCGCTACCATGGACTGGATGGAACAAGAGCAGGAGCGTGGCATCACGATTACTTCTGCTGCAACAACCACCAGCTGGGTTCAAGGCGGTGATAAATACAAGATCAATTTGATTGACACTCCGGGGCACGTGGATTTTACCGTTGAGGTGGAACGTTCACTTCGCATCCTGGATGGTGCCGTTGCAACCTACTGTGCAGTAGGCGGCGTGGAACCCCAGTCTGAAACCGTTTGGCGTCAGGCTGACAAATATGATGTACCCCGCATTTGCTATGTAAATAAAATGGACCGTTCAGGCGCCGACTTCTTTGAAGTTGTCCGTCAAATGAAATCTGTTCTAAAAGCCAACCCTTGTCCCATTCAGATTCCAATCGGTTCTGAAGAAAAGTTCAAAGGCGTTGTCGACTTGATCAAGATGAAGGCCATTTACTGGCACGACGAAACCATGGGCGCAGAATACAACGTGGAAGAAGTTCCCGCTGATTTGCTGGCCGAAGCTCAGGAATGGAGAGAAAAAATGCTCGAGTCTGTTTCTGAATTCGACGATGTTCTGATGCAGAAATTCTTCGATGATCCCACAACGATTACCGAAGATGAAATCATCAATGCACTTCGTAAAGGCACCATCGCCATGGCCATCAACCCCATGCTTTGTGGCTCCTCCTTCAAAAATAAAGGTGTGCAGACTTTGCTGGATGCTGTTTGTCTTTTCCTTCCCAGCCCGCTGGATACGCCCGCAATTGTGGGTCATGACCCCAACGATCCTGAAAAGGAAATCACACGTAGACCAGACGAAGACGAGCCTTTTACAGCATTGGCATTTAAAATTGCCACCGACCCTTATGTAGGCCGTCTTTGCTTCGTTCGTGTTTATTCAGGTAAACTGGAAGCTGGTTCATACGTTTACAACGTACGTTCCGACAAAAAAGAACGCATTTCACGTCTGTTCCAAATGCATTCCAACAAGCAGAATCCCGTTGACGTGATTTCTGCCGGTGACATCGGCGCAGGTGTTGGTTTCAAAGATATCCGTACCGGTGACACCTTGTGTGACGAAAAGCACCCGATCGTTCTTGAATCGATGGACTTCCCCGCACCTGTAATCGGTATTTCCATCGAACCCAAAACTCAAAAAGATTTGGATAAGCTGGGTATTGGTCTTGGAAAACTAGCTGAAGAAGATCCTACCTTTACGGTGAAAACAGACGAACAGTCTGGTCAAACCATCATTTCAGGTATGGGTGAACTTCACCTCGAAATCATTATCGACCGTCTGAGACGCGAATTCAAAGTTGAGTGCAACCAGGGTCGTCCTCAGGTTACCTATAAGGAAGCCATTTCCCAAACGGTTCAATTGCGCGAAACCTACAAGAAACAATCCGGTGGTCGCGGTAAGTTTGCCGATATGATCGTCAAAGTTGGTCCTAAAGACAAAGACTTTGAAGGTGACCTCCAGTTTGTTGATGAAGTAAAGGGTGGTAACATACCTAAGGAATACGTTCCTTCCATTGAAAAGGGCTTCAAAAACGCTATGAAGAATGGTGTGTTGGCCGGCTATCCGCTGGATGGTTTGAAAGTTGTCGTCCTAGACGGTTCTTTCCACCCGGTTGACTCCGATGCTCTTTCCTTCGAAATCTGTGCCAGCATTGCCTTCAAGAGTGCTTGTGCCAAAGCCAAACCTATTCTGCTGGAGCCCATTATGAAGATGGAAGTCATTACTCCTGAAGAAAGCATGGGCGATGTCATCGGTGACTTGAACAAACGTCGCGGCCAAGTGGGTGGTATGGATACCAACCGTTCCGGCGCACGTATAATCAAAGCGCTGGTTCCTCTGGCTGAAACCTTCGGTTATGTGACTGCCTTGCGCACCATCACTTCCGGACGTGCCACCAGCACTATGGAATTCGACCACTTTGCCGAACTTTCCAAGTCCATCGCCACGCAGGTGCTGACGGAAGTTAAAGGAAAAGTGGAACTGTTATAAAATAAACGAATGACTGCAAAGCCTTGTGTTAATAGCTCTACAAGGCCCTGCAGCATTCATATACTAAGTAAAATAAAAAGATGAGCCAAAAAATCAGAATTAAATTGAAGTCTTACGACTACAATCTGGTGGACAAGTCCGCAGAGAAGATCGTAAAGACGGTGAAGGCTACCGGCGCTGTTGTCAGCGGACCGATTCCCCTCCCCACACACAAACGTATCTTCACGGTCAATCGTGCAACGTTTGTAAACAAGAAATCCCGTGAACAGTTCGAACTGTGCTCTTACAAGAGACTGATCGACATTTACAATTCCAGCGCCAAAACCGTTGACGCGTTGATGAAACTGGAATTGCCGAGCGGAGTAGAAGTTGAAATCAAAGTTTGATTTATTTAATCGATTAGAGAAATGCCAGGATTATTAGGAAAAAAAATCGGAATGACTTCCGTTTTCAGTGCTGATGGGAAAAACATTCCATGCACTGTTGTTGAAGCTGGTCCTTGTGTCGTTACTCAGGTCAAGACTCTTGCCACAGATGGTTATGAATCCATCCAAGTTGGTTTCCAAGAAAAAAAGGAAAAACATACCAACAAGG
>Ga0302205_10000792_pt1 | contig 12648 bp, 15 predicted proteins | sample II_Fen_E1_3_FD_194582 | JGI IMG/M metagenome (GOLD analysis project Ga0302205, IMG submission 194582) | Peat permafrost microbial communities from Stordalen Mire near Abisko, Sweden - II_Fen_E1_3 | ecosystem: Environmental > Terrestrial > Soil > Wetlands > Permafrost | place: Sweden: Abisko...
AAATATATCATCCAACGAAGTTATTGGGTCGGTCTGAAAGTAGTTCCTGTTGTTATGTTTTCATTTATATTTCAGGGAATATTTTTCAACCTCTCTCTTTGGTATAAACTTACAGATAAGACCATGTACGGAGCTTGGTTCTCAATTCTTGGTACTATTATTATGGTACTATTGAATATTATTCTGGTTCCAACTTATAGTTATATGGGCTGTGCCTGGGCTGCATTTGCATGTTTCTTTGTTATCATGATAGTCTCATACTTCTTTGGACAGAAATATATGCCCATAAAATATGACCTAAAGACTATCGGACTTTATACAGTTGTCAGCATAGCTTTATATATTATAAGTACATTTATAAATACACCGTATACCATCTTAAACATAACACTAAAATCCATTTTAATGGTTATATATTTAGTGCTGTTGGTTAAGCGTGATTTTCCGTTGCGTACTATTCCTATAATAAATCGTTTTTTCAAATAGAGGTAACCATGAGTAAATTACACATTATAACGCCTGTAAAGGATTCATTGGATATAGCCACCCGAACTATTGAGAGCATCATGAGTTCTGAGATCTCTGTTGATTTCATCTATACAGTATACAATGATTTTAGCTCAGAAGAAGTAACAGATAAACTTGACTTATTATCAAATAAATTTGGTTTTCTCCTGATAAATCTAAAAGATGTAACCCTCCATCCAAGCCCCAATTATTTAACCATATTGCAAATGGCTCAAAATCGGGCAAACTTCGATAGTGCTCAGTTATTAATTGTTGAATCGGACGTTGTTGTAGGTGGAAATACGATTCAGAAAATGTACGAGTGTGCTTTCGAACTTGAGGCTCCCGGATTGATCGCAAGTATTACAACCGATTCAAATAAGAAAATAAATTATCCTTATTTATTTGCCAAAAGATTTAAGAATAAATATGTTCAGACTAAAAAGGACCTCAGTTTTTGCTGTACTCTTTTGACTCAATCGTTATTAACAGCATACAATTTCAACGCTTTGAACCCGGAAAGAACCTGGCACGATCATTATATTTCTCATAAGTCAAACGAACTCGGATTGAAAAATTATGTAATCACATCCGCACCTGTCACCCACTTACAACACAGCATTTATCCCTGGATGCATCTAAAGAAGTCCCAACCATTTAAATATCGCTGGGATAAATTTATCAATAAATTAATCAATAAATAACAACAATAAACTTCTAATTGTAAGATATGAATTTTATCCAACTAAGTAATCAGATTTTCAACGAATCGGTACTAGATTATCACAAGGCTGATAATGTAGACACTCCAATCAGCAATCCGTACAAACTAAAAAGTATTGAATATTATCTGTATCTGAAAAACTGGATTGATACTGTTCAATGGCATTTAGAAGATATCATTCGCGATCCGCATATTGATCCAGTGGCAGCACTAGCTCTGAAACGCCGCATTGACAGTTCCAATCAAGATAGAACAGATCTAGTTGAGTTGATTGATAGTTATTTCTTTGACAAATATAAGGATGTCCAAATTAAAAGTCATGCGATCATAAATACCGAAAGTCCAGCTTGGGCTATGGATCGCCTATCCATATTGCATCTGAAAATTTATCACATGCAACAGGAGGTTGACAGAAAGGATTCGTCGGCAGAACATTTGGCTCAGTGTAAAACAAAGTTAGGCATTCTGTTGGAGCAACAAGTAGACTTATCATCTGCTATTAATCAGTTACTAGATGACATTAGCACCGGTGATAAAAAGATGAAGGTGTACAAACAAATGAAAATGTACAACGATCCTGATTTGAATCCTGTTTTATATGCAAAAGCCAAATAATGTCCAGAATTCTGATTATGCGTTTTTCTGCTTTGGGCGATGTGGCCATGACCGTTCCAGTGATTTATTCATTGGCAACAGCATACCCTATGCACGAGATAACCGTATTAAGTCGCAAACCTTTTGAAGATCTATTTAAAACTTTACCTTCAAATATTCGTTTCATTAGTGCCGATTTAAAAGGAAAACATAAAGGAATCAAAGGACTTAATATTCTGTACAAAGAACTAAAAGCCGAGAAGTATGATCACGTTGCAGATTTTCATTCTGTTCTAAGATCTCACTACCTTCGGTTGCGTTTCAAGCTGGATGGAATTCACACAGCGGTAATAGACAAAGGTCGCAGCGAGAAGAAAAAGCTGACTCAAAAAAATAATAAGGTCTTTGTTCCACTAAAATCAGGTTTTTTACGTTATTATGATGTCCTTGAAAAGCTGGGATTTGAGTTTGAACTGAACTTTAAATCAATTTTCGCGAAAGCTCCAGTCAACTTACATGGAATGGTTTCTTACTCCGAAAAGAAATCTACCGAAAAATGGCTTGGAATTGCTCCTTTTGCCAAACATCAAGGGAAAATTTACCCGTTGGAGCTACAAGAAAAAGTAATTGAACATTTTGCTAATGATTACCGCATAAAGGCATTTATCTTTGGCGGTGGAAAATATGAAAAGAGCATTATCGACGATTGGGCTAATAAATATCCGGCAATCATTTCGATGGTTGGGAAGTTAAATATGAATCAGGAGCTAGCTTTTATGAGTCAATTAGATGTTATGTATTCGATGGACTCCGCCAATATGCATCTAGCCTCATTGGTGAGTACGAAGGTAGTTTCACTTTGGGGCGCCACACATCCTTATGCCGGATTTATGGGTTGGAATCAATACTTGGAAAATGCGGTGCAGATTGATGACCTAACTTGTCGCCCATGCTCTATTTATGGACAAAAACCATGTTATCGAAAAGATTATGCATGCTTAAACCGAATTACACCTAAACAAATTATTAATCACATTGAAAATGCGCTTCTCTGATTTATGGAAATCGTAATCAACCCGACATACAGTATTTTAAATTCATTTATAGCAAATATACCAACTCTTTTTGACCAAGAAGGAGAATTGGTTTATGCTGGCCGAAATCAACTGAAATGCTATTCGGTAGAAGGTTACGATATAATAGTGAAGCGATATAAAGTACCCCATTTGATTAACCGAATAGCCTATACATTTTTTCGTCCATCCAAAGCTAAACGCGCATATGAATATGCTCTTAAGCTACTTGATTTAGGCGTGAACACACCTGCTCCAATTGCTTATATTGAACAGAAAAGCTTTGGGTTACTAAATCATGGATATTTCATTTCAATATATGAAAAAGATTATACCGATATTCGGCCTCTGATGTCCGGTGCACAAACTAATGATGCTTTATTACAGGACCTTTCTAGTTATATTGCTGAATTTCACAACAAAGGAGTTTTACATTTTGACATGTCTCCCGGAAATATTATATATAAAGAAGTAGATCATCATTTTCAATTTAGCCTAATTGATATTAACCGGATGCAGTTCTTGCCTAGCATTTCCAACAAAAAGCGATTCAAAAGTTTTAAAAGGATATCGAGCAATGAGGAAGTGTTAACCGCAATGGCAGGAATATACGCTACAGCCTCTAGTCTCAATGTAACTGAGTCAATTAGGGAAATAAATCATTATAGTTATGAGTTTTTCAATTCGCCTAAAATCAGAAATAGAAAATGAGAATCGGGTACGACGCAAAACGATTATTTTGTAATCATCGTGGACTGGGTAATTATAGTCGGGATTTAATACGGTTATTAAATGAGTTTTATCCTGAAAATCAATATGATTTATTCACTCCTAAGATTAAGATTAATTTTCCGGTAAATACACAAAATACACAAATCATTCAGCCAACCGGAATTTACAAGTTATTACCCTCTTCAATTTGGCGAAGTGTTGGTATTAAATCTGAGATCATACGACTTGGTGACGATATCTTTCATGGTTTGAGCCAGGAATTACCCTTTGGAATTGAGAAGTTATCCGTCAAGAGAGTAATAACTTTTCATGATGCCATATTCATTCGCTACCCTGAATTATATCCTGCTTCTTACCGCAGAATATTCACGGCAAAAAACATGCAGAGTTGTCGTATTGCTGATCGCATTATTGCCATAAGCGAGCAATCAAAACGAGATGCGATTGAGTTTTTCAACGCTGATCCGGCCAAAGTTGAAGTTGTTTATCAGGGCTGTAATAACATTTTCAGACAAAAGGCTTCTGCAGAAAAAAAAGAGCAAACCAAAGCAAGATATAATTTACCTTCAGATTATCTGTTATTTGTAGGTGCCATAGAACCACGGAAGAATATTGCTTCCATTCTGCATGCCATTCATCAGGAAAAAATTAATATTCCACTAGTGGTTGTTGGTAGAAAAACAGATTACACTGATGAATTAATGAATTTAGCTGAAGAATTAAAACTTTCTTCACAAGTTCATTTTTTGCACCAAGTTGAAACAAAGGATTTGCCGGCTATATATCAATTAGCCCAATTGTTTATTTACCCTTCAATATTCGAAGGCTTTGGTATTCCAATTCTCGAAGCGCTTTGCAGCGAAACACCTGTAATTACTTCCTTGGGGAGCTGTTTTGAAGAAACTGGGGGAAAATATAGTATGTATGTGCAACCACAAAGTTCACAAGAGATTGGAGATGCTATTCAAACTATTTTAGGTGACTCTAACCGCCAGATAAAGATGAAAACTGAAGGTTTTCTATATTCTCAAAAATTTACAAATGATAAAATAGCTAAGCGATTAATGACTTTATATAAAAACATTTAGTATTTTCATCTAAAATGGCGTAATTTTACTTCAATTAAAAAACAAATCTATGCTTTCAATAATTGTCTGCTCAAGAAACAAAACTTTATCAAACGAGTTTACTCTTAATATAAGAAGTACATTTGGAGTTGATTATGAAATAATTTCTATTGACAACTCAGAAAATCGATATTCCATATTCTCTGCATATAACATCGGAATAAGCAAAAGTCAATATCCATATCTTTGTTTTGTTCATGAAGATGTACTCTTTCATTCAAATAACTGGGGAGTGAATATTATTTCTCACCTGCAAGACTCTAATACAGGAATTATCGGAGTTGCTGGAAGTGACTTGGTCACACGTGTTCCTGCTTCTTGGGCAACATTAATCTCACCTAGTAAAAATCTTAGTCTTAGTGACCCAACTGGTAAAACAAAGATAAGATATCTGTTTTAACCTGAAAGTTAGGGATATATAAAAACATCCTCAATTACAATTGATGATATTTTTATGTGTATGAGAAGGGAACTTATGCAAAATATCCGTTTCGATGAAACATTTAACAGTTTTCATGGCTATGATTATGATATTTCTATTCAGTCAATAGTAGCCGGATATACTAACTATACAATATATGATATTAAAATATAACATTTTTCAAAAGGGAAAACTGATATTGTTTACTTTATAAATATATGAAAATATTATACGACGAAAATGTTTTTCTAACCCAGAAAGTGGGTGGTATTTCGAGGTACCATTATGAATTATACAAAGGGATGCTGGCAAATGGTATTGACGCCGATATAACTGGAAAATTTATCAAAAATAACTACCTTTTGGAGGATGCAAATTTTAGAAAAAAATTTATTGCAGACCCTTTTGCATTATTTCCATATTTCAACAAACTTGCAACTATTTGGAAAGTAAAAAATACTGCTAGATATGATATTTTACACCTTACAGGGTATTACGATTATTTGAAATCAACCATACCCAAAGGAGCAAAAGTTGTTGTTACCATACATGATATGATTCCAGAAAAAGAACTGGCGATACCCAACCCGTCAAAACAGTTTTTTGCTATAAGGGCTAATAAAATTATTGCAGTTTCGGAGAAAACAAAAAAGGATATTATCGAAATATTGGGAATAACAGAGGATAAAATACATGTTGTTTATCATGGTTCATCTTTATCGATAAACCAAGCAAAACAACCAGCTAAAGTACTACCCGATTCATATCTATTATTTGTAGGACAAAGGAGTGGATATAAAAACTTTACTAACTTGATTGATGGTCTGGCTCCTGTACTACATCAAAATAGAAATTTGCATTTAGTTTGCGCTGGAAGAAGAGCCTTCAACGATAAAGAGGAAGGCCTGTTCAAAAAATCAGGGATTGAAGATCAGGTAGTACTGTTTGATAATATTAACGATGACAATTTGGCATTTTTATATCAGCATGCGCAAGCCTTTGTTTTTCCATCCTTATTCGAAGGGTTCGGAATTCCTATTTTAGAAGCATGGTCTTGTAAAACTCCGGTTTTATTGAGCGATATTGACTGTTTCAGAGAAATTGCCGGTGAAGCTGGATATTATTTCGACCCACAAAATCCACAAGACATTACAGCAAAAATAAATGAAGTCCTTTCTAACTCGCAATTAGCAAATGATTTGAGAATAAAAGGAACTGAAAGACTAAAAATGTATTCGTGGCAGCGATCTGTGAATGAAACAATAAAAATTTATAAATCACTACTATAATGTACACTCCAACACTAACTATTGTTACTGTAACTTATAATGCTGCTGAATTACTCGAAAAAACAATATTGAGCGTTTTAGAACAAACCCATAATAATGTTGAATACATTATTATGGACGGGAACTCTACGGATGCAACAGTTAAATGTATTAGAAAATATAAGAACCAGTTGTCCTATTGGGAGAGTAAGCCCGACAGAGGGATTTACCATGCCATGAATAAAGGAGTAGCAAAAGCTACTGGTTCATGGATTTGTTTTTTGAATGCAGGAGATGTTTTTGACGACAAATTTGTTCTAGAAAGGGTGGTGGCAGCTATTCCTACGGAGAAATCAGCGAAGATTCTTTATGGCGATGTAATTACATTAGGAAAAGATGGTGAGCGTAATGAGAAATTGGCATCAGCACCTTGCAACAAACATCGTATGTATTTTTGTCATCAAAGTGCATTTGTGTTAACTAGTCTGTTGAGAACTTATCCTTTTGATGAAAACTACAAAATGTCAGCCGATTTTAAATTCTTCAAAGAATCATATTATAGAGGGGATGGTTTTATACATATGCCTTTCCCTGTTGCAATTTATGATAAATCTGGTATTTCCAATACAAACAGAGCAGCTGGAATTCGTGAAAATATCGATGTAATCAAAGAAGTAGACAGGGGAATCGTCAAGTATAAATTTCTATTAAAGCTGTTTTTCACTTTGAGGGTGTTACAAATAAGAAATAGAAAGAAAGACAACCAATGAATATAAAGGTTGCATGCAGTAATCCAAAATCGCAATAAACCACTTGTAGAAGAATGAAATTATCTGTTGTAATTATAACCAAGAATGAAGAAAGAAATATTGAGCGTTGTCTGCAATCAGTTATCGATGTGGCAGATGAGATTATAGTTGTAGATTCTTTCTCGACTGATAATACAATAGCATTATGCGAAAAATATGATGTAAAGGTAATTCTGCGGAAGTTTGATGGCTATGGAAGTCAGAAACACTTTGCAACAGAAGAAGCTAATTTTGACTATGTATTATCTTTAGATGCCGATGAAGAATTGTCATGGGAATTAAAAAAATCGATACTAGCAGCAAAAGAGAATTTGGAATACGATTGCTACTCATTTAATAGAAGAAATTTTTGTTGTAATAAGGCAATTCGTTTCTGTGGCTGGTACCCAGACAAACAAATAAGGCTGTTTAATAAACATTTGTTGAATTGGAATGACAGGACGGTTCACGAATTAATTGGAGTTTCGAATAAACAAATAATATCTCATTTAAGTGGCGACTTAAATCATTACACTTGTAGCTCATTTGCTGAACAGCGGAAAAAAGGAGACAAGTATGCCAGAATAAGTGCAGATATTATTGCGAAAAAAAGGAAATCAATCTTTTGGGTAACTCCTGGTGTAAAATATTGTTTTGTTTTTTTTAAAATCTATATTATTAAGCTTGGAATACTCGATGGTTATCATGGGTTGGAGATAAGTAGAATTTCTGCAAAATCATCATTTTCCAAATATGCTTCAGCGAGAAAAATAATTAAACATAATCGTAAGTAAGTTTAAAGATCAGTGTTTAATGATAGAAATGGAATACACTAATCAATAGACAAACCAAGTGACTTTTTTTTGAATAAAATGCAAATATGCATGAAATTCTCACCAAATTTTCAAAAATGCACAAACTTCTCTCAAAAATAAACGCCGAGAAAATAAATTATTTTGCCTTTTTTTTATTGGCTTTTAGTATCAATTTTCCGCAAGAAATAGTTATTTACACCGTTGCATTCTGGCTCCTGACGTGTTTGCCGATTCTTAGATTTAGAACAACAAATATAGTACGGAATGTATCTAACATCCCTCTCTTCCTCCTTATTATCTTGTTTTTAGGCAGAATCCTGATTGCCATCTATCACTCCGATCTATCAGTGTTTGTTACAAAGTAGTTGGTAGATATTCAATTACCTCTGTTATTATTATCCTTTGTTTTGATTTTTCAGGTAAATAGACTTATTGAACCTGACAAAGTTCTGCTGATGTATATTGCTGGCTGCTTTCTCAGTTCTATAATAGCTGTAATCTTTTTTTATTTGTTTCGATTTGGAATTCTTGATTCTTGGTATCACTTGTTATTCATATCTTTAAGAGATGTAAACTCTACTTTTACAGATGATGTAATTTTGTTTCAAGGGTATATAAGTCCGTTTTTTGACATAAAGCTGCAATGGGTGCTAATCTCGTAATGACCATTGCATGTTTGATTTATTTAGTAAAAAGTGCGGGAGGGGTTAAAAGATGCCGTTTCGCAGCTGTCTTTTTCGTTAGTGTTATTTATGCTACGGGGTCACGGTCGGGATTGATATCCTTGTTCTCTATATCCTTGATTTCACTAACCTATTTACTGTTTAAAAAGAGAAAAAAGACTTGTCATTAGTTTCGTCTTAATTGCAGCTTTGTTGTCGGGGTGTATGTCTTTAAAAACGACCCGCTCGTTACTGACAAGTGAAGTTTCATCTTTAGATTACGACAGAATAAGAACAGCAGATCCACGATTTCAGATTTGGGAATCTGCCACTGATATTATAAAAGAAAATCCTATTGTTGGAGTTGGGTATTCTGAGGTCAAGCCCCGATTGATTGAAAAAAATATGGCTCGGGGATTGAAGGAGTTTGCAAAAGAACGATTAAATAGTCATAATCAGTTCTTGCAATTCTCATTGGAGAGTGGGATTTGGGCTTGTATTTTATATGCAGTGTTTCTACTCCCAATCTATTTTGTTAAATAGAATAGATATCTTTCATTTTCTTTTTCTGCAACTTTCTTTTTTTATAGCATGTTTGAGGATTCGCTTATTCTAATCAATGGCGTTTCGTTGCTGTTTTTTTTATTGCTATTTTATACTTAAGTAATCAATAATATTTAATGATATGTTTTGAACCGACTAAAAGTAATGTTTCATTCAGTCGTTCTTTGAGATTTTTAAAGCTATAATAAGCATCTAATGGAATCCATTGATATTTAACAAATCGCCAAAGTATTTCAATCTTGTTCAATTCTGGTGAATATGGAGGAAGAAAATAAATATATAGATCCATTTCTCTCCAGCGAGCAATATTGGCAATGAACTTTTTACTTTTATGTATAGGTGCATTATCCAGTATTACCACCGTTTTTTTTGATATTTGATTGACGAAATCGTCCATGAATTCAATTGCAATATCAGAATTAATTGTTTGTTCAAAGGTTTTAGAATATAGTTTGCAGCAAGGTGTCATTAAACCTAAAACGCTTAATGACTTTGACCTACATGTAGGTAGTAGCAAGGGTTTGTCCTTGTGTTGCCATGCGTAAGGCAAATTTGGTGTTAATCCAAAGTGACTTTCGTCACCAAAATATACATCTAAATATCCTTGTTTGTGTAATTCTATTAGTTCATTAATTTCGGACTGTTGCTTGTCAAATTGCTCTTGATTTCGTAAGTGTTTTATCGAAAGTCGAGCTCGTTTAAAGCTATAGCCTAGCATCTTTTAAAAAAGTTCGCAAAGTTTGTTTGCAAATTTTTATATTATATTCAATATCAAGCCAATGAAGAATCGGATTTAAGTTCCTACTGTGCTTTTCAACCATTTCAGGAAGCCTATCTCTGACTTGTTCCAGCTTTACTTTGGGACCTCGTCCAGAAGCTATTGATAAAGTGTTCATCTTGTTTTCTGCAGAGGCAGAGTCCCAAGCGTTAAATAGCCGTATAATTGCCTGTAAGTCAATTTTAGTAATTCTTGAAACTTCTGCCATTGAATTTTTCCTATCAGAAAGTAATAGTTGCAAACTACGACTTCTTTCAATGATATTAGTGCTTGTTTTGTGAATTTTTTCTAATTGTTCTCGCTCGGAATCTGTTAATATGATTAATCTCACAATATGTATATACACCTTTGATTATGAGGTAAATATACGAATAAAAATCAAATAGCACAACTATTTTAATAAATACATCAATAAATAATATCAATTACTTATCTGATAAAAAGAGAAAAGAATTATCTGAGTAATTATCATTTTCTCCCAAAATCAGCCGGTATCTCACCCCATACGGAGGTTTCCCATTTGATAATTTCCGTGCTGTATTTATTCGTTTGTAACCAAGTTTCAGCGCGTGCAATCAGGTCAAAGAGCACTGCATTTGTAGGATTCTTATCAAGCTGAGTTCGCGCTTTTTTTGCTTTTACCCACGCCATGGCTGTTTTACTATCTGTGTATAGTGGCAGTGGACTGTTTTTTTGTTTTAAAAAAGCCAGTCCGTGAACCAATGCCAGAAATTCTCCAATATTATTAGTGCCGTTTTTAAAAGGTCCTTGGCGGAAGATTTCTTCTTTGGTTCTGCTATATACTCCACGGTACTCCATCAAGCCGGGATTGCCGCTGCAAGCTGCATCCACCGATAGACTTTCAAAGTCTGGGTTACCAAACTTTGCTATTTCTTCTTCCGAAGGTTTCTTTTCCTTTGCATTTTTACCTATATAGTTCCAGCACGGTGAAGTCATTGCTTCCTGAGCCTCAGCTTCAGTAGCAAATCCTTTATAGATTGCACCACCAAAGCCGTGTATTTGCCGCTTGCACTCCACCCACGATCGGTAAATACCAGGTTGCTTACCTTCCCAAACAACGAAAAATTTATTTTTACTCATGAATTCTGACTGTTTCGCTCTATGTTTCGCAGACCGGAAATATGTATGACTGTTTTTTATGTCGGTAAAATAATGTAATTTTGTGCCACCAAAAAATGAGGTCCTGTAGTTCAATGGATAGAACAAGTGTTTCCTAAACACTAGATCCGGGTTCGATTCCCGGCGGGACTACTTATTAACTTTCCATTGGTAATTCAACAAGTCCATCCCGCATCTCAATCACTCTGTCGGACAATGCTGCCAATTCTTTATCATGTGTGACAATCACAATCGTAAGTCCGAATTTTTCGCGAAGGTCGAACAATAGTTTATGGAGTTCATCTCTGTTTTTAGAGTCCAGACTACCTGATGGTTCATCCGCCAGAATTAATCCAGGATCATTTATCAAAGCACGGGCTACAGCAACCCGTTGTTTTTCACCTCCGGATAGTTCATTTGGCTTATGATCCATCCGATCCGTAAGTTGAAGATATGCCAGTATTTCTTTTGCCCGTTCTTCCGACTTTTTTTTATCTTTCCGACCAATTAAAGCCGGTATCATCACGTTTTCAAGTGCCGTAAACTCTGGTAACAACTGATGAAACTGAAATATAAACCCAATATGTTTATTCCTGAAAGCCGCCAGCTCCTTTTCGCCCAGTTTACTAAAGTCAATACCATCCACCAGTACTTTGCCGGCATTAGGTTTGTCGAGTGTTCCCAGGATTTGCAGTAAAGTGGTTTTACCGGCACCACTAGGACCTACTATCGATACAATTTCACCTTTTGCAATGTGCAAATCAACACCTTTCAGGACTTCAAGATCGCCAAAACTTTTACGTATGTTCGTTGCGTTTATCATAAATTAGCTACAAGTTAGGAGTTACAAATTACAAGAAAAAAGCCAAGTAAAGCGTAACACAAAATCCTATGTTATAATTTTTATGCAAAGTTATTCCTTTCAGAGAATAATCCATTATTTTTTGCTCAAAAAAAATGTATCTTTGTCCTTTCTTCAAGTAAAATTAATCTGCTTTTTACGAATCATGCTATCGGATGCTGAGTTAGGAACTATTGAATTTGTGCGCAATGAACGCTCGAAACACATCCGTGTGCGAATTTTGAACAATGGTCTTAAAGTTACGTTGCCGCATCCAGCAAGCGAGCACGATGCCATGAAGTTTATCAATTCCATCCGAACTAAACTTATTCAGAAGCAGGAAGCACTTGGAAAAGGACTTGAGAAAAGGAATATCCTAATAGATGAAAACTCGCATTTACAAACACTCACGTTCGTAGTAAATGCGAAGCCGACTATCAGGAAAAACATTTATTTCTCATTAAAAAACAGTACACTGAATATTGAATTTCCGACCGGAACGGATTGCTCAACAACAGAAAATCAACAATTTTTCTGGAACGGGATCAGTTACTTTATGCGGAAAGAGGCTAAAAGACTTTTGCCGGGACGAACGAAGCAACTGGCAGATAAGTTCGGCTTTACGTTCTCTGAAG
>Ga0302205_10000798_pt1 | contig 12598 bp, 7 predicted proteins | sample II_Fen_E1_3_FD_194582 | JGI IMG/M metagenome (GOLD analysis project Ga0302205, IMG submission 194582) | Peat permafrost microbial communities from Stordalen Mire near Abisko, Sweden - II_Fen_E1_3 | ecosystem: Environmental > Terrestrial > Soil > Wetlands > Permafrost | place: Sweden: Abisko...
CAGTTTTTTACTTTGTCCTGCTTTAAAAGTATATTTATGATACGCACAACGTAAGGTTGATGTCAACTCGGCATTAATACCATATCGCTCTAAGTAAACCTGATAGTATCCTGGATGAGCCGACTCGTTTTTATGACTATAAGTCGAACAATAGTTATCGGGGGATATGGCACCCGTAGCTGGCAATAATGGGATATTACATAAATTCCAATGTCCCTTGCTGGTATGGATAAAAGCATAAATAACACTGTCTTCATACTGATAACCAGAACCACTCCTAAACTGGGTTACAGGACTTAATTGAACCATAGCATTGGGAAGTGAAGAACCGGGAAATACTTCTGCACCCCAGGTTCGGTGAGTCGGCTTATATCCTATATCGATACTATCCCACAAGGTAGCAGTACCTAAAAATGGATTGACATAGTTTGTTACTTTTTTTTGAGCTTGGGAGAATATTGTTACGAACAAAAACAAAATAATGAATGCGAAATTTTTAATCATGCTTTTTAATTTATAAATCAATGATTTGTGAAAAGAATTCTCTGTTAGGAATTGATGATTTATGACATATTGTATCATAATGGAGGAGGATGATTAACCATCCAGCTGTAATACGTTATTCCATCACTGCAGCATAACCACCATTTCGAACTATACGAATTTTCAACGTATCGTTTTTACGTGACTCAAACTGACGTTTTTTATAATCAGCACCTTGTCGTCCGGCGTTTATTCCATCTTCAAAAGCCGTTACCTTATAGGTTTTCCCATCTGATAGGAAGTTTAACGGAATGTTAATCAACCGAACTTTTTCCGCATCGTTACACATGCCACCGATAAACCATCTTTCACCTTTACGTTTTGCTACAACAAGCACTTTCCCTGCATCAGCAACCAATGCTTTAGTTTCATCCCAGGTAACAGGAACCTTAGTAATAAATTCTGTACATTCACGTTCACGATAATAGTTGAAAGGATTGTCAGCAAGCATCTGTAGACCGCTTTCAAAACAAATAAAAGTGGACATTTGGAAAGCGCGTGTGCCTGTTCCTACCGGTTTTATTCGTGAGTAACCTAAATTTTCAGGTTGAGCGTTAAGCATGGCTCCCGGAGTAAAATCCATAGGGCCACAAACATTCCGCATAAACGGAAGATAAACACTGTTATCCGGTTTACAATTTCCACCTTGTTCAAGTCCTAACACACCTTCATAAGAAATCACATTCGGATAAGCGCATTCCAGTCCGGCCGGTTTAAATGCTCCGTGAAAATCAACCATAATATGGTATTTAGCCGCCTCTTTAGCAACCCGTTCATAGAAGTTCACCATCCATTGGTCACTACGATCCATAAAGTCAATTTTCACACCGGCTACACCCCATTCGCTAAATGTTTTGAATAACTCCATATTCTTTTCTACAGTAAGCCAGGTGAGCCATAGAATGATCTTTACGTTCTTTGTTTTTCCGTAACGAATCAGCTCATGAACATCCACTTTAGGATTACCTGTATATGGATCGCGGGTACTCATGGCCCAACCTTCGTCCATAATAATATATGGGATTCCGAAAGTTGCTGCAAAATCGATATAATATTTATAGGAATCTAGGTTATATCCAGATTCAAAATCTACACCGTATAAAGCCGCATCATGCCACCACTCCCAACTCACTTGCCCTGGTTTTACCCAACTAACATCACCCAATCGATTTCGTGGAGAAAGTTTGGTTACCAAATCCGATTCCACTATTTTACGATCATCATTCGTAATCACCATTAAACGCCATGGGAATGAACGGGTACCTGAAGTTTTGGCAATATAAGCAGCTTCTTTTAGAATCTTCACACTGCGGTCACCATCTTCACCAAATGCTGTCGGAACTTTTGGAAATAAAGAGGTCACTCCATTTTTACCGTTGCCTTTGAGAAACATACATGGGTAATCGAACAAGTCAGTTTCTGAAATTAAGATTTTATACGGTGATTTTGTTTCTACAAGCGCTGGCAGATTAGCCATTTTTGAGTTTGTTTGAAACTCTTTCATGGAGACGGCCTCATACCGGTTTTCGTAAGACGTTTTAAATTCCGCAGGTAGCTGTAAAATAGCTTCACTACTATCAACCACGTTTATATTGAAAACTTCGTTTTTTATAACCAGTTCGTTCTTCTTTCGTGTCAGAAAACGATAAGCTACTCCATCATTATACACCCGGAACTCTACACTATAGTCTCCCGCAAAATCAAGCTTCAGTGCATTGCACTGGTTTTGTATTACTGAATTTTTAAATGGAATCTCTTTTTTAAAATTCTCGTTAATTGCAGAACGCGTAACTCTTTCAAGCTTAGGATTCACTCCTAAAACTTCATTTTCAAGTTCCATCTTTAAAGTACAATTATCAAGTAATAAATCTTGATTATACACCACAGAATAAGTAATTGCATTGCCTGTTTTAATATTCAGTACAATTTCTCCATTTGGCGATTTTAACAAAATAGGTTTAGCCGTGACAATTGACACGGATGTAAATAAAATAAATGCTATAGAAAATAATTTGAGTTTTTTCATGGGAATAATGGTTATTCAAGTTTTAATTCAACGGTCAAATCGTAGCTATTTTTGAAAATAAGCAGACTAACAGAGATAGTCAACCTGATATGATTTACTATCTCTGTTTTTCTATCTCAAAAACCGATATTTCGGAGTTTCTACTTTTCGGCTCTCAATTTAAACTCCTTATTTTCTTTGAAGTTGTCGTACAAAGGCTCTACCGGTTTCAGGCTTGCGCCATTTGGTGTGGCAACTGTCATACCCAAAATTTTTACTTTGTGGTCTTTGGGTAAAGTTATAGTCTTTGCACCGGCAGGAATAGAAATCTCATACTTGTATAAGTAACAGTATTGATAAGCTTCATTTTTCATTGGATAATCGTTATGACAATGAGAAGCAAACCACGCGATATTATCTGTCTTTGCAAATGGTTTTTCCATTTCAACTACCGAGTTCTGATCACGGCTCAAAATACGGTTGTAGAACTGACCGACATAACCTGTCCATTTCTGGATATTCAATGTACTGATTTGGGTATCAACAACGAAATCGGCTTTTACATCATCGGTTCCGGTTGCCAACAAATAAATCTTACTGTAATCTCCTGTTGGAAGCGTGATAGTCTGACCATCACAACTTACAGCATTTTTCTCACCGTCTGTTTTGTTACCAATAGCAAAATGAATATCTTCGCTTTCTACTACGGCTGGAAGCAACTCTGCTGGAAGTGACTGCCCATCTCCCAGTCTGCCATCTTCGCGATTGGTATCGAAGCTTATCACATCAGCATTGAAAGGCAATGTTACAGGCACTTGTGCAATTTGGGGTTTAGTCGAAACCGGTTTCAATTTTACCGCAAAGCTACGAATAGTATAATGGCTTAAGTCGAAAGCTAAAACGCCATTGATAATCGTAGCTTTTCCTATGCGTTGTTCCTGACCGTTTACTTCATAGGCATCTACGATAGTTCCGGGGAAAGTAGCCTTTACGCTTTTGAGGTCCTTACCGGATAATTCATTGAATCGTACCACATAATAATCGGCATTTTCCATTTTCTTGAATGCCATAACGCCTGCTTGCGGATTGTTGATCGAAATCATAGATAACGATTGCCCCAGGTCTCCGGCATGTTTAGGAGCTTCGAATGCCACCAATGGTTGGTTGAAGAACTTAGCTTGCCATGGCGATTCAGCTTTGGCCCAGTCGCCGCTGTGTCCGTAGACTGCATATTTTACATCATGGATTCCCCAGTCTTGTGTGCTTTCGTACATCGTCCAACCCCAGTTTGGCAGGTTGATAGCAGGAGTATAGAGCAATGTCAAACGAAGGGTGTTGTTATCTGGTTTGTCTGAACCATATTTACAGTCTTCTAAAATTGAAACACCGTATTTCCCTGATTTATCAGTTAAGTCAAACCATTCTTTGGATGGAACTTCGAATTTCTTTTCATTATTATTTCCTCTTGAAATAGTTCCAACACCTAAGTTATAGGTTGCATTTTCGTTTTGGACAGCCAATGGGAAAGAGGCTTTCAAGCTTACTTCGCGCGATTGCCAATCAATTTTATTGGTCACTTCCAACCGTTTGCCGGCTTCGCCTGCCGAAAGACTATAGTATTGTACTATTTCGGAGTTACGTCCTTTACGTTCTACTTTCAACGTGACACGAACCGGACCTTCTTCTACAACGGTCAGAGAAGCATCTTTGTCCATGAAATCAATAGCTGGTTTCTGACGGTCTTTCCAGTCCATGTTCCATGATGGCCAATCTTTAGGGTGCTCTGCCAAGAACTCTAAACGAGCCGGGTTCGAGAGCAATTCTTTTGATGCTTTTTTGTCGAAGATGCTCAACACATCGCCGTTAGTTGCAAATTTCACTTTGTAGTAAGTGTTTTCCAATGTGGTATTGGTAGCGCCCAAAGCAGTGGCTGGTTTTGATGCTGCAGATTCACGCACATCGTAAACGGCCAATCCGGCTGACGGCAATTGAGCTACAAACAGGAACTTCACTTTATTTCCGGTTTTAGTCAGAACTTGTGATGGAACTTCTTTACCTGTTTTGTCGAAAATAGCTATGGAAGCCGGTGCTGAGGCAAATTCCAATTCAGCAGTCACAACATCTTCGCGTTGACGGGCTACCGGATTGTAAACGACCAACGATTTTCCTTGTGTTTGTGTATTCAGCTTAGACGCAACGGCACTAACACCATTTGTAAGCACTTCGCTGAAACCATTTGCAGCAATGAATTCGTCATTCCAGGCATATTCGTAGGCTTTAGGAATACTGGTTCCCGGAAGTATGTCGTGAAACTGGCTGCCAAGAACCAAATCCCAGGCATTATTCAATTTATTATGTGGGTATGCGGCACCACCTAACCAGTCGGCAAGCACCGATACTTGTTCTGCCGATTGTGCCAACAACTCGTTTTTGCGGTTCATCCGTTTCATGTATGCTTGAGAGGTCATAGAACCGGCGCTGTGCTCTATGAGCAATAAATCGCCAGAATATACCGGAAGTTTCTTTCTTATATCGGGAGTAATATCTTTGAATATCTGGTCGGAAGAGCTTAATAACACCTTAAAGTTACTATCACTGTTACCCAGACTGGCTTCTGCGGCTTTCACATCATTTTCGCGAGGAGATCCGCCACGATCGCCCACACCATAGTACCGGAAATCGAAAGCATAGCCAAATGTCTTCTTGTCATTATCCAAGCGTTCTGCCCATTTCAGATCTTTATCAAGGCGTTTTTCAATGCCGCTACCATAGCCTGTTCCATTAAGAGCGGCTACAATGCCTTTACCATCGGGACCATTCCAGACTCCGACATTAAATGGAACACCTACAGCGGAACGCCAGGTGAGTTTCTGAGTTGAGAATCCAAGTAAACCACAATGATTAAAAATGCTGGGTAAGTTGCACAAAAAGCCAAAGCAGTCGGGCAACATGTAGTCAGCACTCTCGGTTCCAAATTCTTTGCGGAAGAAATTATTTCCATACAAAATCTGTCGAACTAAAGATTCTGAAGAGGATATATTTACTTCCCCTTCATCAACCGAAGATCCGGAGACTTTCCAACGTCCTTGTTTTACGTATTCCTGCACCTTTTTATACAATTCCGGATAGTATTCTTTCATCATATTGTACCGGCGGGAACCTGTAAAGTTGAAAACATAGTCAGGATATTTTTCAAAAAGATTAAAATTCTCAACCATCGTGTTGCGAATGTACTCGTTGATTGTTGTTGGATAATCCCAGTTCCACTCTGTGTCTAAGTGGGCGTAGCCGATTGTGTAAAGCAAACGGTCTTTAGTAATATCATAGTCCTGGGGCTTCTTGGCAGATTGTGCACCCACCAGCTGAGTAGAAAACAGACCCAGCACCATAAAAAAAAGTAACTTTTTCATTTGTATGTGAATTTATTGATAGTATTTTTGTAAATTATTTCAATTGAAATTTACAACCGGTTATTATTTATTCAATGAATTACAAATCCTTTGATCGATTTCACAAACCTTCTGTACGTTCATTTTAATCTCTTTGCGAATTCTGAAGATACACATCCGAATCCGAAAAGTTATGTAAATCTAACATATCGCCACGGAAATAATGATCTCTACCACTAGCCAAATTAACTAATTTTAAGTGTTAGATATTTGACGTTTTCTTTGTTCTCCCGGCAAACGCACAATACAAAAGATAGACTGCACTAGCCAGAATAACAATCACCGAACCAACCTGTGAACCAATGGCATCGGAGGCAATACCCATAATAAAAGGAATCACCGCTCCTCCAAAAACACCGGTTATCATTAAGCCTGATATTTCATTGGCTTTGTCGGGACGGATTTGAATAGCCCGGGCATAAATGATTGGGAAAACATTCGCGATAGTGAAACCAACAACTGCAAATAAAGCAAAAATGGCTATTTTACTTGGAATAAAAATCAACGCAATCAGAGCCAAAACGGCAATTACAATATTGATTTTAAAAAACTTTTCGGAGGAGAATTTTGCTAACAAAATGGCACCGATAAATGCACCAGTTGTACGGAAAGCAAAATAAGCACTTGGACCAAAACCAGCATCGGCAGCTGAAAGACCACAACGTTCCATCAGAATTTTAGGGGCAGCTGTATTCAGACCTACATCAACACCAACTACGAAAAGAATCCCCAGAAACAATTGCAGAATCCTCATATCGGTCAATAAGCTTAATACTTCTCCAAATGTTGAAGCTTTGTCTGTTACCGGCTCTTCTTCGATGGAAGTTGCCAGCAACCAGATTGTTGAGAGAACTGTAATGACAGCATATATTGGAAAAATCAATTGCCAACTTCCCAGTTGATTGGCAGCAAAAATGGCGATAAACGGTCCGCAAAATGATGATATAGCTTTGACAAACTGGCCGGCTGTGAGACTTGAAGTTAGTCTGTCACCTTTCACCACATTGGTCAATAACGGATTGAGTGAAACCTGTAAAATGGTATTTGCAATACCAAGCAAAGCAAACGCAACCAGCGACATGGCAAACGTGTACCCTATCAACGGAATAAACATGGCAACAATAGTGATTACGTTGCTCAAAAGAACTGTCTTTTTACGCCCAATTTTATTCATCAAAACTCCTGTTGGAACAGAAAAGAGTAGAAACATTGAAAATAAAGCCACCGGAATCATATTGGACATGGTATCACTCAGACCAAAGTCTGCTTTCACATGTGTAGAGGTAATCCCTACCACATCGCAAAAGCCCATGATAAAGAAGCCGAAAAGAACCGGCAAGATTTTAGAAATTGAATTTTCGTTTTTCATAAAAAATTAGAATATGGTTGTTTATTATCTGACAAAATGTAGCCAAGCGGGTGATACAATTATAAATTTCAGTTAGTGCCTCCTTTTGGAGTATCGTCCGACTCCGTCTTTACAGTTAGTCAATAAAGTGTTGGTTTTAAATATCCAAAATAATTGCAATTCAAACTAATGAATAATACTTTGGTATTTCAGTCAGTTATTCATTTGGATATAGGATATCTAAACGTGAATTTCCCGGAACCAAGTTCTACCTTTACACTGTTTGCTAGTTGCAAAATATTTTTTCCCATTACTGCTTGTATTGGTTTTTCATTCAATGTCATTTTTTCTTCTTTTGCTTGTGGCAAAGTTACCGTAGCAGTCGTATTTGCAGGGATCGTTACTTCATAGACAAAATCTTTTCCATCCAGCTTCCAGCTCGATTTTATTTTTCCGAACAACGATTCAAATTGGACATTCGCATTGGTCAAACCTCCACCGGGGTGCGGTGCAAGCAAAATGTGTTTGTAGCCCGGATGTTCTGGATCGATATTAATGCCTGCAACATACTGGTATAGCCATTCACCGATCGCACCATATGCATAATGATTAAAACTATTCATGCCTACATCCTGAAACGACCCGTCGGGTTTCTGACCGTCCCAGCGTTCCCATATCGTTGTTGCACCTTGGGTTACCGGATACAACCATGATGGATATTCTTTGCGGTTTAGTAGCATAAAGGCCAAGTCGTCATATCCGTGTGCCGAAAGTGTTTTGCACAGAAGTGGTGTTCCAACAAAACCAGTTGTCAGGTGCCCCATCTTTTTCACATCATCGGCCAGGTATTTTGCAGCTTTTGGAATCAAATTTTCAGGTAGCAAATCAAAAGCCAATGCCAATGAATAAGCTGTTTGTGTATGCGAAACCAAACGTCCGGAAGATGTTACAAACTCTTTCTGAAATGCATTTTTTATATCTGCGGATAATTGGGCATATTTTTTTGCATCGTCATTCTTTCCAATTATGGCAGCAATTTTGGCAAGTATTCCGCTTGAATAAGAATAATAGGCTGTGGCAATTAAATCTTTTTCGGTTGTTGCACCGGGGTAATCAGAATTGGTCGTTGCAAAGGCCAGCCAATCGCCAAAATGGTTATCTCCAGTCCATAAATTTTTCTCACCAGCCCTTTTTTTCATATATTCTACCCAACCTTTCATACTTGGATATTGAACTTCCAGAATTCGCTTATCTCCATAGCTCAGATAAGTCGTCCATGGCACAATTACAGAAACATCAGCCCAGGCAGTTGAACCTCCTTCTCCATTCAAAACATCAGGAATTACATGCGGAACCAAACCACTTGGTAATTGATCAGCGGCTACATCGCGCATCCATTTGGTATAGAATGGGGCAACGTTGAAATTGAACGCGGCAGTCATACTAAAAACCTGAGCATCTCCAGTCCAACCCAAACGTTCGTCGCGTTGTGGACAGTCGGTCGGAACATCCAAAAAATTCCCTTTTTGTCCCCACTGGATATTGTGCTGAAGTTGGTTAATCATTGGATCGGAACACGTAAATGAACCCGTTGGTGCCATATCCGAATGAATTACAACACCAGTAACCTGATCGAGCGAAGGCTTAGTAGAAAGCCCTTCAAGTTTCAAAAAACGAAAACCGTGAAAAGTAAAATGAGGTTCGAATATTTCTTCACCTTCTCCATTCAAAATATAAACATCGGTTGATTTGGCCTTGCGCAGGTTATCGGTATAGAAATTTCCTTCCTTATCCAAAACTTCTGCAAATTTTAAGGTTACCTGATCGCCTTTTTTTCCATTCACTTTAAGTTTTACCCACCCAACCATGTTTTGACCCATGTCAAAAACAGTCTCGCCTTTCGATGTTGTTAGTATTTTAACTGGTTTTATTTCCTGAATGGCTTTCACCACTTCACCTTGAGGCGCAATAAGTATTTTTTTCGAATGGTCGAGAATAGATACTTTTTCCCATTTACTGTCATCGAAATCTGGTTTTGACCAACCAGGCATCTCATTGCGGGCATCATAAGTCTCACCATTGTATATATCCGAATTGAGAATAGGGCCTGTAGCCGCCCTCCAACTATTATCTGAGAGAATGGTTTCGCTGGTTCCGTCGGCATAATTAATCTGAAGTTGGCATAAAAGAGCCTGTTTTCTTCCATAGTAGTTATTACCACCCCACGCAATATTTCCACGATACCAACCATCCCCCAAAATAGCCCCAATAGTGTTCTTTACTTTAAGCATTGAGGTTACATCGTATGTCTGGTACTGAATCCGGTTTTTGTAACTGGTCCATCCGGGCGTGAATAAATCAGGACTTACCTTTTGACCATTTAGGAACAATTCATAAAGCCCCAAAGCAGTAACATAGACCCGGGCCGAAGCAACTTTCTTTTTGAATGAAAAATCTTTTCTTAAATACGTGCTTGCCCTCGAATCTTTAAGTTCTTGTTCTGGGGCAGTTGTTATCCACGAGGCCTTCCACAAATCAGCATCCAGAATCCCCATTTCCCACGATGCAGGCTCGCTCCATGCAGTAGCTTTATTTTTATTGTCCCAAACACGAACCTGCCAGTTGAGATGTTGCATTGATTTTAATGTTGGTCCATCATAGGGCACATTAATAGATTGCGAAGAGTTAACTTTGCCTGAGGCCCATACCAGTTCAACTTTTGCTGTTTGGTCAGTTACTTTAACTTCATAAGCCGTCTGCATCAGGTTTTCTTTATCTGAAACTATTTTCCAGCTTAGACGAGGCTTCTGTACATCTATCCCTATGGGATTGATTTTGTATTCACAAATGAGTTGATTCACTTCATTTTTTACAGCAGCCACGGAATTCAGGCTGATAAGGATAAACATGGCGACGAAGTATTTCGCCCAACGATTGATTTTTTCCATTAGATTATATATAACATTATTGTTTTTTAAAAACGCATTTGCTTTTATCGCCAGAACACTACTAGTGATCCAATGCTGGCAAAATTTCCGTATCTAAAATGGTTTTGTAACGCGCATCTCTTGTATTTTCAATCGGAACTACAATACCTGAGAGCACAGCCGAAGTTGAGCACAAATAAGCATCCCGTTTCTTGGTTGTGATGCCTGATTGATAACATAAGACACAACATTCTTCAGGTCTGCCGGGTAGGTTTCATTCAATAAATGATTACTCACATCTGCTTTGTAAAACTTATGGATTCTACTTAATATACTATTGAAATTTACTATATACGGATTGGAATTATTATTCCCAAAACTAAACATTGATAAAGCTAAACCTAAAACAACAACAATCTTATTCATACCTCTTAAACTATACCACCAACCAATTAACCTTAAAACTATAAATCTAAAAAAAACACTATGTCATCTAAAATATTTTTGTTCGGAGTTATTCACAACAGTCAAATACTCAATACTGTTTATTCAATAATTCAGGATGTTCATCACCTACTTTAATAAGCAACTCGCCAAACAATGTATTGGCCCAGGCAAACCACGAACGACTAAAATTCTTCGGATCGTCTTTGTGGAATGTTTCATGCATAAAGCCCGTACCTGCATGTGTGTGTTTTAATGTTTTCAGACAAGCAGCTATCTCGGTAGGATTATCAGATGTAAGAGCTTTCATGATAATAGCCATAGGCCAAATCATATCTTGTCCTACGTGTGGACCTCCAATACCTTCGCCTGCTTTACCCCTGTAGAAATACGGATTATCCAAACTCCAGGCAAACTTGCGTGTATTCTGATAAATTGGATCGGTGGCCGAAACATAACCCAAGTATGGTAATGCTAATAAAGAAGGCACATTGGCATCATCCATCATCAAATAATTACCGTAACCATCTACTTCGAAAGCATAGATTTTACCGTATTTCGGATGATTTACAATGGCATATTTTTTAATTGCACCATCTACTTCACTCGCCAAAGCTGTACATTCTGCTGCAAAAGTTGCATCATGCTTAATATTTTTCACCATTTCAGATAATTGGCGAAGAGAAACAACTGCGAAACAGTTGGATGGAACCAAAAAACCATACGTGGTAGCATCATCTGATGGGCGGAAAGCCGAACAAATCATACCGGTAGGACGAACCGGATTACCGAAACCATTACCAAATTGTGTATCAGAAGCTTTTTCGGTACGACGCATAAAACTATATGGCCCCTGATCGGTTTTGCGTTGTTGCTCTTTGAACGTTTTCACAATCAATTTCATAGCATCGAACCATTGAGCATCGAAACAGGAATTGTCGCCAGTGAGTTTCCAGTAATGATACCCCAAGCGGATTACATAACAGAGTCCATCTACCTCCCATTTGCGTTCGTGCAATTCCGGGCGCATTTTTGTATTATCGCTCATCCAGTCGCCACCTTCTTTACCCATATTATAAGCATTGGCATAAGGATCAATCAGTACCGATTCGGCCTGACGGTTAATGACTCCGGCAATGAGTTGTTGTAATTTGGGATCTTGTTTCATGTAGGGCATATAAGGCCAAACCTGAGCCGAGCAGTCGCGCAACCACATGGCATAAATATCGCCGGTAATTACAAAAGTGTTCGGTTTACCATCTTTCATCGCAAAAGTCACCGTGCGATCCAGTGTATTGGGATAACAATTGCCAAACATCCACGCCAATTCGGGGTCTTTGATGGTTTTTTGCATTTGTGTAATTTTACCTTCGATAGCCGGGCTAACGAAATTTCTTTTGGTTTCATCAACACGAACCTTGGGAAAAACTTGTGCTTGAATTGATAAAAACCCAGTCATCATGATTACGACTGATAATGACAACTTTAAAAATAATTGTGTGCTATTTCTCATTTCAGAAAGATTATATTTGTTTTACTACGTTCAGTACAAAAAAGAAGATATCTTTAAGCAAGATATAGTTCTAGCGGCTTTATTCATTTTGCTGGCTTGTTTTTATACAATTCCAGTTGCTTTTGTTACAACTCCAATTGGTTTTGTTCTAATTCCAGTTGCTTTTGTTTCAATTCCAATTGCTTTTATCTAAAAAAACAACGAGCAACTTAATATTGTCTTACTAAAAGACGTATTAGAAAGCAATGCCCACATATTTATTCTGTCAAATAGCCATGATAATATCTACACACATTATCTAAGGCAGTCTAAGCAAACTGAATCATTGAGCGACTCTGCCCAGAGTCGCTCAATGAATCAATCCATTTT
>Ga0302205_10000799_pt1 | contig 12593 bp, 6 predicted proteins | sample II_Fen_E1_3_FD_194582 | JGI IMG/M metagenome (GOLD analysis project Ga0302205, IMG submission 194582) | Peat permafrost microbial communities from Stordalen Mire near Abisko, Sweden - II_Fen_E1_3 | ecosystem: Environmental > Terrestrial > Soil > Wetlands > Permafrost | place: Sweden: Abisko...
CTTTAGACTTTTACCGGGAGCCACTTTTGATATTGGAATTCCGAAGGTAATTGAGTTAAAGCATTGATCATTAATTCCTGCACTAATATAAAGAGTATCGTTTTCCACCTTTCCTTTTACATCATTACATGGAGGAACTCCTGTTCCATCCAAAATACTACCAACAACAGCATACGTCAACTTTTCTCCATTGGCATTAAAGCCAAGAGTTTGTTTACCAATATTTGTCTCTATGAAGGGATCATCTTTCTCACAAGAAGAAAGACCTGCTGCGAAAAAAAGAACTAAAAGAAGTCCCTTATAATACTTAATATTTTTCATGTAATTTGATGTTATACGTCTTATTAAGAAATGCGAAAATATTCAAAATACTGCGTATGAAATACAACTTTTTTTCATTTTTCTTGATGCCGCACCACATTTTGAGAAGAGCCACAGAAATAAATTTTTTTTTAATCTCAATCTCACCTTTTATTGGTTAATTCACTGTTTGTCAACATATTAACTGGGTGAGATTAGGGTGAGATTAGGGTGAGATTGAAACAAGCGTTATTAGTCCGTTTCCATCGGCTTATCCATCCATTCCGGATAGATAAGCCAATGAAAAATGAAAGCTACTCTTTGGCTCTATCTTTTAAGTTAAAAGTAGACTACTTTTAAGTTGAAAGACGTTATCTTTTAAGTTAAAAGATAAGGCGAAAGAATAGCAATTCCGAATGTATTGATAAGTTATTACATTATTGCAGATACTCTTTCAACCTTCATCTGTCAAAAAATCGACTAAACAAGTGTCGAAATGCTGATTTCCCATTTCAATCTCACCTTAATCTCACCCTAATCTCACCCGTTAAAAGCTTGTTTATAAGCCTATTAATCCACAAAAGGTGAGATTGAGATTAAAAAACATTTTATTTCTGTGGAAATTTATGAATTCAAATATTTACATTGAATTTATTATACAAATAACAAATTATTCAAATTTTGTTCTTTTATTAAGCGTTTGCCCTGTTACAGATATGACTACCTATCCGGAGATAAACCAACATGATTTCAAAACGTAAAGAAACCTCAGTCGTATGCATCGTCAATCAATAGGCAGTACGATCCTGAAAGGCTAATTTCAATTATATTACCGAATTAATGTTTCCTAAATTATGGATTGAGTGACAGCAAAAGGCGGTCATTGAGAAATAATTGACACTGATTAATTGTTGATAAAATAAATTTTACTATCTTTGCAAGAACATTTGTTTACGAACGAATGAAAAACAATGATAAAGACTTAGAATGGCAAGAATTTACGATAATATAGAAACGAAGTTCACTGAAGGATTACAGGGAATAATCACTAACGCAGGTGTAAAACGTGTTGACTTCTGTGTTGGATACTTTAATTTGAGAGGTTGGAATCTAATAGTTAATCAGATAGATACCATCCTCGGTGATTATATTTACGAGCATGATAATAAAGAGTTCAGAATCTGCCGTCTACTTATTGGAATGCACAGACCCAATGACGAATTAGTACGAAAACTGTATTCAGGCAAGCAACAATTGCCGGATGCTGATTATGTTAATCAGTGCAAATTGGAGATTGCCCGTGAATTCAAAAAACAATTGCTGTTAGGTTTACCCACAAAGAATGACGAGTGGACATTGAGGAGACTGTCCGCACAGATGAAAGATAAGAAGGTGTGTGTGAAACTTTATCTCAAAGAGCCACTTCATGCCAAACTGTATCTCGCACATCGCCCCGATGATAACTTCAATAAGATACAGGCCATTATGGGAAGCAGTAATCTTACCTATGGCGGTCTGACCAAGCAAGGTGAACTCAATGCCGAATTTGGTGACAGTGATAATGCGGAGAAACTTTCCCATTGGTTTGATGACCGCTGGAACGATAACTTTTGCATCGATATCACTACTCAACTAATTGATGCTATAGACAATAGTTGGGCAGGTGAAAACACAATCCCTCCATACTACATATACCTTAAAACAGCATATTATCTCAGTCAGGAAGCACGCTCCGGCATCAAGGAGTTCACGTTGACACCGGAATTTCGCAAAGACCTTTTTGAATTTCAACAGAATGCGGTGAAAATAGCCGCCAAGCATCTGAATAACGAGAAGCGTGGCGGAGCTATGATAGGAGATGTCGTTGGACTTGGCAAGACTATAACCGCTTGTGCCATTGCCAAAATTTACGAAATGACATTTGCAAGTAGCACACTTATCATCTGCCCTGCCGGACTGCAGGATATGTGGAGTAAATATGTAGAAAAATATGACCTCAAGGCAGATATCATGTCCATGCAGAAGCCTATTGACGTAGATAGTTCCAGATATTACCGTTTGATCATCGTGGACGAAAGTCATAACTTACGCAATGAGAACGGCAAAAGATATCGTAACATTAAAGACCTTATCAATCATCAGGACAGCAAGGTTTTGCTACTTACAGCCACTCCCTACAATAAAGATTTTTCAGACTTGGCAAGTCAGCTGAAACTATTCATTAGCGAAGACCAGGACTTGGGCATACGCCCGGAGGCATATATCCGCAGCCTTGGTGGTGACCATCAATTTGTGCAGAAGCACAGTGACGTGTTTATCCGCAGCATAAAGGCTTTTGAATACAGTCAATTTGTAGATGATTGGAGCGAACTGATGAAAATGTTCTTAGTGAGAAGAACCCGTACGTTCATTAAGGATAATTTCACTAAAACCGACGAGAACGATGGCCGAAAATATCTACTGTTCCCAGATGGCACCCGTTCTTATTTTCCAGAGCGCATTCCGTGTGCCTTGAAATTTAAGATAGAACCGGGCGACCAATACAGTCGTTTGTACTCAAAAGATATGATTGATATTATGGAAACTTTGAACCTTCCACGCTACGGGCTGATAAACTATTTGGACAAGACAAAAGCAGAAAATGCGCAGAGACACGAGAAACAGCTCATAGAGAATCTATCACGTGCAGGACAACGCATGATGGGATTCTGCAAAAGTACATTCTTCAAGCGTATCGACAGTAGTGGTTTTTCGTTTCTTCTCACCCTGTATCGCCACATTCTGCGCAACGCAGTCTACATCTATGCCATTGAGAATAAACTTCCATTACCTGTCGGAGATGAGAACAATCTGCCTGAAGATTACTCTGAGGATGAAGACATCAACGAGACTATATTTGGCAAAGACGCAGAGCAAGAGAAGGTTATTGATGATGGTAAACTTATTAAGGTTTCTGATGACATGGACACATATATGCGCAAGGCTAAGAAATATTATGAACTTATCACCCGGAAAAATAACGTGGCATGGATAGATTCAAAATACTTCAAACGCACATTAAAAGCCCAACTTAAGAACGATTGCGAAACTATCATCAAAATGATCAGTCTATGCGGAACATGGAATCCGGACACCGACCAGAAGTTGAGCGAATTACTCCACCTGATTAACAACATGCATCATGATGACAAGATAATAGTATTCACACAATATTCTGATACAGCGAATTATATCTATAAACAACTGAAGAAGCATCATATCAACAACATTGATGTTGCCACCGGTGGAAGCAAGAATACCACAGCTATAGTGGAAAGGTTCTCACCGATAAGTAACGACAAGTCAGATATGCCTGTCGAAGTCCAGACACGGGTGCTGATAGCAACAGATGTGCTTAGTGAAGGTCAGAACTTGCAAGACTCCCATGTGATAGTGAACTATGATTTGCCTTGGGCTATCATTCGTCTCATCCAACGTGCCGGTCGTGTAGACCGTATCGGGCAAAAGTCACAAAAGATAAATTGCTATTCGTTCTTTCCTGCCGACGGTGTGGAAGAAATTATCAAGTTGCGTAAACGGTTGAATGAACGAATCAATCAAGCTGCCAACATCGTTGGTAGCGACGAGGTGTTCTTTGAGGGCAACGAAAAGAATCTGCTCGATATGTACAACGAAAAAAGCGGTGCTTTAGACGATGAGGACGACAACGATGTAGACTTGGCATCACAAGCATACCAGATATGGAAGAATGCCACAGATGCCAATCCTGACTTACAACGAATTATACCGAATCTCAGTGACATTATATATTCCACCAAACAGACCAATGACTCCATTAATAATGGTGTTATCACTTATGTCCGCACGCATAGTGGGTTCGACTTGCTATCGTGGTATGACTCCAAAGGTGATATTATCAGCCAGTCGCAAAAGAAAATTCTTCAGGCAATGACTTGCTCCATCAACGAGCCGCCACTCGAACCGCTCGAGAATCATTTTGATTTAGTGAATAAGGCTGTTGAAAATGTCAAGGATGAGAATACATACGTTGGTGGCATATTAGGAAACCGTTTCAGTACGAAATATAGGATTGTTACCCTGCTCGAAAACTATTATGCCCGTCCGGCCACGATATTCTTCACTGAAGACAGCCGACAGATGCTAAAATATGCCATCGACGATATTTATAATTATCCGTTCTTCGAGAGCACAAAGTTTATTCTTGGGCGTATGCTCCGCACAAGCTCTAGCGATGATATAGTAGAATATGTCTTGGAAATGAGAAAAAACGGCAATCTGTGCCATATAGACGAAGACACCAATACAGCCAAAGAGCCTAAAATAATATGCTCAATGGGATTAAGAAATGAATAACAGAAACATTATCATGAACAGAAAGTCATTCAATCAGCATATCAAAGAATCCAAATTTCGCGAGTTATTTATTATCGAAATGGGATGGAATAATCCCAAAGGGCAGACGCAATTGCCATCTATCAGTGTTGACGAAACAGAATATGAATTTGATATCATTGCCGAGAAAAACGGTTTTCAGATAATTCTCTGCCATGTTCATAATATACCGAATGCCACTGTTTGCAAGAAGATAGATCTCAAGTTGCGCCGTAGCGCTTTCGATTACATCTGCATCTATATTATTCCCGATAGCGAACACCACCAGTGGGTGGCACCGGTAAAGAAGGTGGATAAACGCGACCTTGTTACAATCGAATATACAACAGCCGAAAAGGCAGACTTTCTGTTTTCCAAGATTGAAGATTTAAGTTTCGGACTTGAAGAGACACCAACCATTGTTGATGTAAAAGAACGTATACAACGTGCATTCTATGTAAACTCAGAAAAGATAACCAAAGACTTCTATGCCGGATTCAAGAAAGAGCATAATACCTTTGCCGATTTCATCAGTGGCATTGACTGCGACAATGCGGAACAGATAGACAAAGACAAGCAATGGTACACATCCGTGATGCTCAACCGTCTGATGTTCTGTTATTTCATTCAGAAGAAAGGCTTTTTGGATGGTGATACCGACTATTTGCCGAACAAACTGAGATGGATGCAACATCAAGAGGGTGAAGGCACATTCTTCACCTCGTTCTATAAAGGTTTTCTCTGCCAATTGTTTCATGGTGGACTGAACGCGCCAGAACATTCTGATGATTTTGAAATAACCTACGGTCGTATACCATACCTCAACGGCGGCATGTTCGACGAACACCAGTTAGAAAAGCAATACGCCAATCTCGATATAGACGACAAAGCTTTCGAACGTTTATTCGAGTTCTTCGACAAGTGGCGTTGGCACCTTGATACACGTATTACGACTTCTGGAAAAGACATCAATCCTGATGTACTGGGCTATATCTTTGAGCAGTATATCAATGACCGTGCAGCCATGGGGGCCTACTATACTAAAGAAGATATAACCGAATATATCGGCAAAAACTGCATTATTCCATTTCTTATGGATGAAACAGCCAAGAAGTCTCAGCAAGACTTCAATCCGAATGGTTATGTCTGGACTTCGCTAAAGGATAGTGGAAACAAATACATTTATGATGCTGTAAAGAAAGGCTATCCTCTTATGGATAAGATACCAGAAGATATTGCCGTAGGCATAGATACTACGAAGCCTAACCTGATAGAGCGTCGCAGTCACTGGAACGAAAAAACACCCGATCAGTTCGCCTTATCGACTGAGATATGGCGCGAAACGATAGAACGTCTGCAACGCTGCGATGATGTACTGCATAAAATAACCGGTGGGGTAATAACACAGATCAACGATTTTATAACCTACAATCTCGACATACGTCAGTTTGCTTACGACATGTTGGCAAATACACAAGACCATCTATTTGTAAAGCATTTCTATGCAGCCCTACAACACGTATCCATCCTCGATCCTACTTGTGGTTCCGGAGCCTTTTTGTTTGCGGCTATGAATATTCTCGAACCACTTTACGAAGTATGTATCGACCGTATGCAGGAGTTTCAAGACCAGAATGACAAACTATTCGTTGACGAACTCGGTGAGATAGAAAATAAGTATCGTAGTAATATTCAGTATTTCATCTACAAGAGTATTATTCTCCGAAACCTTTACGGAGTGGATATTATGGTTGAAGCCACAGAGATAGCTAAACTCCGATTGTTCCTAAAAATGGTTGCTGTAGTAGAAGTTGATAAACGTGCCGACAATCTCGGATTAGACCCATTACCAGATATTGACTTCAATATTCGATGTGGTAATACCCTTGTTGGATATGCTTCTGAAGAAGAATTAGAACGGGATTTAGCAGAAGGCGACATGTTCAGCAATGCAGAATTTAAAGATAAAGTGGAGGAAGGAATGGAAAAAGTTGCAATGACCTACGAACATTTCAAAGAAATGCAACTTATTCAGAACGAAGATATTGTTAGTTTCAAACAGGCAAAATCTGAATTAAAGAAGAGATTGGAAGAACTAAATGATACGCTTAATCATAAACAATTCCTTGCTTCTATTGGCAATGCCGATGCCGACTATGATAAATGGCTAAAGGATTATCAACCGTTTAACTGGCTAGCAGAATTCTATCAAATTATTAATGGGAATAAGGGGTTTGATATTATTATTGGTAATCCGCCTTATGTGGAATATAATAAAAAAGATAAAAAAACGGGTAAAGCTGCTTCTGATTATTATAAAATAAAAAAATACAAAACAGAAGACTGCGGAAATTTGTATGCTTATTGCATAGAAAGAGCTTTGATTTTGTCAAACTTCAAAACTATTTCAGGATTTATTATTCCTTCAGCCAGTATTTGCACTCCTCGGATGCATGAATTATCTGACATGTTACTCCTGCATGGCATGCTTTGGAGCAGTGTATGGGATGAGCGTCCTTCAAAATTATTTGAGGGAGTTGACCAACAATTATGTATCCATATTATAGGAGCAAAAGGAAACAGCAACTCATATATAACAAAAATGACGCATTGGAATAGAGACACTAGATCGTATATTTTTAAATTTATCGATTATATGCAGTATGAAAAAAAATTACGTATTGCTAAAGTCTTACCGAAAATACAAAAAAAAATAGAACTTATTATTTTTGATAAAATCAATCATAAAAGTACGCCATTAGGATTTATAATATCAGCAAGTTCTAATGGAGAACCTGTTTATTACAAGAATGCAGGTGGACGATATTGGAGATTAATAAAATCTTTTCCTACATTTTTTAAATCTGCGACAAGTTATACGACGACAACTGAAAAGATATTTTATACTGATAAAAATTATATCAGTGCAGTAGTAGCAATACTTTCGTCATCTCTTTTCTATTGGTATTGGAGAGTTGTTTCTAATTGTAGACACTTAACCAATAGAGAACTTGAAACTTTTCCATTAAACAATGATTTTTTATTTAATGTCGAAGATATCAAGATAGTTTCATCTAAATATGAAGACGATTTAAAGAAAAATAAAAAAAGGACGATAACAACAAGTAGAAGCACCGGTGAAATAACACAAGACTTTTATTATGTAAAACTTTCCAAACCAATCATTGATGGAATAGACAAAGTTCTAGCCCAACACTACGGATTCACAGAAGAAGAATTAGACTATATAATTAATTACGATATTAAGTATCGTATGGGTGATGAATTAAATAATGAGGAGGAATAATAATGAGTAAATTAGAAGATTTATACAAGTCAATCCACACCTTGAAGGAGTTAGGATTGCCATTAAATGAAGAAACCTTGGAAGCTGTTAATAATCTCGAAGAAGATTTAATCAAAAATGAGATTATTCCTCGCTTATCAGAAAGTATTGAACCGATTATTACAAAAATAGAGAGACCTATTGTCTTAGTTGTTGATTACATTCCTGATGAAGAACTAAGCGTACGCCTAACTAGAAAGCGTGTTATTACAGACGAAAACGATACAAAACAATATTCGTTGGTTCCAAAGCAACCAGAAAAAAAGCCAAGTCGCAAACTAACATCATCTTCTAAATCTCAAAAGACGAGACTTTTAGTCACTTATCCTGATGGTAAAAAAATAGAACGTCGTTTTGCTTACGAGACATTCTTGGAAGTAGTAGAAAACATTGGAGTTGAAAAAGTTGCAACTATAGGAATGAAATGGCTTGGACTTCCTTTGATTTCAAAACAAAAGGATGATTATTATAACCAACATGAAATAAAAGGTGGTTGGCTAGTTGTAACTCATTCATCAACAGGTCAGAAAAAGAAACAACTTGATGAAATATCAAATGCTTTAAATCTTAATTTAAAAGTTGAAATAATTTAATGATTACATAAACGTCATGATAGTTGATATGTTATAATATACGTGAACTGCTTAAAAATCAAAATATAAATATTCATTATGAAGAAAAAAATTGATGTTAAGAACACAATGCAGATTCATTCATTGGCAAAGGTTGATTTCTATGCAAAGTATCTTAATAGGTATCTTAGAATTTTATACTTGAGTGAGTATATTAAACATATTAATATATATGATATATTTTGTGGAATGGGTATTTATGAAGATGGTCATAAGGGCAGTCCTATAGTAGCATATGAAGCAATAAAAAAAGTTTTTGATGAAAATGGTTGCATAAAGAAAGTTCGTCTATTTGTAAATGACGACAACACGTCCCGAGTCAATATTGTAAAAGAATATATTAATAAATTGAATAAAGATAGTAACTGTTGTGTTTTTTTATATTATAACGAAAAGGCTGAAATGGTTCTAGATAAATTGTGTAGCATAATTAGTAAGACTGAATCTGATACAAGAAATTTAATTTTCATTGACCCATACGGTTATAAAGAAATTAAAAGGGAAATTATATACAACTTAATGAATAATAAGCGAACAGAAATAATATTATTTCTTCCAATATCACATATGTATCGCTTTACTCAATATGCAATAATAAATGAAGACAGAACACAATATAAACCATTAAGTGATTTTATCACAAGTTTTTTTAATGGTAATCATCCAATAATAAGAAGTGATGATATATCTATTTTGCAATATATTAATTATATTAAAGAAGCTCTTAGTTATAATCATGATTTTTATACAACATCGTACCATATAGAAAGAAATAAGAATAGTTATTTTGCTTTGTTTTTTATATCATCAAATTTATTAGGCTATGAGAAAAATTTAGAGGTTAAATGGACTCTTGATGAATTGGATGGCAATGGATTCAATACTCCACAAGAAAAAGGATTATTTGATGACGAATTTAAATTAGAAGCAGAAAATAATAGATTTAAAACTCTTTCGGATATACTAACTAATTATTTTATAGAGAAAAATATTTCTAACATTGAATTGTATAAGTATGTATTATCGAAAGAATTCCTACCTAAACATGCAAATCAAGTTTTGTCAGATTTACAAAAAAACAATAAGATAGACGTATTTGATTTTAATACAGGAAAATTAGCAAGGAATAATTCTTTTTATTTATCATATAGAGAAATTAAAAAGAAAATTCCTAAAGTAATTTTTAAAATAAAAAATAATGAAAATGACAAAAATAGAATGGACAGATAGAACATGGAACCCTGTTACAGGGTGTACAAAAATATCTTCAGGGTGTTTACATTGTTATGCCGAAGTGATGGCTAGACGACTAAAAGCAATGAAAAATAATAAATATTGTAATGGATTTACTGTTGCAGAACATGAAGAAGACTTGAATGAGCCTAAACATTGGAAAGGTTCGTATAATGTTTTTGTATGTTCTATGGGAGACTTGTTTCATGAGGATGTATCGGATGTTTTTATCGACAAAGTCATGCAAACAATAAAAGAAACTCCTAATAATAGATATCAACTCCTTACAAAGCGTGCAGAACGTATGGTTGAATATTTTTCCTCACATGAAATCCCTCAAAATGCATGGTTGGGAGTAACAGTGGAGTCTATTGCAACAAAATTTCGAATAGATGTAATTCGTAACTTAAATGCAACAATTAAGTTTTTGTCATGCGAACCATTATTGGAAGATTTAGGTACACTAAATTTGGAAGGAATAAATTGGATAATAGTTGGTGGAGAAAGCGGACTACAAGCCAGACCTATGAAGGAAGAGTGGGTTCTATCAATAAAAAGACAAGCAAATAGTACTAAAGTTCCATTTTTTTTCAAACAATGGGGAACATGGGGGCAAGATGGTATTAAAAGGAATAAAAAAGTTAATGGCAAATTGTTAGAAGGTAAAATCATTCAAGAAATGCCAATTGTTAAAAAAATAATTTCTCAAAAAAAATGAAAAAGATACCATACATAATAATATTATCAGTCATAGCAATCCTATTTCTATACTTTTTTATCTTTCACTATGGATTGAGTAGAGATTCTAATGAATGGAATAATTTTGCTTCTTATTTTAATGGGGTTATTAATCCTATTATTATGATTATCAACGTTTTCGTGTTCATTAAACTAACAAAGGCCGTATCTGACGAAAATGGTAAAAGAGCGGAAATACAAATTAAAGTCCAAAGAGATATTGCTATAATGCAATTAAGAATGCAAGAAATAAATACTATGAGTTCTGTATTAAATGAAGCATTTGTTCCTAATGCATCTGGAAACAGTATACTAGAAAAAGGGCAACCAATTGTTTTTGCCATTAGTTATATAGAATGCTTTGTAACCTCTAAGTTAACTTTGTTTGCAATAAATAAAGAATCTGAGACCACAAAAAAAATAGAGGAACTTCATGATAAGATGGGTGCATATTATGAGTTATTTACTACAAAATTGCCCATAAGAGAACAAATAATCGATTTGTTAATAGTAAGGTCAGAGGTGTTGAACTCCTTACAAAATATAACAATAAATGATTGAAATGTCTACAATATGTTCTAAAAGAAAATTTAATAAGTTGAAGAAATATTATCTAATTATATAATCATTGACAATTATGATGAAAAAGTGGTTTAATAAATATGGTTTATACCTATCCGTAATAATTCTTATTAGTGGATTAGTTTATATATTTAGAGAAGAAATAAGTAGGTTCTGTATTGATCATTATGTCGACCCTTTTTTCTCTAAAATTCCAAATCATAATTTGTGGATCTTCGCGTGGGTTATAGTGATGGCTTCTGTAATTGGTTTTTGGATATGTAAAAAAGAATGGAATAGATGTGTTATAAATAGAGAAAAATACTTATATATAGCCTCAGGGTTTATATTTATTTTGTTATTATACATATTTGTGTTAGAGTCAAAAATAACTTTACATTCAGTTTATGGATCTCCAAATGATAATTGTTTCTTCTATTATTCCACAAGTTATATTGGAATATTTTGTATAATCTTATTTATTACAGAATTCTGTTTATATATTCGGTATTTATGGAATAAAAACCGTAAAATGAAATCAAAGGATGTATATCCTTACATAATGGATTCACCGACGACGGAAGATTCATTCAAAAGAAGTGATTATGCCAAAGTCTTATTAGATAAAATCTTTGCAACGATTGAAGCAAATAATCAAAAAAAGCCGAAAAAGGGTGATGCGAAAGGAGATGATAAATCAGGAGGTGAAAGTAAAACGGAATCATCAGGTAATACGGATGATAATGAAAATAAGATAAAGAATGAGGGTTCGTTCGTCATTAACATATCAGAAACTTATGGATATGGAAAATCATCTTTCTTATTGTTATTAAAAAAACAAGCAGATGAATATGCCCGTAAGAATCAGATAGTATTGTTCGAATACAAACCATGGCTGTGTGACAGTCCACAAAAGATAATCAGTGAATTCTTCAAGTTATTAAATGAAAATTTATCAAAATTCATTCCTCACATAGGCAAAACAATAAATGAGTACGTGCGCCAATTATCGGATTACTACTCTTCAAAAAATCCTATAGTTTATGTAATAAGCAATTGTTTTAAAGAACAATCTTCGATATTAAAAGAAAGAAAGCAATTAAAGAAAGATGTGAAATCATTAAAAATACCGATTGTGGTATTGATAGATGAAGTGGACCGCATGCACGACGATGAGTTGATGACATTGCTGAGTTTGCTACGTAATACAGCGGACTTCACAAATGTATTTTATATCTTAGCTGCTGATATAGACTATGTAAAGCAAGTATTAAAACAAAAAGGAATAACGGATCCTGAAACATATATTAAGAAGTTTATCAATTTTGAATTTCTGATTCCAGGATTTGATGTTGATATAATGAACAAAAAAGGTTATGAGATGTTGCATG
>Ga0302205_10000800_pt1 | contig 12591 bp, 5 predicted proteins | sample II_Fen_E1_3_FD_194582 | JGI IMG/M metagenome (GOLD analysis project Ga0302205, IMG submission 194582) | Peat permafrost microbial communities from Stordalen Mire near Abisko, Sweden - II_Fen_E1_3 | ecosystem: Environmental > Terrestrial > Soil > Wetlands > Permafrost | place: Sweden: Abisko...
AAGTGTTCGTTTCATGTTTTAAAGATTAGATGACCCCTAAATCCCCTAAAGGGGACCTTAAGCATGCAAATTTATGTGTTATTTAGTGATTATCAAGAGTCCCCTTTAGGGGGTTGGGGGTCATTCCTGCATTTTTCATTATACTATCATTCACCATCGGTCCGTTGTTCTCCCAGATATTTCCGGGACCGTTGGCATTTTGCAGAAATTTCACGCTATCAGTACGGTTGTTCTGTACCCGGATATAAGACGAACCCTCGTCGGTGTACAAGTAAAACCAATGCTTAGGGTCATGCACATAGCCTGGTTTACAAATATCGTGTACCCAGTTTTCCGAAATCAATGTTCCGGGTTGCGCTCCGAGCGTGTAAATACCTGCCACGTCATACACATGTTTGGCATAGTGATAAATGTTGTTGCGCTGTACCAGGTTGTTTTTCATACAAACCAGATTGCGATTCCATCCCCAACCAAGGCTGATACCGGAATAAGAAACATCGCTGATTTCGTTATTTATTATTTTAAGGCCGGAAACATATCCGGCAGCAATAGCCACACAGCCCCAGTCTTCGTTAGTCACATCGGTAAATAGATTATTACAGATTTCGAGTCCGATACAAAGCTCACGCAAGTCCTGCGGGTTATATGGCAAATGTGTTTCGAGCGAAGAGGGCGAAAAGCCACCGGCCACCAAAGCATTTCCGGCAATATCGGTAAACGTACAGTTTTCCACTTTGCCGCCTGTTGTTCCCGACACATAGTCGAGACCCGAAAATCCCAACTGCTCAAAACGACAGCTTTGGAAGTCGATATTATTTGCACCTGCAACAGTAACCGCAGCAGCTCCACGCCCTAACCAACCCTGATTATCGAGCTTATGATTATCTACCCGATCTATTTTAGGACTTAATTTATATCCTTCGGTCAGATACATTCCCGCTTGCAAAGGCACATGCCCTTTTTCGGAAGGACGCATCCACGTGCTATGACTAAAAGTGATATTTTTAAAAACCACATGTTCTACCGGTCTGTCAGGAGTTCCTTCAACCTGCACCAGCGTTTCAATAGCCGGAGCAATGACTTCGGTTACTTTTTCGCCGGGCAACGGATAATAATAGAGCTTGTGCGTTTTTATATCGTGAAACCATTCACCGGGCTGATCGAGTAATTCCAACGCATTAGTCAGATAGAAAGGCGAATTCACTCCGGCTTCAACCATCGGTTGTGGCCACGGACGCTCAAACTGCAATTTACTTTCGGGATTATGAAAGCGAACAGCTGCCGAATCGCCCTGAATACGGATAGACTTGATGCGCAAAAACGATACGGCCCACATTTGATGCAACACCATTTCGGCATAAGGAGCTTTTTGAATAGCTTTTACTGATTTTGCAGGTACCCAAAGGATTTGATTCACTTTATCGTTTCGGATAATGCGGTTCATCTTTTCAAAGTCTGACACATCGCGGGCTCTTACGGCTTTTCTTCCGTTTACCCACAGCTGACGGAAATCAAGCGGACGACCGTTGAAGTCCGGAACATCGGCCACCAAAAGTTTACCCGACTTTTTCCATTTGTTTATCTGTATACCGCCACTGAGTACTACCTTTTCGCCTTCCGCACCACAAATAATGGTAGGTGATTGTGCCGTGCCACTATCTTCGGGGCGAACAAAAAGCGGTTCGTATTGAGCATAGGTTCCGGCTTTCAGAATAATCTGAATACCGTTTTCAATACCGGCACTATTTAATCGGCGTAACTCACGCGCCTGACGCAAAGCCGCCGAAAGAGTAGCCTTTGGGGCTGATGCCGAACCATTATTGTTGTCTTTTCCCGTAGGAGAGACATAAATATCAAAAGAGGAGAATAAAAGAAAAAGAACCCCAACCCACAAATAGGAGGCTTTAGAGAGCAGGTATTTGATAACTTTAAGCATAAATCATTTTTTTCAATATCAATAAATATCGCGACCGAAGGGAGTAAATATCAGCGAAGCAAATATCACACGCAGTGTAAATAACGCCCGAAGGGCAAATATCATTTAATAAGCGGCATCCACACCGTCATATCCATCTTTCCACGGTTTCCCCAGGCGTAATATGGAATCAGCGTAATGTTGACAGTTTTATCTGATTTCCCAACTTCGCGATATAAGGTGTTTTTCCACGAACCTTCGTCAGCAAGTCGGGCTATTCCGTCCAACACTACAATAGAGCTTCCTGCAATCGTTGTTTTACGCGGACTGAATTTCATATCAGCCGGGATCAATACATTATCAATCGATTTTCCTCCAGCTACATCAGCACCTTCGAGGCAATAAACCAACGGACCGCGTTTTACTACCGTTTGATTGCGCGTTTCTTCGACCAACGGATTTGACTCCAACAGCTTCACCGGCATATCAAGAACCAACTCTACAACATCGCCTTTTTTCCATACCCGATTAATTTCGGTGTATGTGTTGGCTTTGTTTTCAGCCGGAATAAGCTGACCGTTTACTGTAACCGACGCTTTGTCGCACCATTCGGGAATACGCAGACAAAGCGAGAATGCTTTGTTAGGAGCTTTATCTACCGCTATTTTGATATTGCCATCCCAGGGATAGTCGGTCATCTGAGTGAGTTTGATTTTATCTTTTCCGTTTAATACAGTTTCCAGTTGACTGCCACCGTATAAATTACACCAAACCGCATTGTTTCCTAGGCTATAAGCATAGTTTTGTGCTTCGCAAAGTGTACGAACGGTATTGGGTGGACAGCAGTTACACAACTTGATATAAACCTCGCGTTCTTTTGACCAACGGAGCGTGTAAGGAAAATCTTTTGAAATTTTCAGCGGATTGGTATAGAAAAACCGTTTTCCATCCAGGCTTATCCCGCTTAAAACACTATTGTAAAGTGCTGTTTCTACAATTTCTGCATATTTAGCATCAGCAGTAGTTTGTAACATTCGCCAATTAAAAAGCATGTTTCCAATATTGGCACAGGTCTCGTTATGCGCCGTGAAATTGGGTAACTGGTAAGCGCGACCGTAGCTTTGGTGTACTTTCTGAATGCTATCAGGTGTGTAATAAGTTCCGTCCGGCGAAGTTCCGTCGTACAGTGCCCCACATGCTCCGGTTACATACATTTTCCGATTTACAATGTCCGACCAAATGCTGGTAAGGTTTTTCATAAGTTGCTCCTCACCCGTTTCGGCATATACATCGGCCACTCCTGCATACAAATAATTAGCACGAACGGCATGCCCCATGGCTTGATACTGTTTGCGGAAAGGAACGCGATCCTGATTATCGTCGGTACCATTATCAACCATACCACGAATATTTATCAGGTTTTTCGATAGTTCCAGATAACGTGGATTTTTAGTTTCGCGGTACATTTCCACCACGCCCATATAGTGCGAAGGACAAATAGCGTTTCGGGCCAGTTCGGCAGATGCTGTTTCGTAGAAATGACACAGAAAATCAGTTGCTTTAATGGCTATATTCAACAAAGTGGTTTTTCCGGTTGCCCGGTGGTGAATTATTCCGGCCGTCATCAAATGCCCAAGATTATAAGTCTCAAAATTGAGTCGGTTTTCAAAAGCTTTATCATCTTTGTTTCCTACTTTTGTTCCGGTAACAACAGTTTCGTGTTTATGCGAATCAACGCCCTTATTCATTTCGGAAATGATGACCGGTGTATGAATGTAACCATCCTGACGTTGTACTTTTCCAATCACAGCAATGATCTCATCCATCATTTTATCCAGTTTCGGATCTTTGGTTTGAGCATATATGACGGCTACAGCTTCTAAGAATTTATAAAAGTCACCATCGTGAAACGGAGGTCCGCAATGTGTACCGTTGCATTGGCCCGCTGCAATCTCAAAATTACGGTATGCATGACTCAAATCAGCATCTTTCAGCGTGCGCCACATTGAAATTATCATCGTGTCTTTAAACACTCCGAAACGTTCACCCCAAAAACCGTTAGTCCAATGTACAGCATCAATATTGGCACTGCTCATTTTTGTATATTTACTGACAGAGGTATTTGTGAGACCCCGGTTTTGAGCAACAACAGACACAGAAACCAGGGTAATAAGAAAAGAAATAAAGAAAATCTTCTTCATAATTAAATGATAATATTTTTCTAATGAGACATTAAAACTAATCAGAGTTAGACGCAGAAGCGGGTGCTTTTGTACTGTAGATTATTAAAAAATTGCCTTAATATTTTCATTAATTTTGAATGGAGGGTTTAGACTACCATATTCAATCAACAGCAGGGTCACCGCGATCGACAGATGGTGTTCCGCGGTCGACAGATGGGTTACTGCAATCGACAGCAGGTGTTCCGCAGTCGGCGGATGAGTAGTGTTACTGTTTTTTTTATTGCTTGGGTATTTCAGGCATACACTACAAATGCTGCGTGATGTTTCAGACTGTGCTAATAGTCATTATTTTTTAAATTATCTGAGTACTATTTAATATCTTTATCGTCTCAATTCTAAGAAGCAGGTATTTGTTGTTTTCCTATTTAGTAACGTAAAGTAAAAGAGATTGATGATTAAATTTATAAAATTAGTAGCCGCCTTCTTGTTATTATTGCAACCTTGTAAAGCTGAGAAAGATTTTTTTGTTTTCACATCCTTTCATGAACCTGCCAACGAAGGGCTAAGATTCATTTATAGTCAGGATGGTATCCATTGGGACAGTATTCCCGGTACATGGTTAAAACCAACAATCGGAAAACAAAAAATACTACGCGACCCATCTATCACCCGCACTCCCGATGGGGTTTACCACCTGGTTTGGACAAGCAGTTGGAAAGGTGATATTGGTTTTGGATATGCCAATTCGAAAGATTTAATTCATTGGTCTGATGTGAAAATGATTCCGGTAATGCAAAAAGAACCTACAACAGTAAACGTTTGGGCTCCGGATATTTTTTACGATGACGAAAAACAGGAATTTGTTGTTGTTTGGTCATCTTGTATTCCCAATCGTTTCAAAAAAGGTGTAGAAGAAGAAAACAACAATCATCGGTTATATTACATCACAACTAAAGATTTCAAAACAATCTCGGAAGCAAAGCTACTCTACGATCCCGGTTTTAGTTCTATCGATGGCACGATAGTAAAACGGGCAAAAAATGATTATGTATTGGTTTTCAAAGACAACACCCGTCCAAACCGAAACCTGAAAGTTGCATTTTCAAAAAGTCCGACAGGACCGTATTCTAAATCGAGAAAAGCATTTTCAGAAAGTTACACCGAAGGACCTACAGTTGAAAAGCTCGGTGATGATTATCTCATTTATTTTGATGAATACCAAAAGTTCAGTTTCGGAGCTGTACAAACAAAGGACTTTATTCATTTTAATCGTGCGGAGGTATCCGTCCCCAAAGGACATAAGCACGGAACCATCTTTAAAGCTCCCGAATCGATTATCCGAAACATGATCAAAGAACAACAGGCAAAATAGTTACGAGTTGAGGAATGATTAACTATTAATGATTAGTGATTAACGCGAATCAGGAGTTGTAGAAATACACACTCTATTTATTGCGAGTTATTTCCCGTAGGGAATAAATATCAATAGAAAATGAAAAATAGATACCACCAATTCCCCGTAGGGGATATACCTGGTAAGATATAAATGTCCTACGGACAATAAACAGACACATCTGTTTGTTCTATGGATATATAAGTCCTACGGACTATTTTTACAACTACAGATTCGCATTATTAATGATTATTGATTTACACCAAAAACAGAATAAGTAGAGTTACAAGATATTGATCTGTATTTATTTTCAGAAAAAAATCATCAAATATTATTGCTATCCCTGACTCAGAAAAAACAATTCACATCCACATAGACTCAAGGTGATTCGGTGAAACTTAATTACCTTTGTTTGTCTAATTTTCAAAGCATGATGAAAAGATCGAAACTTTTATTTTTTATTGGATTCTCTTTTTGCTTTTCGGCAAATCAGTTATCCGCACAAAATAAGATACATTATTCCGGTACCGAATTATCCAATCCGGCTTACCACGACGGACAATTGTCCCCCGTCATCGGGGTTCACAACATTCAGGTGATGCGGGCAAACCGTCAACATCCTGACGCTTCAAACTGCAACGGATGGACTTACAACCATCAACCCATGCTGGCTTATTGGAACGGAAAATATTACCTCCAATATCTGAGTGGCGAAGTAGGCGAACATATTCCACCATCGCAGACTTTTCTGCAAACGTCGACCGATGGTTATACATGGTCCAATCCTCAGGTACTTTTCCCCTTGTATAAAGTTCCCGACGGCTACACAAAACCCGAGTACAAAGGCGTTGCCAAAAACCTGAGAGCCATCATGCATCAGCGTGTTGGTTTTTATGTTTCAAAATCGGGACGTTTGATCACCATGGCTTTTTACGGTGTGGCGTTGGACAAAAAAGACGACCCCAACGATGGAAACGGCATCGGACGCGTGGTGCGCGAAATAAAAAAAGACGGCACCTACGGACCAATCTATTTTATACATTATAACCATGCTTTCAACGAGAAAAATACGGACTATCCTTATTTCACCAAAAGCAAAGACAAAGGTTTTGTGAAAAGTTGTCAGGAAATTCTTGACAACCCCTTGTACATGATGCAATGGGTGGAAGAATCGGACCGTGGAGATAAAATTATTCCATTAAACAAAGAATACAAAGCATTTAATTACTATCATTTGCCCGATGGTAAAGTGGCCTGTTTGTGGAAATTTGCACTTACCTCTATCAGCGAAGATGAAGGAAAAACCTGGGACTTAAATGTGCAGCGTGCCAAAGGATTTGTAACCAGCAATGCCAAAATTTGGGGACAACGCCTCGCAGACGGAAATTACGCAACGGTTTATAATCCATCTGAATTCAGGTGGCCGTTGGCCATTTCTACATCGGCCGACGGATTGAATTACACAACACTAAACCTGGTTCACGGCGAAATAACTCCTATGCGCTACGGTGGTAATTACAAATCGTACGGGCCGCAATACACCCGCGGCATCCAGGAAGGGAACGGGACACCTCCCGACAAAAACATGTGGGTAGTGTATAGTGTAAACAAAGAAGACATCTGGACTTCGCGCATACCGGTACCCGTAAAAATCAATGCCACAGCTCAGGCAAACGACAATTTTGATAACTACTCAAAACTATCGGAACTCACCGACTGGAACATCTATTCACCCCTTTGGGCACCAGTGTCGCTGGAAAAAGTGGGTGCTAAAAACTGGTTGACGCTGAAAGACAAAGATCCATTCGATTATGCCAAGGTGGTTCGCAAAATTCCCGCCACCAAAAACCTGAATGTATCATTTGACATGATGGCCGATCAGGCCAACAAAGGAATGCTTCACATTGAATTTTTGGATGGAAAAGGAATTGTATGCTCCCGGCTGGAACTAAAAAACGACAGTACATTTCAAGCCAAAGGGGGTTCCCGTTTTTCAAATATGATAAAATATCAGGCCGGGAAAGTATATCATGTAGAAGCAAAACTATCAGCCGAAGACCGCAACATAACGGTATTTGTAGATGGTAAAAAGGTAGGTCTGCGCATGTTCTTTGCTCCCGTGGCATCCATCGAGCGCATTGCTTTCAGCACCGGCGAAACCACTAATTTTCCTAACCCCGACACGCCTGCCGATCAGGATTACGACCTGCCCAATGCAGGTGATCAGGAGCCTTTGGCTGTTTTCCGTATTGCCGACTTCAAAACGGAATCGCTTGATCATGATGCTGCAGCTTCGTTCCTGAAATTCGGAGACTTCGAACATTATGTGAACTATTTCAACACAATGGAAGATGAAAATATTGTTCAAGCCATTCCCAATGCAGAAGCAAGCGAATGGATGCAAAAGAATATCCCCTTGTTCGAATGTCCGCAAAAGAATTTCGAAGAAATGTTCTATTATCGCTGGTGGACATTGCGTAAGCATATCGAAAAAACACCGGTGGGTTATGCCATGACTGAATTTTTGGTCAACAGAAGTTACGCCGACAAATACAATTTAATTTCGAGTGCGCTGGGTCATCATATCTACGAAAGCCGCTGGTTGCGCGACACAACGTATATGAATCAGGCCATCCGCACCTGGTATCGGGGCAACGAAGGTGCACCCATGAAAAAGATGATGAACTTCAGCTCCTGGAATATCGACGCACAACTGAATCGCTATTTTGTTACCGGCGATAAAACCTTCCTGCTCGGCTTGCGAAAAGATCTGGAAGCAGAATACAGCAACTGGGAAAATACGCATCGCCTGAAAAACGGACTTTTCTGGCAAGGCGACGTACAGGATGGCATGGAAGAAACCATCAGCGGTGGCAGAAAGAAACAATACGCACGCCCAACCATCAACAGTTATATGTACGGAAATGCCAAAGCACTTTCTACAATTGAGTCTTTGGCCGGAAATGCTGAAGCTTCAAAAAAATATGCACTCAAAGCCGACAGCATTAAATTTCTTATTCAAAATAAACTCTGGAGCAAAAAACAAGGCTTCTTTGAAACCCTGCGAAAAGACACTTTAGCCAATGTGCGTGAATTTATCGGATACTTGCCCTGGTATTTCAATATGCCGGACGTAGCAAAATACGATAGTGCCTGGACACAACTGGCCGACGAAAAAGGTTTCTCAGCCCCTTACGGAATGACAACTGCCGAACGTCGTCATCCGCTTTTCCGCACACACGGTGTGGGCAAATGTGAATGGGATGGTGCTATATGGCCTTTTGCCACAGCTCAAACATTGACAGCGATGGCTAACTTCATGAATAATTCTTCGCAGAGAGTTACCAGCGACAGTGTATATTTCAGCCATTTGGAAAAATATGTCGAATCGCAGTACCACCGCGGACGGCCATACGTTGGCGAATACCTGGATGAAGTTACCGGCTACTGGCTCAAAGGCGACCAGGAACGGAGCCGCTATTACAATCATTCTACATTCAACGATTTAATTATCTCCGGTCTGGTAGGACTTCGTCCGCGCATGGACAATACACTGGAAGTAAATCCGCTCCTGCCTGAAGGTAAATGGAACTGGTTTTGCCTTGACAATGTACGTTATCATGGCCACAACCTCTCTATTGTATGGGACAAAACAGGTAATCGCTATCATGTTGGAAAAGGACTGCGTATATTTGTAGATGGAAAAGAGGTTGGTCATGCTGACAAACTGACGAAAGTGATTTGCAAAGACGCTTTGAAATAAAAACAGATGAAGACCTACATTTTCTTATTTTGTTTTCTAGGTCTTTCAATGGCTTCAAAAGCTATTGAAATTACTAAACTCACTTGCGAATTTCAGCAAAATCCGTTGGCAATAAATACCTTGCAACCACGTTTTGGATGGCAAATGAAGTCCGCCGAAAATGGAACTATGCAATCTGCTTACGAAATTGAGTTACGAATTCTGTACAGATCAACTGAGGATTATATATGGGAAACGGGCGTAGTACTTTCTTCAAAAAGTCAGGGAATAAAATATACAAGAAGCCCAATTTATGGCAATAGCCCTCAATTAAAATGGGGAGAAGCCTATACTTGGCGTGTCCGTGTAACTGACGAAAAAGGGAATTTATCAAATTGGAGTGATTGGGCAATATTTCGAACAGCACCAGTATTTAAGTCCCCTTCAGGGAATTTAGGGGTATGGATTGGTGCCATCCGAACCGAAGATACCCGAATCCCAGCTGGAAAGCGATTCTCTTATCTGGAAACGGAAACACCAGAGTACAAAGCCATCTGGAAAAGCATTGATACTTTATCGCAGAAAAGCATTTACCTCCGTAAAGCGTTTAGCACAAAGAAAAAAGTTACCGATGCTACAGCGTACGTATGTGGTTTAGGACATTACGAATTCACCCTGAATGGCATCAAGGTAGGCGACGGAGAATTCACTCCTTTTTGGAGCGACTACGACAAAACAGTTTATTACAACTGCTTTGATGTTACTAAACTAATCCGAAACGGTGAAAACGTGGCCGGAATCTTGTTAGGCAACGGGTTTTACAACCAACAGGGTGGACGCTACAGCAAACTGAAAGTATCGTTTGGCGCTCCTACTTTGTTTATCAAAATGATTGTAAATTATACCGACGGAACTACGCAGGAAATCGTTTCCGATAAATCATGGAAATATTCACTCAGCCCCATAACGTTCAATAGTATTTATGGCGGCGAAGATTATGATGCACGCCTCGAACAAAAAGGATGGAACCAGACAGGATTTAATGACCAAAACTGGAAACCGGTGGTGATACAGACAGCTCCGAAAGGAAAGCTGACTCCTCAGTTGGCTTCACCGGTAAAAATAATGAAGCGCTATGCGATCAAATCTGTAAAAAGATTATCGGCTCAGGAAATTGATAGTGCTTCGAAAGTTACTAAACGTAAAATTGCCCCTTCCGCATTTGTAGTCGACATGGGACAAAACCTGTCGGGATTTCCGGAAATTACAGTTCAGGGAACAAAAGGCGATAAAATCATGCTTGTGGTTGCCGAAGCACTTACCCCGCAGGGAGCAGCCAATCAAAATCAGACCGGGCGACTTCATAGCTATGAGTATACGCTGAAAGGTGATGGCATTGAAACATGGCATCCGCGATTTTCGTACTACGGTTTTCGCTATATTCAGGTAGAAGGAGCCGTTCTAAAAAGCGATAAGAATCCATTCAAATTACCGGTATTGACGGATCTAAAATCGTGTTTTGTGTATAATTCAGCGGCTGAAACATCCAATTTCGACTGTTCAAATTCAATTTTCAACAATGCTCACCAATTGATTGAAAAAGCTGTAAAGAGTAATATGCAAGCAATCTTCACAGACTGTCCGCATAGGGAGAAACTAGGCTGGTTGGAACAAACACACCTGAACGGACCGGGGCTGATGTACAATTATGATCTTGCTGCTTTTATGCCCAAAGTAATGCAGGACATGGCTGACGCTCAACAACCCAACGGCATGGTTCCGACCATTGCACCAATGTACAACATCTTTGGCAATAGTAAAGGATTCGATGATTTTGGCGATTCCCCCGAATGGGGAAGTACATTGATTATTTTACCGTGGATGTATTTCGATTTCTATGGCGATTCAACATTAATCACGAATTATTATCAACAGATGCATCGTTATGTTGATTATCTTACCAACCGTGCCAGCGATCATATTCTTTCATTTGGATTAGGCGACTGGTACGATTATGGAAATTTCCGCGCAGGATTTTCGCGTAATACCCCTGTTCCATTGGTTGCAACAGCTTATTATTACTATGATTTGACTCTGTTGGCAAAAGCTGCCAACATGATTGGAAATAAATACGACGAAACTTATTATACACAACTGGCAAATGATGTAAAAGCTGCATTTAATGCAAAATTCTTTCATGCCGAAACAAACCAATACGGAACCGGAAGTCAGACAGCTAACTCCATGGCCATTTTTCTGAACATTGTGGAATCGCAAAACCGTCAGGCAGTGCTTGACAATCTGGTAAAAGATATAAAAGCACATGGAAATCGTCTGACAACAGGTGACATCGGCAATCGATATCTTTTTCAAACACTGGCACATAATGGATTGAATGAGTTGATGTACACCATGCACAATCACGAAGATGCTCCGGGTTATGGCTTTCAGCAAAAGTTTGGTGCCACCACCCTTACCGAGCAATGGGACCCGCGTATGGGTTCATCGTGGAATCACTTTATGATGGGACAAATCGATGAATGGTTCTTCGCTTCACTTGCCGGAATTCAAACCAAAACAACCGAACCCGGCTTTCAACATCTGGTAATTCGTCCTGAAGTTGTTGGTGACTTGAAGTTTGTCAAATCATCGTACGAAACACTTTATGGAAAGGTTTCAGTAGACTGGAAACATACAGGAGATTCTTTTACACTGAATATCGCCACTCCGGTAAATTGCACTGCAGACGTTTATTTACCCTATGAAAATGTATCAAAAACGGTACAAAGTGGAAACTATACATTCACAAAAACAATTAAACAGAAATAATTATTTTCAACCTCTCCGAAATTAAAACCTTTGGATAAGTTCATTTAAAACTATATGAAACGAACTCTTTTTATTCTACTTACATTCTTACAATTCGGCATCGTTGTACTTCGTGCCGAGCGTGTTGATATGGCAGTTGCCGGTGCAAAACAAGATGGAATAACGTTGAACACAACGCTGATAAATAACACCATCAACCGACTGAATGCCAAAGGTGGGGGAACCCTGTTCTTTCCGGCAGGAAAATATCTGACCGGTGCCATCAAATTGAAAAGTAATATCACCATTGAGCTGGAAGCCGGTGCAACTCTTCTTTTTTCGGATAATTTTGACGACTATCTGCCTTTTGTAGAAATGCGCCACGAAGGAATTTTAATGAAAAGCTTTTGTCCATTAATTTATGCGGTTGATGCGGAAAATATCACTATCAAAGGCGAAGGCAAAATTGATGGACAGGGGCAAAAATGGTGGGATGAGTTTTACCGCGTAATTGAAGATTTAAAAGCAAACGGAATACGCAATTTCAACA
>Ga0302205_10000805_pt1 | contig 12527 bp, 12 predicted proteins | sample II_Fen_E1_3_FD_194582 | JGI IMG/M metagenome (GOLD analysis project Ga0302205, IMG submission 194582) | Peat permafrost microbial communities from Stordalen Mire near Abisko, Sweden - II_Fen_E1_3 | ecosystem: Environmental > Terrestrial > Soil > Wetlands > Permafrost | place: Sweden: Abisko...
CGCCAAGGTGAAAGACAAACCGAATGTTATGGCCGGATCAAACTTTAGGGGAACGTGGTATATGCCTGCCGGGCGTAGTTTTATGGGACACCTTTTTGCTGATGCCGGAACTCGCTATTATTTTGCCGGCGATACTACTACCGGCAGCTTACCCTTAAACGTGGAAACAGTCTTGAAAAACTTCTCTCGAACCGATGTCTGGCTTAATTGCAATTTCTCTTCCCTAAACGATTTGCTGAATGCGGATACGAAACACGGACTTTTTAAACCGGTCATAAAAAAACAAGTGTACAATTTCAATAAGCGGATGTTACCTTCGGGAGCAAATGACTTCTGGGAAAGTGCAATAGCACGTCCGGATTTAATTTTAGCCGATGTTATTGCTATTTTACATCCTGAGATTTTGCCGAATTATCAATTGTTTTATGCCGAAAAACTAAAATGATGAGGCCAAATTTACCCGATTATCGTACAGCCATTCTTGTTATTACCTGTCACCTCGCCTTGGCCGGCTTTTCACAAAGCAAACTTGATAGTATCCAGCATATCCATGAAATTATAGTTGTTGCAAATCAACAAAAAGAAGTAATTCCTTCCCAGAAACTGACCGGGGAAGAACTAAAAAGCCTCAACAGCTTCTCGGTGGCTGATGCCATACGTTATTTCTCGGGAGTCCAGATAAAGGACTACGGAGGAATCGGAGGGTTGAAAACCGTTGATATCCGAAGCATGGGTACCAACCATATGGGGGTGTTTTACGATGGTATCCAGCTCGGGAATGCCCAGAACGGACAAATCGATTTAGGAAAATTCTCCCTTGATAATATTGAAGAAATCTCACTTTATAACGGGCAAAAGAGTGAAGTTTTTCAGGCGGCGAAGGACTTCGGCTCTTCGGGGACTATTTATCTGCGTTCGCGTAAGCCCCATTTTGAACCGGGTAAGCACGATCATGTAAAAGCTGTTTTCCGTACCGGCTCTTTTGATCTGGTTAACCCGTCCATACTCTGGGAACACAAACTGAATGATCGTATTTCTACTTCCTTCAATATGGAATCCGTTTACTCATCTGGTAAATACCAGTTTAGATATAAACGTATTCTGCCGAATCATCAAGTAGCTTATGATACTACTTCCACGAGGCAGAACGGAGATATACACTCTTTCAGGACGGAAGCGGGCATTTCAGGCACCATAGACCGTGGACAATGGAATACGAAATTCTATTTCTACGACTCCAATCGTGGAATTCCCGGAGCCATTGTGAATAATATTTGGAAACGTTCACAGCGCCAATGGGACAGAAATCTCTTTACACAGTTTTCCTGGCAGAAAGCTGTCACGCAAAAATACGAATTGATGTTTAATTTGAAATATGCCAACGATTTCATGCGGTATCTCAACCCTGATACTACATTGATGCACATTGATAACTCTTTTCGGCAACAGGAGGTATATGCCTCCATGGCTAATAAATACACTATTCAAAAAAACTGGGATGTGAATTTATCTACCGATTTTCAATGGAACACCCTTCATTCAGATATGGCTGGTTTCGTTCGTCCTACACGGCTAACAACCCTGATTGCCGCAGCAACGGCCATTTCATGGCAACGGGTAAAAGTTCAGGGTAGCGTTTTGGCAACTTTAATAAACGAAGGAGTCGCAACAGGGAATACCGACACAGTAAGCGCAGCACCAAATAGACAAGAAGTATCTCCCGCCCTGTTCATTTCATATAAACCTTTTGAAAAGTACAACCTGAGCCTGAGAACTTTTTACAAAAATATATTCAGAATGCCCACATTCAACGATTTATACTATACCGACATCGGGAATATTGCGCTTAAACCGGAATATACCCATCAATACAACCTTGGTTTATATTATTCCAAAAATTACGATAAGGGATTTATAAACAGCTGGCAGTTTCAGGCAGATGCCTATTACAATGAAGTAACCAATAAAATTGTAGCAGTTCCGAAAGGAAACGGTATGTATCGCTGGATGATGATGAACCTTGGTTATGTAGAAATCCGTGGAATTGACTTGTCGGCAAGCGGAGTTTTTGAACCGGTAAAGAAAGTATTCGCCAATATAAAAATATCCTATACACACCAAAAAGCGCAAGATTTTTCAAAACGAAAGAGTGAAGCACTTCAGTCCATTACCTATGGGGGACAAATTCCCTATATCCCCTGGAACAATGGGTCGGCTATTGTAGGATTGACCTATAAGAACTGGCGGGTAAATTACAGTTTTATCTATGTTGGCGAACGTTATCACAATTCGGCCAATATCCCGGAAAACTATGAACAACCCTGGTATACGCACGACCTGTCGTTTACCAGGACTCTCCATCAAAAACAATGGAATGGTAAGATATCCGTAGAAATCAACAACTTGTTAAGTCAGGATTACGAGGTTGTACTGAACTATCCCATGCCGAAACGTAATTATAAAATAGCTTTATCTGTAGAAATATGAGACAAATACTGAAAATAACAGGAATCCTGGCTTTTATATGCCTGGTATGTAGCTGCCGTGAAGAGACAGTGGTTTTTCCATCGGAGGAAACCAAGGTTGATTCGGTAACAGCAACTGCGGAATATGCAGGTGTTTACGTCTTGAACGAGGGGAACATGGGCAGCAACAAATCGACACTGGATTATTTCAATTTTGAGACAGGGTCTTATAAACGTAACATCTATGCAGAAATCAATCCAACTGTTCCCAAAGAACTTGGTGATGTGGGGAATGACCTGGAAATCTATGGCAATAAGCTTTATGCTGTGATCAATTGCTCCAATAAAATTGAAGTGATGGATGCCCGAACAGCAAGACGGTTAGGGCAGATCGATATCCCGAATTGCCGGTATATCCGGTTCGATAAGCAATACGCGTATATCACGTCCTATGCCGGACCAGTAGAAATAAATCCCGAATACACGCAGAAAGGATACGTTGTCAAAGTAGATACGGCTACATTGCAAATCGTAGCCCGTTGCATTGTAGGTTTTCAGCCAGAAGAACTGTTGATTGCCTCAGGTAAGATATATGTGGCTAATTCAGGCGGATATATGGGAGCAGGGAACAGCGACAATTATGAACGTACTGTCTCCGTTATTGACCTGAATACCTTTCAGGAAGAAAAACGCATCGATGTGGATTACAACCTACACCACATTAAAACCGACAAACGGGGAGATCTGTGGGTCAGCTCCCGGGGGGATTACAAGGGTCATCCCTCCCGATTGTTTTTCCTGGACAGGAATCAACAAAAAATTACCGATACAATAGATGTTGCGGCAGGCAATTATTGTATTGTCGGCGATTCGCTGTATGCCTGCAGTGTAGAGTGGAGCTACGTAACCTACCACAATGAAATTACATACTCCATCATCAATACTCAAACCCATAAAATCGTAACCCGTAATTTTATTACCGATGGCACGGACAGTCAGATAGAAATACCTTACGGCATATTTGTACATCCTCATACAAAAGATATTTACATTACCGATGCGGGCGATTATATCAGCCCGGGGATGCTTTATTGCTTCGATAGAACAGGAAAGAAGAAATGGAGCTTCCAAACCGGGGATATCCCTGCACATATTGCTTTATTACCAAAAAACAAATAAAATCATTCAAAACAATTATCAAATGAAACGAAAATTAGTACTCTCTCTCTTTATTGTTACTCTTGTATGCCTGAATATAACCGGCAAATCCCCTTACATTACCCGTGTATTCGAATATACACCGGCTCCCGGTCAATTTGTCAATGCCTTGCCTAAATGGAATGCCGGCGACACACCGGACTCAATGGCTTTGAAAGCTGAAAAGGCCATTGCCAATAATAACAAAGGCCTTATTTCACTGGGCGGATACGGTGGCTATGTAGTACTGGGTTTTGACCATACTATTCTCAATCTTCCCGATAGTGCCGATTTCAAGGTCTTAGCCAATGCTTTTTGGTCGGCTGCAAACACGAACTCCACTGTATCGAAACGGGCAGGGAGTTCCGAACCGGGCATTGTTATGGTTTCGGTAGATGTGAATAAAAACGGTCTGCCTGATGATGAGTGGTACGAATTGGCGGGTAGCGAATACAACGTCAGTACTACCCTTAATAATTACGAAATTACCTATTACAAACCCGACCCAACTAAAACTCCAACCCCGGATAATAACAATAAGTTCCTGACCGATACAACCTATGTGAAATGGACAACAAATGGTCAAGGGTCCGGTTATGTCTATAAAAACTCTTTTCATTCGCAAAGCTACTGGCCTCAGTGGATTAGCGGTGATAAGATGACCATCACAGGTACAAAACTCGCAAATAACTATATAGATGAAAGTGGTACCGGAAGTGCTTATCTGCAGTATGCTTATGCCTGGGGATATGCTGACAATGCCCCAAATACAGATCCTAAGTCGAATCTGGATATAGCCCGGGCAGTGGATAAAACAGGAAATACAATTCATTTGGACGGCATTGATTTTATTAAGATCTATACCGGTGTCAACCAAAATTGCGGCTGGTTAGGCGAAACCTCAACCGAAATAATGGGCGTTGAGGACTTGCACCCGAATGCTGCACCTACTTCAACAGGGACAGAGCCAGCAGTTCAACAGAATCTGATAACTCTGATCAATAATCAGGTACAAGCAAATTTAATAGTTAGCTCTTCCCGGATACAAACAGTTGATATTTACAATGTTTCCGGACAAAAGGTTCTGACTTCTGAAATTGGTCAGGGTACAAATACCATCAATTGCTCCCAATTCAAGCCGGGTATTTATTTTCTCAACTCAGAATCAAATACAATCAAATTTATAAAACAATGATTATCTGAAACTGAAAGAGTATGAAAAATAATCTTACTGCCCGTTTCAACTTTCGTTGCACTGGTATATTTAGAGTCCACTACGCTTTAAAATGTTTGATTTAGCTCATACACTCTGACAAGGTTTATTTCAGTGCAGCTGCCCAAAAAGGTAACTGTACTGAAGCCTGTCGTGGTACAGGTTGTTCAGTTCTTAATTTCAAACATTCAACCCGAAAATATGGGGTAGAGTACTTATTCCATAGATTGAATAACTATTCAAAATTTTTCTAAAACATATTCTTTAACTAAGTTGTTATAAAAAACACGATAAATGAAACAGACAATGGACAATAAATTTTCGATACAAGAAAAAGGTTAAAAGAATATTGCCGGGTTTCAGAGATATTTTAATAAGGAAGCTGTCAGTTAAGCCAATCTTTTTAGTTATTAACCGTCTAATCTGGAAGAAAATGAAAAACGTCAGTTCTATTGCAACATTATTATTTGTGATTGTTGCAGCAATTGGATTTGGTATTGCATATGCTGTAAATGGTGAAATGTCCTCCTCGTCCAGCATGACTATTCAGGTAATATCCTGGGTGGTGGGAGTGCTTCTGGCGTGGTCAACGAAGGTAGCAAACCAATGGAGCAGAGCTATTGTCCTGCGCCTTGGAAAGTTTCAGTCCTTACAGGGTCCGGGTATCTTCTTTATTATACCGATAGTGGATTATATTCCCTACTGGATTGATACCCGGGTGATCAGTACCTCCTTTAAAGCTGAGAAAACACTTACAAAGGATACGGTACCGGTGGATGTGGATGCCGTACTGTTCTGGAAAGTCATTGATCCTAAAAAAGCAGCATTGGATGTGGCCGATTATTACAGTGCTATAAGCTGGGCATCACAAACCGCTCTTCGGGATGTAATCGGTAAAACCATGCTGGCCGATATGCTGGAAGGCAGGGATAAGATCAGCAACCTGTTGCAGGGAATTATCGATGAACGGACAGAACCCTGGGGCATTAATGTGATTTCTGTCGAAGTAAAGGATGTCCTGATCCCTCAGGGGCTGGAAGCAGCCATGTCTATGCAGGCACAGGCTGAACGGGAACGTCAGGCCAGGGTCATCTTAGGTGATTCGGAGCGTCAGATCTCCGAAATGTTCAATGAAGCTTCTAAAAGTTATGCCGAGAATCCTACTGCATTTCACCTTCGGGCTATGAATATGCTCTATGAAGGGCTTAAGACAAACTCTACCATTGTCATTGTACCTAGCACTGCGGTCGAAACCATGGGACTGGGAGGTATTAATGGGACGGTGGCATTGGCGAATATGGTGAAAAAAGAGAAATGAGAAAAGAAAAATGAGTAGGAGACATGGATTAAAAAATAGAGGAAACTGAAATAAGAAATAGGTAACATGTGACAAGAAATTAGAACTCCAAAAAAGAACCCATACTGATAAGCTATCAGGTTGGGTTCTTTTTTTTAGCAACAGATTAATCACTCTGAAATGCTTTGCCTCTGGTCAAAGCATTTCGTTTAGTCTGTTTAAAAGTTTTTAAATCATTCTCAGCAACGCGTGCCTTTACAATACGTATAATCAGATCGTTTGGAATAGGCTTCTCCTGCGTGAAACAGATACTTCCGGAGTTCGTTTCAAAGTCTTTAACCTCTTCTTCAAAGTCCTTCAGCACTTTTGAACTCATGACGGAAAAGGAACATCGGTTTTTATCAGCACCATATCCTACCAACAGGCCCTTGTGTTTATAAACAGGAACCATATACCTGATAGTCTCTTCTGCATCAGGAACTAAAGACTTCACAATTTTCCTGATATTTTCAAGTGGAAGGTACACATTATCAGGCAGCATATTTAAATAATCGATAACCGTATGAATCTTTGTTTTTCGTACCGATTGTAACATAATGAAAATAAATTAAGGATACATATATATATTAATTAAGCTATTTACTCACGTAATTCAGTAAAAAACATAGTTACACTCAGTATTTCAAGTGTCTTCTCCGTAAGATTTGAAATTAATTATCCGGTGACTACAACCTCATTCAGATAAATCACTTTGTGCAACTATGTTCTCAAAAAGTAGAATTGAGAAAGAAGAAGCTTGATGATAGCTGTAAATACCATTCCTTTGCTCCCTGTATTTCCAAACGTGTCTATCCCTATTCCAAAACCACTTCAAACCGAAGGATCTGCCCCTGCAATTCCAGGGCTTGAGGCATACCCGGTTTGTAAATACAATCCTATTAACCACAACAAAAATGTTTCAGGGAAGGTTTACAATTTCAGTTTGTATATTATAATTTAATGTTTAATAATTAAAGTGCCTGATCCTGAGGGGGTAATTCTTAAAAGATGTACTCGGGTTACCCGGTTTTAACTACTCATTATCCCATCACACGGATAGGTATAGCAGCTCAGTTTCTGATTTTCAATCAGGTTCATTCCGTTGATTAGATTCGCTTAAACCTGTTCAGGGAAGGCTGTCTAAATATAAACAGCTGATATATAATAATGTATGCAAAATGTATTTTGATAATTTTAAACTTAAGAGTCCCAATAAAGGATTAAAATGTGTGAATGTTGTAACTTTTACCATTAATTGTGTAATGGTTTCGTGCTAAAAAGGCCGCACCTTTGTCAAGTCAAAAAGAGACATAAATTATTTAAATTAAAAAGATGAAAACAATTAAAATAATACTAGTAAGTATCGTGCTCATGTTAGCCGGTTCATCGCAAGCTCAGGTATCAGTCCGGTTGCATATAGGCACTCCACCACAATGGGGTCCATCTGGATATGACAATGCCCGTTATTATTATCTGCCGGACATTGAAAGTTATTATGATGTTCCCAATTCGATGTTTATCTATTCCTCCGGGAACCGATGGATACACAGCAGGTATTTGCCTGCCCGTTACCGCAATTATGACTTGTACAACGGGTACAAAGTAGTGATGAATGATTATCGGGGCAATACGCCTTACTATCAATTCCGCCAGCACCGAATGAGATATGCCAGGGGTTACCGGGGCCATGAACAACGAAATATAGGACAACGTCACGAAGATCACGGCAGACATTATGAAGGTAACCGAGGTTATAACAGGGCTCCCGTAAGATATGACAACCGTAACGAACGAAGGAATCAATTCCATGGTAATGTCCGTGGCCATGACAATGGCAATCACTATGGCCGTGGAAATGATAGAGGTCACGATCAGGGTAATAACAATGGTCGGGGAAACGGTAAAGATAAAGGCCATAATGACCGTCATAATTGAGCCCGTGTTCAATCTGAAAAGTATACTGAATTTTAAACAATCAATAAGATAAAACAAATGAAAACTCTCAAATTAATCGTTTTTGGAATGATCTTGATGTTTGCAGGATCTATGCAAGCTCAATTATCAGTCCGTGTGAATATCGGTACTCCTCCACAATGGGGTCCATCAGGTTACAACCATGTCAATTATTATTATCTGCCGGACATTGAAAGCTACTATGATGTACAAAATTCAATGTTTATTTATTATTCCGGAAACAGATGGATTCATAGCCGCAACCTTCCTGCCCGTTACCGCAATTATGATTTATACGGAGGGTACAAAGTCGTGATGAACGATTATCATGGTAACCGACCTTATGATCATTTCAGGGAATACAGAACAAGATATGCCAAAGGATACCGTGGACATGCACAGCGGAATATCGGTGTACGGAATGGTAACCGCGAAAGAGGACACCAGGCAATAGCTCCAAACAGAAATAATAACCACGGAAATGGTAGAATACAGGTTCGTCCAAATAATCGGGTTCAACCTCAGGGTAATAACAGAGGCCATGACCAGGGTAATAATAAAGGCCAGGGACGTGGTAACGATAAAGATAATAAAAATGGTCACGATAATGGTCACAGATAATAATGCCATTTAAAGACCCACTCATAAATTCATTCACTAACACTAACAATAATAATAAATTAAAAAAATGAAAGCAATTACATTAACTGTTGCATTAATCCTATTAACAATAGGCACAAATTTATCAGCTCAAAGGCATTCCAGTTACAATAACTATGGAAATACTTTAAATATCGGAGTCGGTATTGGTGGATATTCGGGATATTATGGGTATATTGGGCATACTTTACCTGTTTTTGATATCAACTATGAATTCGGAGTAGCCAAAAACTTTACCCTGGCACCGTTTGTGACTCTTTATTCTTATTCTGAACCTAATTACAGGGCTTATGTTACTCCAATTGGTGTTAAAGGAACCCTTTACCTGGATCAGTTGTTGCATGCCGGATCACGCTGGAACTTTTATGTTGCCGGTTCATTAGGAGTAGCACTTGAAACTACTGTCTGGGATGATAATTATTATGGTGACAGAACGTATTATCGTTCAGTTGATCCTTTGTACCTAGACTTACATCTTGGAACAGAATATCGTTTATCAAGAAATGTCGGAGCATTCCTGGATTTGTCAACAGGTGTTTCTACAATTGGTATTGCCATTCATTGAGATAGAAAGTAAAGACTAAAAAAAGTAAAAGAACTCAACTGCGAGTATCAGTATCCGGTTCCCACCAGATGACGATCAGAATATTGAGAATGCAGTACTGTTCATATTATTCGTTCACTACGTGGAAGGGTAAACCAAAATCTAATTGGCTGAGATGTAATATCTCAGCCAATCTGATACATCCACCCCAATTGTTGTGAGCCTGTTTAAGAAGATTGTTTTTAACGCATAGAACCACTGTTTGACAGATCGTTAGTAGTCATTTAGACTTCGATCAACCAACCTGATTCAGTTTGTAATAAGAACAGCTTTTAAGATTACATTATTAAAATCAAAGATCATGTCGAAAGAAAAAGAAGGTAAGTCAAATTCAGACAAAACGGCTCCATTAAAGAGCTTGAAAGAAAAACGTGCCGAGAAAGCTTCAAAACGATTAGAAAAAGGGAAAGTAGATACTCTATAATCCCATTCAAGACATTCGGATTGATTAATACTGATTATCAAAATCAATCGACCGGTTTAAATTTGAACAGAAATACTCAATCAAATATTGTATTGAAATAAATGAGTTGTATTTTCTTTCCCATTTAATCCAAACCATTAAAAGAATATAGCCTTCCCTGCCGGTCAACTGCCTAATGGTGAAGGCTATTTTTTTTTGCTGCATGCTGCCGTGGTAATCTTACCTGCTTCACGATATATTCTTTCCAACCTACAATCAGAAAGACACAAAGTCCTCGAAAATAACATCTCCATTCCTGATTGATTCCGGGAATTATATATCCTATCTACTACTTGCAATAATTGGTCATAACAAGCCATTTGTAATAGTCCTGTGTCTCCCGGTAAATAACCCCGTCGGCCATTTAACCAGTTGAAGTATCCTCCCTGAACACCGGGACTCATTTCCCTCCGATGTGCCTGAATCTTCGAAAAAATCGTCCTGTGAAGCCTGAATGGCTGCATATCTGTGAAAAGCTTATGCATGGACCGGGATGTGGCCTGCCTCATTGTATCTTCAATGCTTGAATTTCAGGTGTTATTGACCCTGTTGTCCCGATATATCCAGGATGCCGCTATCCTACCGGTGATGGAACCTGAATAAGACATAGTTTTCACTAGGATATCATATAGATATCATACCCTATTAATGATATGGGATATCTATGGGATATCTATGGGACATCTATGGGTCATCTATGGGACATCTGTGTCATCGTGTAGACAGGATCATAGACTCAGTCCGGTAAAAATGGCCGGTTCCTGCATTCCCATCAGATCATTCGTCCCTCCGTTCCTTCGATGAATGGTGACGGGTAGCCGGATTCAACACAAAACGAAAACTTTGATTTGTGCCATTTACCCTCGGGGGATCAAAAAGAAATTTTGATAGAACAAAATCCGGAATCAGAATTTTTAAAAACGGGGTTCTGATTTCTTCGGGAATACCTGGAGCAAACCAAAATATTATGTAAGAACTTGTATTTAATTAATTGATTCTTTCTTTCTGTTTTCAAAGACTGTTTGCTTAAAATATTTGGAAATGCTGTCTTGTTCGAAGGGTGATCCGGTTGTACGAACTATAAATTTTGTATTCTTCATAGCCTTAATAATAAAATTAAAGTTAAGTAAATCAATTGTATATAACTTTATATTTTTATAAATACTGAAAGTTTAGAGTCACCAACCATCGATTTTACTCCTGAAAACAGATTGTTATCTAATGAGTAAAAGTGTGAATTGTGTAATTTATTTCAATAATTATGTAACTGGCAACTCCCCCGATAAGCCTACATTTGTGATATTAAAATAAGGATTTACATATTTAAAAAACAATAACATTATGAGTACAGGAAAAGTAGTTTTAGGGGTAGTTGCAGGAGCAGCTGTCGGAGCATTGATCGGAGTTTTATATGCACCTGCAAAAGGAGCTGTAACACGCAGAACAATTTACAGAAAAGGCGAAAGCGAAGTTGATTCATTGAAAGACAAATTCAGTGACTTTGTAGACAGCATCACTGAAAAATTCGAAAAAACCAAAAGTGAAGTAACCGACCTGGTCGAAGAAGTAAAAGTAAAAGTAGAAGAAGTAGAAAAAGATCAAAAAACTTCAAAAAAGTAAAAAGTCAATTTCAGACAAGCATAGGGTCTGTCCCGGAAAGAAATTATTAAAAAAAATTGTCCTGCCTTAGGATTTCCGGGGCAGACTTCCTTTATCAATCTTCATTTCACTGGCAATATTGGAAGTGTTCATTTAAGTAGAAATTTGCCGATACAATAACACCCCTTACATTATGGAAGAAAATACGAATTTAATTGAATCACTGCTTGAAAAAGCTTCCGATTATGGTAAAACCAGTTATGAGTTAGTAAAACTAAACGCAATTGACAAAACCAGTAACGGCATATCTTCATTTTTTCCGAGTACAGTTGTCTTCTTGGTTTTGAGTTCCGTATTGTTGTTCTTTAATTTAGGAATGGCTTTTTGGATAGGCAATATGGTTGGAGAGTTATTTCTTGGGTTTTTCATAGTATCTGCCTTTTATGCTTTGGTTACTATTATTTTATATTTTGGTATGAGGAAATGGCTTAAACGTATTTTTTATGATTATATGGTCAGGCACTTGCTTAATTAGGTGAGGAATCTGAGAATTTAGTCATTAGAGAATCAGAAAAGTATTCTAAACGGATCAACAAATAAAGAAATTCGACTTTAATCGAATTACATATTCTAAACATATCATGGAAAAGATAACCTGTGCAGCTGAGCTAAAAATAGCCATTCAAACATTGAAATTTGAACAAGATGTTCAAGGGAAACTATTGAAAGAAGAATTTATGATTACTTTCGAGAGTCTCAAGCCTGCGAATATAATTAAAAACACCCTGCACGATATTACTCAATCGCCTTATTTGATGGATAATGCATTGGGTGCAATTACCGGATTGGTGAGCGGTTACCTATCCAAAAAGATTGCAGTGGGAACTTCCCATAGCCTGATCCGAAAGATAGCAGGTTCTTTGTTGCAGTTTGGAGTTACAAACCTGGTTGCTCAACATGCAGATACTTTAAAAACTGTTGGTAATATCTTGATCCAGAAGTTTCTTCATAAGAATGACATTAATACAGCAAACAGG
>Ga0302205_10000806_pt1 | contig 12523 bp, 12 predicted proteins | sample II_Fen_E1_3_FD_194582 | JGI IMG/M metagenome (GOLD analysis project Ga0302205, IMG submission 194582) | Peat permafrost microbial communities from Stordalen Mire near Abisko, Sweden - II_Fen_E1_3 | ecosystem: Environmental > Terrestrial > Soil > Wetlands > Permafrost | place: Sweden: Abisko...
CATTAAAAATAAGGGAGGACTATTATGAATACAAAAGAACAAAAGCCAATGCTCAAAAGCATTGATGCTGATTTGGACGAGCTTTATGGAAAAGAGGGAACTCAACAAAGAGAGGCTTTTCGCCGTGATGCTTTCGCATATTGCGCTGGGCAGGTGATACACGATATTCGAAAAGAAGAGAAAATTACCCAACAAGAACTTGCCTTGCGTATTGGTACGAACAAAAGTTATATTTCGCGCATCGAAAAAGGACTTATTGAGCCATCTGTAGGTACATTCTATCGAATTATCAACGCATTGGGATTGAATATCGATATAACAAAAAAATTAGCATAATAATGATGCTGTTGAGCACACGCTGGTGCACTTTTATAGAGTGTACCTATATTAAAATTCGGCTGAGATTCCACGAAGGATTTCAGCCGATTGTATTTATAATCTTATTGCGTTTCTTAACTGCTCAAGGAGGAATCGTCCTATTAAAATTTAAGTAAAAACAAGTAAATGATTTGAAAAGCCTGGATGTTTCATGTCTGATAAACTGACCCCCGTTCGCCGTAGTGTATACTCTGGCGTGCGAAGTTCGGCGAAGCGTCCACGCTTCGTCGGGTTAAAAGGAAGTCTCCAGACTTCCTTATTCAGAAAATTGAAAGAAGCAAGAAATTGTATCTTGTTATCTTGTAAAAGGTTCACAGAATTGTACAACAGGAAATCAATTTGTATGGAGTAAGGAAAGCAAGAGCTTTCCTTTTAGCTGCGACGAAGCGGGACGCTTCGCCGAACACTGAAACGGTACAAACTACGCCGAACGGAGGGACGGGGCTAAAAAAGGAACGAGTTATGACAAAGCGGGGGAGGAACGACAGAAGCAGAAGCAATAACTAATAAAGAATATATAGGTTGTAAGAATATACATTTTCATAAAAAATTAATGTTATTCTCCTACAATAAATGGTTTCCATACTGTTGCCAGAATAAAAATAGGATGAGTTTAATCTGAATAGTTGTCCGCTTATCCGAATTGAATAGATTTGGCTAAGCGGATTTATTTTGTAGAAGCTAGACATATCCTGAAATTTATTAATGAGTACTTACCAATAAATGTAAATTAAATCAAATGATATATATGTTTATTTAAAATGTAATTTGTTTAAAATCTTATTAACTTACCTTTGCAAATTGAAATTATTTTAACGGAATTCTAAATTGCTGACACCCCGATGAAGCTTAACACCTGATAAATATCAGTCATGCATTTTGGATTGTGAAGCGTTATGTGTCAAATAGATAGTAATAAGACGATGTTAGTAACAAAGAAAGTCCGGAACAAAATATACAAGTTATTATTGAAAAAAGAAGGGACGAAAATAAAATACAAACTTCTGAAATGAAACGCGGAGCTACTGCGCGGACTCTGAATCACCAGGTGGATAATAATTGTCGTAATGTAATTAGTGTCATCACCTGTAGAGCAAAAATAACCCCGGAGTATAAAAGAAAAAAATCTTAGACTGATTAATTATTATTGCTCTTATTTATACTCCTGATTTCAAAAGTGAAATTTATAAAGAGTACAGGTTAACGATCTTTACTGAACCACATAATTATCAAAAAAGCTCTTAAGTATTTTTCAGAAAGGATATCAATACAATCGTTTGATAACAAACTAATATTTTATAAAAACAAATTCAAATTGAAAATTTTATTAATCATGAGTAAAAAATTACTTATTTTGCTTTTAATGTTTGGGGTAAGTGCAACATCGTGGTCTCAAACAAATCTCCTCTCTAATCCCGGTGCCGAAAATAGTTATGACGGTTGGACCAAAACCAATGGCGGTGATGGTTGGGCAATTAATTATTCGTGGACTCCACGTAGTGGAAACAACTGTTGGGTTTCGTCTTATGGGGCATGTACACTTAAACAAACTATTGATTTGTTAACAGCAGGCTATTCTGAAACAGATCTTGATGCTTCGAATACCATTCTTGCAGGAGCGTATGCTTGTACTAACCAGTATATCGGTGGATTTATTACTATCAAAGTGGAATTATGTGCTAAAGATGGAACGGTAATCTCTACTTATTACATTTCTAACAATGAGGAATTGGCTGTTAATACAATATGGACTAATAAGTCACTTCCAATCAGTGGTTATGGAACAGGAGTACGAAAAATAAATTTTTATCTTATAGGAAAGGACAAAAACTGGTGGGCAGAACAATTCGGACCTGCATTTGATGATTCCTATGTTTACTTAACAAAATCAGCAACAACAGGTATTGCAGATGCATCGACCAATCCAATTGCCGTTTATCCTAATCCTGTTTCAGATTTCTTTACTATAGGAGGAGAAAAAGGCTTGGTTCGAATTTATGATGTGAATAGTCATATGGTATTAAATCAAGAGGTTACTTCTGACAAGCAAATAAATGTCAGTTCATTACCCAAAGGTGTTTATGTTGTGAAAATAAACACCAAAAGTTTTAAATTAGTCAAAGATTAAATACTGAAGTTGATACATACATAAAACCTTACTCCTTATTTTTAATCAGTGTGAATTAGTGTAATCTGTGGACTATATTTTCTGAATTGTAAGTCCGCTTATCCGAATTGAATAGATTTGGCTAAGCGGATTTTAATTAATTGATAATCAACAATCGGTTTAAAACGAAGCAAAAGGATATACCTGATATAGGGTATAAAAAATACTGTTTCAAGGGTATTTTAGGGTGTGTGGGCAAGCTTTATCTTTGTAATATCAAATTATAAAAAGAAAGAGTATGAAAACAGCCGCTTTTTGCCCCATATCCACCAGAAAAATTGATGAACATGTCGCCCGCTTGAACGGGGCATTCACAATACTATTCCTGGCCCTATTTACAGTAACCGGAAATATCCTGCCGGTGGTATTCTTATTCGTTGACTTCTTCCTACGCTCAGGAAATTTATCCAGGTTTAGTCCGTTGGCGTATGTATCCAAAAATATAGCAAGGGTATTATTTTCAAAACCATTATTGATCAATGCAGGACCAAAGATATTTGCAGCGCGGATCGGGTTTGTATTCAATCTGGCTATCCTGTTGTTACATTTCTCCGGGTTAAATAATTCAGCAATTGTCTTTACAGGCATTTTTGCTACCTGTGCATTCCTGGAATCTGCATTGGGATATTGTGTGGCTTGCCAGTTTTATCCATTTGTCTATAAACTAACGTACCATCCCGACATTCAGAAATTAAAAATCTGAACCGAAAATCTATCACTTAAAAAGGCTATTTTCATTTAAAATGAAGGTAGCCTTTTCTGTTTTTTTACAATTTGAAAAAATGCTATTTATTATTGCAAAAATTTACTTCTAACTGAATAATTAGTTTGTTATTTCATTACTTTTGCTTCCAATAGTTGACAAATTGATTGTTTTTATTCATTGTCGGTCTGTTATAATGAATTGTGAATTGTAAATTATAAATTGAACATCATGTATCAGGATTTTAAAAAGCATTTGCAAACAGAACTGACTGCTATCGAACAGGACGGACTGTATAAAAACGAGCGTGTGATTATCTCGCCGCAAGGTACCCGGATTCGTGTGACTGATGGGAAAGAAGTGTTGAACTTTTGCGCCAATAATTACCTGGGGTTGTCAAACAATCCTTCGTTGATTGAGGCTGCAAAAAAAGGACTGGATACCCATGGCTATGGTGTTTCATCCGTACGTTTCATCTGCGGTACCCAGGATATCCATAAACAGCTGGAGACTTCGATTGCCCGCTTCTTCGGGACAGAGGATACCATTTTGTATGCCGCATGCTTTGATGCCAATGGAGGCGTATTTGAACCCTTGTTGACAGAAGAAGATGCTATTATATCGGATGCGCTGAATCATGCTTCTATTATCGATGGAGTCAGATTATGCAAGGCGCAGCGATACCGATATGCCAATGCCGACATGACAGACCTGGAGAATCAACTCAAGACTTCCCAGGCACAGCGGTTCCGGTTAATTGTCACCGATGGGGTGTTTTCGATGGATGGCAATGTAGCACCGTTGGATAAAATTCAGGAACTGGCTAAAAAATACAATGCCATGGTGATGGTGGATGAATCGCATTCGGCAGGGGTCGTAGGCAATACCGGACGGGGAGTTACCGAACGTTTTAACCTGCGCGGGCAACTTGAGATTATCACCGGAACACTGGGCAAAGCTTTTGGAGGTGCCATTGGCGGATTTACCACCGGCAAGAAGGAAATCATTGAATTGCTGCGTCAACGCTCACGCCCTTACCTGTTTTCGAATTCCATACCTCCTATGGTTGCTGCTGCGGGTATCCGAATGTTTGAGATGATGGACGAATCGAACGAACTTCATGAAAAGCTTCATGAAAACACGCTCTATTTCGTACAATCCATGAAGGCTGCCGGATTTGATATCAAGCCTACCGAATCGGCTATTTGCGCCGTGATGCTTTATGATGCCAAACTTTCACAGGATATTGCCTCCCGGTTACTGGAAGAAGGAATCTATGTAACCGGATTCTATTACCCGGTAGTCCCAAAAGGCCAGGCCAGGATACGTGTCCAGATCTCCGCTGCTCATGACCGGACGCAATTGGATCAATGCATCACTGCCTTTACTAAAGTTGCCCGGGAGTTTGGAGTTTTAACTTCGTGATATTATTTCATGATATGACTTCGTGATATGACTTCGTGATATTATTTCATGATATGACTTTGTGATATGACTTTGTGATATTATTTCATGATATTACTGCGTGATATTATTTCATGATATTACTGCTTGATATTATTTTATGATATTAACCTGTTCAAACCAGCAAATTTTAGTGATGGCTTCGAAAGTTAGAAGAACAGGTTTGTTATCGAAGCCGTCACAAACCAGACAACCAGACCACCAATCAATCAACCAATCAGCGAATATGAAAGCACTTGTAAAACTACTGCCCGAAAAAGGAATTTGGATGGAAGATATTCCCATGCCCCACATGGGTATCAATGATGTGATGATACAGATTAAAAAAACAGCCATCTGTGGTACTGATCTGCACATTTATAATTGGGATGAATGGTCGCAGCGAACCATTAAGACTCCCATGACCATTGGGCATGAGTATGTGGGTGTTATTGTAGATAAAGGGCACGGAGTCAGGAATATCCATATTGGAGACCGCGTCACGGGTGAAGGACATATTGCCTGCGGACATTGCCGGAACTGCCGGCGTGGCAAGCTGCATGTGTGCGAAAACTCTGTTGGGGTGGGAGTGAACCGGGATGGGGCCTTTGCCGAATTCCTGTCCTTACCTGCCGAAAATGTGGTTCATCTGGATGCACGGATTCCTGATGAAATAGCTTCTATCATGGATCCTTTTGGAAATGCCACCCATACTGCGTTGTCATTTCCCATGATTGGGGAAGACGTGCTGATTACAGGAGCCGGATTAATTGGAATCATGGCCACTGCCATTTGTAAATTTGCTGGGGCACGCAATATCGTAGTCAGCGACCTGAGTGACTATCGGTTGGATTTAGCAAAAAAGATGGGAGCTACCCTGACCATCAACCCCCGGAAAGGGGAAAGTATCGAGCAGGCTGTTAAAAGTCTACACATGCACGGCTTTGATATCGGATTGGAAATGTCAGGTTCACCCCAGGCATTCGAAGGCATGATTGAAAATATGTACAACGGTTCGAAAATAGCCTTGTTAGGAATACTTCCAAATACAACAACTGTCCAATGGGATAAGATTATTTTCAAGGCCCTGACCCTGAAAGGTATTTATGGCCGTGAAATGTGGGAGACCTGGTACCAAATGGAGCAGATGCTGATTACCGGCATTGACCTGACACCGGTGATTACCCACCGTTTCGAAATAAATGACTTCCAAAAAGGGTTTGATGTCATGGAAAGTGCCCAATGCGGCAAAGTGATTTTGAACTGGTAAAAAGCCTTGCTTGTCAACATACATTCTGTTGATAGAGATATCGATTATTAAAGACAGTGGAGCAAGAATGAATCAAAACCTTCATTCAGGATGTCCTCTGTGCACTAAACTCTTTCGTGATTAAAGAATGATGCCATACTGGTTGCTCTGAGCAGTATACCCGGTATTGTAACCCCGGTTTTAGGTATTTTATTTTAAACAAACAGAAATAATATTGAATTCGGGAACAGAATTGCAACATGTTTGTTATACCATAACTGATTAAAGAAATATTTCTTTAATCAGTTATGGTATATTTTTTTTGTAATGGAACATTTTTAATTATACCGGTTATGATTGAAGAAAAGTTACAAAATCAAGAGGAGTTACAGAATCAACTGAATACTGATGGTGAATTGAATGGTGAATTACTGGTTCACCTGAATAACATCATACTGGATTGTAAAGACAAGCCGGGAATGCTCATTCCACTTTTACAACAAACCCAAAAACTGTTTGGCTATCTTCCGGAATATGCTATCCATAAAATCAGCCACGAACTTGGAATCCCGTTTAGTGAAGTAGCCGGAATCGTGGGGTTTTATTCATTCTTTTCGACTACCCCAAAAGGTAAAAAAGTAATCCGGGTTTGCCAGGGAACCGCCTGCTATGTACGCGGAGGTAAGGAAGTGCTTTCAGCGTTTAAAAGCAAACTAAAAATATCAGTGGGACAAACTACAAAGGATAAAGAGTATTCGCTTGAAACCAACCGTTGCTTCGGTGCGTGTGGACTTGCACCTGTCATTACTATAAATGATCGGGTGATCCAACGAGTGAAACCTTCCAACGTTGGGGAGATCCTCAAATCATTCGAGGAATAAACAGCTTTCTATGAAATCATCCGGGGACAGCAAATAACATTGCCAGATATATGGCTTTCCCGGTCATAAAAGGATTGGATAAGATTAAAAAATGACTGTAATTTCCACTTTTCACTGACTCTTCCGAAATTAGTTTACCCATTCCGTGTTTTACTTCTATAATTCAACATTATGAGTACAACAGCACACAAAATCCAAACTGTAAACGATCTTAAAGCGTTAAATGAAACTGTCAGATCCTCCAACTCCGGTAAGGAAAAGATACTTGTGTGTATGGGGGGAGGCTGTATCGCATCTGGATCCGGAAAAATCAAAGAACAATTTATATCACAACTGAAAGCTTCCGGGTTAGAAGATCAGGTTACAGTGGTAGGCACCGGTTGTCTTGGTCCCTGTTCACACGGACCTGTTGTAGTCATAGGGCGCGACAATGTGATTTATCAGAAAGTGTCTTGTGATGACGTTCCTGAGATCATTCAGAATCATGTGTTAAACCATAAAATAGTCGAACGATTCATCTTTAAAGAAGGTCCGAATGTTACTCCGGTTCCTGTGCTTGATGACTTGACATTCTTTAAACGACAGACCAAAATAGTCCTTCGTAATTGCGGCGAAATAGATCCTTACAGCATTGATGATTATATTGGAAATAATGGTTATTTCGCATTAGCCAGGGTACTTACTGAAAATTCACCAACCGAGGTCATCAACGAAATCAAATCTTCCGGTCTTAGAGGCCGCGGAGGGGCAGGTTTCCCAACCTGGATCAAATGGTCATTAGCCCAAAAGAGTAAATCCGATAAAAAATATATGCTTTGCAATGGTGATGAGGGCGATCCTGGTGCATTTATGGACAGAAGTGTGCTGGAAGGTGATCCGCACAGTGTGATAGAAGGTATGGCCATAGGTGCCTATGCCATAGGTGCCAACGAGGGATATGTTTATGTGCGGGCAGAATACCCTTTAGCAGTTGAGAGATTGCAGTATGCCATAGACCAGGCAACAGCATACGGCTTGTTGGGAAATAACATTTTTGGCTCCACCTTTTCATTCAATCTTGAAATACGCATGGGCTCCGGAGCATTTGTCTGTGGGGAAGAAACGGCACTGATGACTTCCATTGAAAGTAAGAGAGGAGAACCCCGCCCCCGTCCTCCTTTTCCCGTTGAAAAAGGCTTATGGGGAAAGCCGACTGTCCTGAATAATGTGGAAACATTTGCAAATGTTCCTTCGATCATTTTAAAAGGGGGCAATTGGTTCGCATCCTATGGTACAGAGAAAAGCAAGGGTACCAAAGTCTTTGCACTTGCCGGTTCAATCAATCACTCCGGGTTAGTAGAAGTGCCTATTGGTACGAGCCTTGGTGACCTGATTTATGATATTGGTGGAGGTACAGTGGGTGGCAAGCCTTTTAAAGCTGCCCAGATTGGGGGACCTGCCGGTGGATGTGTCCCAAAACAGCATTTGAATGTTCCCCTCGATTATGAATCGCTGACCGAGTTGGGTGCTATCATGGGTTCGGGAGGCCTTATTGTGCTGGATGAAGATTCCTGTATGGTGGATGTGGCACGGTTTTTCCTGGAATTTATACAGGAAGAATCATGTGGAAAATGTGCCCCGTGCAGGGTCGGAACAAAACGGATGCTTGAAATCCTGGAGAGAATATGTGCCGGGGAAGGGGAACCCGAGGACATAGAGAAACTGATTGAACTGGGTACTGAGATCAGTCGTACATCCCTCTGCGGCTTAGGTCAAAATGCACCAAATCCGGTTCTGTCCACTATCCGATACTTCAGGCACGAATACGAGGAACATATACATTCCAACCATTGCGAAGCAGGTGTTTGCAGTGGGTTGGTACGTGCTCCCTGTCAGAGCGGATGTCCTGCGAATGTGGATGTCCCTGGTTTCGTTTCATTAATCGGAGAGAAACGGTATGCTGAAGCACTAAGGTTGCACAGGGAACGAAATCCTTTTGCTGCTGTTTGTGCCCGGGTATGTTTTCATACCTGTGAGAAGAAATGCAGACGCTCTTCCCTGGATGAATCCCTGGCGATACGTGCAGTCAAACGGTTTATGGTTGATCAGGAGATCACGATCCAGGTTCCCGAAGTAAAAGAGAATGAAGAGAATGCACAGCGACAAATCGCCATTGTCGGTGCAGGACCGGCAGGCCTGTCCTGTGCTTACTTTCTGGCCCGCCTGGGATATCGTCCTAACGTATTTGAATCGGAGCAACGGCCTGGTGGCATGCTTGTTCAGACAATACCTGCGTATCGGTTGCCCCGTGAAATCCTGGCCCGTGAAATTCGTATGATTGAAGGTCTGGGTGTAAATATCGAGACCGGGAAAAAACTGGGTAGGGATTTTACCCTGAACAGTTTAAAAGAGCAGGGATATGAAGCTGTGTTCATTGGAGTCGGGGCACCCAACGGATTACAATTGAACATTAAAGGTGCAGCATCAGAAGATGTCATTGATGCGCTTAATTTTCTGAGAACTTATAACCTCAGGGGTTCAGTTCCGGTTAGGAAAAACCTGGTAGTTATTGGGGGTGGTAATGCAGCTATCGATGCAGCAAGAACTGCTTTAAGGCTTGGTGCTGAAAAAGTGGATATTATTTACCGCAGGACACAAGAGGAGATGCCTGCCTACAAAGAGGAAATTGAACAGGCAGTTGATGAAGGAATCGTATTGCACACCCTGACAGATCCGATAGAGATCCTAAGTCATGAGAACAGGGTTACAGGTGTTCTTTGCTGTGCTATGAAACTGGGATCATTTGATGCCAGTGGCAGGCGCCATCCTGAATCGAACGAGAATACTTTTATCCTACCCACAGATCAGGTCATAATGGCTGTCGGGCAGACACTGGATTGTAAAGAGATTATTGATGACCTTCAGATTAAGACAGCGAAGAATGATTCCATCATTGTGACGAATCCTATAAACGGACAAACATCCGTGCCATGGATATTCTCCGGTGGTGATGCTGCCACAGGTCCGGCGTCTGTCATTACAGCCGTTGCTTGTGGTGAAAAAGCAGCGGTAGGTATCGATGAATTTCTAACGGGAGAAGCACATGCATTCTGGCGGGAAGAAAAAAGGAATGATACATTCTTTGACCCGAATGTCGATCCTTCCATGGTACCACGTATTAAGATTAAGATCCTTGACTCCAACAGACGAAAATATAACTTCGATGAAGTTGAAATGGCCTGGTTAGAAAGTGATGCAGTACAACAAGCTAAACGTTGCTTACGCTGTGACTACCGGAAATAAAAGAGAATTATGAATTAGTTGTAAAAATGATTCATTATGATAAATTTATCTATTAATAATCAGCAAGTGACGGTGCCTGAAGGAACAACGATTCTTGAAGCTGCGAGACGAAATGGCGTTAAGATACCAACACTCTGTCATTTGGAAGGATATGAAGCTAAAGGTGCTTGCCGGGTATGCCTGGTCGAGGTTGAAGGAGCCAGAAATCTCGTTGCATCATGCGCAACACCCGTCCATGAAGGTATGAAAGTATCTACCAATTCAAAAACAGTCAGGCAGGCGCGGAGGTTTGTTGTTGAAATGCTTCTCTCGGAACATGATGGTGATTGTAAAGTCTGTACCCGGAATGAGGATTGCGAGCTTAAGCAACTGGCATTTGAAATGGGAATCACAAACCTTCGCTTTGAAGGTGCAAAAACCTACCGGCACATTGATGACAGCACACCGGCATTGGTGCGTGATTCCGGGAAATGTATTAAATGTCGTCGCTGTGTGACTGTTTGTTGTGAAGTTCAGGGTGTCGGTTCATTGTTTCCACAGAAAAGGGGATTTGTCACAACAATAGGTCCTGCATTCAGCAATGATCTGGATAGCGTGATGTGCGTCCAATGCGGGCAATGCAGTGCTGTATGCCCTGTTGGTGCCATTATAGAAAAAGACCATATAAAGGGGGTATGGGAAGCGCTCGATAACAAATCAAAACATGTTATAGTACAAACAGCCCCTGCTATCCGGGCAGCCCTGGGTGAGTGTTTTGATTATGAACCGGGTACCCTTGTTACCGGAAAAATGGTATCTGCTCTCCGTGAATTAGGTTTTGACGCTATATTTGATACTAACTTTACTGCCGATCTTACCATTGTTGAGGAAGGGATGGAGCTCTTGTCCCGGTTAAAGAAGACACTCGTGGATAAAGAAGAAGTCGCTCTGCCGCAATTTACCAGTTGTTCTCCGGGTTGGATTAATTATGTGGAGGCCTATTATCCTCAGTTTATTGACAACCTCTCCACCTGTAAGTCGCCTCAGCAGATGTTTGGAGCCATCGCGAAGACTTATTATGCCAATAAGATCGGTAAAAACCCGGAAGATATTGTGGTTGTATCCATTATGCCCTGTACGGCAAAGAAATATGAAGCCCATCGACCTGAAATGTATCAGAACGGAATTGCTGATGTTGATTATGTGTTGACGACACGGGAACTGGGAAGAATGATCAAACAAGCCGGCATTGATTTCAGGAACCTGCCTGATGGAGTCATGGATGCTCCCATGGGGATATCCTCGGGTGCAGGAGATATATTTGCCAATACGGGTGGTGTGATGGAAGCTGCTATCCGAACGGTATATGAAATAGTCACAGGCAGGGAATTACCAACTCAGAAACTGCATATTGAACCTATCATGGGGCTTGAAGGATTAAAAAAAGCAAGCATTACTTTTAAAGATACCTTACCTGAATGGCGTTTCTTAGAAGGAATAGAAGTTAAAGTGGGGGTAGCCCATTCACTCAGTAATGCACGCAGGATACTCGAAGCTGTAACCCGGGGTGAAGAGTTTCATTTTATCGAAGTCATGACTTGTTCCGGAGGTTGCATTGGAGGCGGTGGACAACCAAGATATACCGATGATTCAGTACGTAAAAAAAGAATCAATGCCATCTATCAGGAAGATGAAGGAAAGAAACTTCGTAAGTCGCATGAAAATCCTCAGATAAAACAACTTTACGAGGAATTTTTAGGATACCCGTTGGGAGAAAAGTCACATCTATTACTTCATACTCACTATCATTCAAAAAACCATACTTATTAGGAAGGAATTGTTTACAGACAAAGCCGGTATGAATTGTTGATTGTCAGCCTTCTTCCGGATATTTTATATGCAACGGGAAAATTAAGAGGACATAATAAATTGCAAAATATTAATATATTGCATATTATGTCTTTGTTCCTGGCTCTTGATTCTTGCGTTCTATATAATGTTTTGAATCACCAAACTCACTGTACCTGATTTCTTCGCCGACCATTTTCACCCTGTTAGCAAGGCAATCCAGGCATTCATCTGCATCTTCATCGATACAGGGTTTGTTTTCATATAACAGATAATAACCACGATATTTTCCCGGCGTAAGGTTTGGCATGAGTACATTTGCTCCAGCCTTTAAACCCTGTTCCCTGCCCATGGGTGCGATAGATTGAAGTGCAGTGGTGGCTACTATGTTTATATCCGGCATCATGATCCGTAATACCGCTATCATCCGCAGTGATAAATTAAACCTTTCGTTCAGGGGTAACAACGAATCCTGAAATTGAAACAAGGGAGTGTCGGCATGTTCCAGAAAAGGACCCATACCCACCATGTCAATATTCATTTGTTTTAAAAATAATAAATCCCCGGCAAGATTTTCAATTGTTTGAAAAGGC
>Ga0302205_10000808_pt1 | contig 12516 bp, 2 predicted proteins | sample II_Fen_E1_3_FD_194582 | JGI IMG/M metagenome (GOLD analysis project Ga0302205, IMG submission 194582) | Peat permafrost microbial communities from Stordalen Mire near Abisko, Sweden - II_Fen_E1_3 | ecosystem: Environmental > Terrestrial > Soil > Wetlands > Permafrost | place: Sweden: Abisko...
GGGTTGGCTGGGTTTTCCTAGTGATACATCCCTCGTAACCCCCAGCCAACCCCCAGCCAACCCCCAGGAAACCCCCAGGCAACCTATAACCAATGCCGAACAAAAACGAACGATGAGGCTGTTCAAAAAAGTGTGTCTTAATTATTAATCCATTAAAAAGTAATAATTTTGACCATGACAAAAAAACGAAGCACAAGCACACCTCGAATGGAGGATTTAATTCCTGATGCAGAAAGACGCACCTAAGTACTGCGTCGTCTTTACAACAACGATTCTTTATTAGGTGAAGGAGGCATTTTTACCGATATGCTTCAGTCCATGATTAACGCAGCTTTAGAAGGCGAGATAGATTATACACTTGCTTCAGAGTCAGATACATCATCAAAGAACAAGCGTAATGGTTATGCCAGTAAGCAGGTAAGAAGTTCGGCAGGTATGTTGGATATACGTCCACCACGCGACCGTGACGGTGTTCACGAACCCGTAATTCTAAAGAAATGGCAAAGATCACTCGGAACGGGCATCGACGAGATTATACTGAGTTTATATGCCCGTGGTCAGTCGGTAGAAGATGTCCGGTTTCAGTTACGTCAACTGTATGGAGTAGAACTTAGTGCTGGTGCCATAAGTGCAGTGACAGACAAGATAATACCTGAGATTACCCAGTGGCAGAATAGGCCATTACAGCCTTTTTACGCTATTATTTACCTGGATGCCATTCATTATAAAGTAAGGCACGAAGGACGGGTAATAAGCAAAGCATTCTATACTACCTATGCAGTAGATGCTAACGGTCAACGGGAAATACTTGGGCTTTATCTTTCTGATTCAGAAGGATCCAGGCAGTGGGGGCTAATTTTAGAAGACCTTAGAAAAAGGGGTGTGGAGGATGTTTTATTCTTCAGCATAGACGGTTTGCCAGGCTTTAAAGATGTGATTGAAGAGGTTTTCCCTAAATCCCAAATACAGAGGTGTATTGTGCATATGGTCCGTAATTCGGTAAAATTTGTAAGTTATAAAGATATTAAGGCTGTTTGCATGGACTTAAAAACCATCTATACTTCAGCTAACCGTGAACAAGCTGCCGTAGCTTTAGCCTCATTTGGATTAATCTGGGATAAAAAATACAAAGAGATTACTCCTAAATGGATAGCCAACTGGGAGGAGTTAATGGTATTTATGGATTATAGTTCAAATATCCGAAGACTGATTTATACCACTAATCCGGTAGAAGGACTTCATCGTATCATCCGTAAAGTGACCAAGACCAAAGGTGCCTGGAGCAGCGAGATGGGACTTTTAAAACAAATATACCTGACCTTGACCTACAATGAAACAAGTTGGAAGAAAAAAATATTCAACAGGTTAGGAACTAAAAGGGAACTTATCGACCAGTTTGGAGAAAGATATTCAAAGCATTTGGGTTAATATCTTTATCTTTGTAAGGGACGCAACTTTTTCAGAGGAAAGGCGAACAACACTAAACTCTGAAATGTATTGGCGAAATAAAACGAGAATAAACTTTTTCATGGCGTTGGAAGCCAAAAAGTTATTGCCCGTTTTATCCGAATGAACTTGCTCTATGTAATAGTGAATTTTAAATTAAATGATTTTAACGACAAAATAACCAGTAGACACACTTTTCTGAAGACTCCCTCGTTGGTGAGTTTGAAAAAGGGAGGCAATTGTATGCTATTTCTCTTCCAACCGCAAAATTTAGTTAAGATTTCCATCCAATGAATATGCTGTAAGGAATGAGATGTTTTTAGGGAGTTGGAAATAAAAAGAAAGGACAATCTAAACTGCGGTATTTGATTGCTTTCAGTACTTATAAGCTGTGCTCTTGTATTGCAAATTAATCTTCGTTAACTATCTGATTTATTACTCTTACCTTGGGAGAAGTCATATTATATCAAGAAAACAAAACAAAACATTATATTGTTCCTGTTACTTATAAAATCTATGAATAGGCTAATAATAGTTTCAAATGCAACTTTTAAAGTTAATAATACATAAAATGAATGTTTATTTAAGGTTATTTATTCTGATTATTTGATATAAATGTGAAAAAATAGATCAAAATTAACTCGTTTTAAATAAATGAATTCAGCTAAATGTAGTTTGAATTGCTACATTAAAATTTCATGAAAAAAAAGAATATCACTAAAACAAAGGATGAAGTTTCTAGCTGTGTTTTTTCATTCAATAATTATAAGAATAATCACAAATTAAATAGCCTGAATATATGAATGAAAATTTGGTAACCTGCTGAATGTTAAATTACTGTTTGCTTTGTTTTAAACTATTCTAATAGTTTGATTTTTTGATATAAAATACAATTTTCAGTAAAAGAGATTCTTTTTTTTTAAGTGTTTTCTTTGCTTAATTACGATCTTAAGATAATTCAACAGTAAATATTACCGCCTTGTGGAAGGTTATATATCTCAGTATTTAACTATTTAGATTCCTTAAATAGTATATTCTTTTATAGTTAAGAAGAAAAGTTAAATACCAAATGATTTTTTGATCAGAAAAAAGAAATATATTAGATGTAGTAAAATGTCCTGTCTTTGTAGTATAAAATACAGGATATTGCAATAACAATAGTTTGAAAAATAATTATTACTTTCGCAAGAAGTACAATGTAATCAGTACTGTATTACTCTGATACAAAGTATAGGATATTTAAAAACCACAGGTATAACAGGTTTTCTTGTTAAGTGTTTTATACTATAAAAGTCATAAAAGTTTAAAAGAAGTTTGAAATTTTAAGTTATCATTCATAAGAACAAAATCGCAATGCTTTTCAGCCATAATTGTAAATGCTAAAAGGTATTTGATTGGTTTTATAAGTTGCTCATTCAGGATGCAGCGAAAATGTGGCATATAGGTGATAAGCAACAGACAAAAAGTTATTATATTTTATTGCAAAAAGTAGAGTTCCTTTTTTGACTCTAAAAAACATATATTTCTGAATGTGCCTGAACCGGGATTCAAACCAGACCAAGTTATATTAATCATACGATAACATTTTTGGTTAAACAGTAAAAAAGACATTCAAGATACTTTGTAATTGTTCAATTCACACATTAAAAAGGTCATGGTAAAAATGGAAGAATGACAAGAAAAGTTCTTCCCGTTACTTCTTCTCTTCACATTCTCCGGAGTTGAACTCCATTGAGATTCGAAGGTATAGTATCAAGTATGACTGGTCACCCCCGTTAATGTGTATATCTGCCTTAAAAATGTTGAATAAGACTGTCATCTGTATTTAATAACTCAAGAAAAATACGACATAGCATTTTGACCACTACTTAACTCCAACTTAACTCCAACGTCCTAATACTTAACTTACAGTCAACTTCATTCAAAACTTGCGAAATAAACCTGCATAAATGCAGGATATTCAGAGTTTATTTAAAGGCAATGACACCATTTGTTCTAATTTCCAAGTGGATTCTCACTTAAACTTAATAAGATATCAAATTTTAAAATAGTAAATGATATGAAAAAATATAATACTCCAACCTACTCTATTAAGTTTCCCGGTTTTAAAGTGCTAATTTTAATAAGTATACTAACACTTACTAACAATTATATTCACGCTACATCTATTATCACTCCAGTTGTAACAAATGTGAAACTGACCACTGCAATCCTGGGTGCAACGATTTTGCCTGCAAATGCTTCTGTCACCGAGCGTGGTATTGTGTGGAAATCTTCACCGGGAGTGACCGGCACGGATCATAGAACTCCTGAAGGCGGTTTAACAGGAGGAACATTTACGGTCAATGTGACCGGATTGGCTAAAAGCACGACTATTTATTATTGTGGATATTATGTGGAGGCGGGAATAACTGTTTTATCCACGGAGTTAAGCTTCCCCAATGTACCTATATTTACCGGAACCGGAGATTGGAATGCTATACCAAGATGGAATGTTGGGGAAGTTCCGGGAGTTGTATCTGGAGACAGCCCTATCATTGATGGAATATGCACCATTGCAGCGAATTCTACGAATGCAGATGGAAACTGGATCTGTGATTCTCTGAAAATAAAAAAAGGAGCAAAACTGACCATAAATCCCGGACGTGTGTTAAATGTGAGCAGAGGTTTGACCAATGATACAGTAATCGGTTTGGTGATAAAATCGGATGGTATAAGCGCCAACGGTACACTTACTTTTAATAATGATCAATTACACCCTGTATCAGCTACGGTTGAAATGTATTCCAAAGCCGGTTGGGATTTAAACCAGGATACTGGAAGTAAATACAGTTGGCAATATTTCGGTATTCCGGTAAAAACGCTATCGTTTGGTGATCCCACTTTCGGGAATTGTCTGGTGCGGAAATATAACGAATCTTCTACGGATGCTTTAGGCGTTTGGACTGCTCTAAGTAACACCGAATCCTTGACAACAGGCACCGGTTATGAAATTGTGCAACAGAGCCACAAAATATACGTTTTTACAGGTAAATTGAACAATGAGAATTTTAGTCAAACATTGAATTATACCCCGGGAGCGAAATACCCCGGCCAGCACATCTTCAGCAACCCGTATACGGCAGCCATAGACATTGCAAAATTAGTATTTGATGCCAATACGGAACCTTCCGTTTATCTTTACAATACAGGAACCTATAATGACTGGTTTTCTTCCAGTACCGGAACAACCACTGCACCAGGCCAATATGTGGTTTCTACTCCAGTTACAGCAGGTTTAAATGGAGTGCCGGCTCAGATACCAAGCATGCAAGGATTTTTAGTAAAAAACTTGACTACAGCAACTGGTTTACTTTCAATACCCTATTCCGGATCTACTATGAAGAATTCAGATTTGCAGCGAGTTGCAGGATTAAAGGAAAAGGTAAATACGGATAAAACATCTACCCGTATTGATTTGTCCGGAACGCATTCTGCCGATTGTATGTGGATTTTCACAGATCCAACTTGTACGCAAAGTTTTGATGCAGGATGGGATGGATACAAAATGCTGGGATCTGCACTGAACCCACAACTGTATGCCATGGAAACTGCCGGTGATTTTCAGATTGATGCAGTTGGGGACATAAACGGCACTTTCCTTGCATTCTCTGCCGGAGCGGACACTGAATACAAACTTACCTTTACACACCAAAATACCAATACGCGATATTCGGCACTTTACCTGGTTGATTTGTCGGAAAACAAAACTACGGATATAACCGCCAGTGGATCGGAATATACTTTTACAGCCCAATCGTCCACTACCCCTGTAAAACGGTTTAAAATAATTACTGCTCCGGAAGTGGAAACCAATAATCCGGTAGTAAGTTCCTTTCTTAAAATTATTAATTCACCTGGTACTTTAATTATCCAAAATCTTAGCAATCAAAGCGGGAATTTGGTAATTTATACGATGAATGGGGTTGCTATTGAAAAAATGGCTTATAAAGCCAATGACATAACGACATTTTCTACTTCCGGCTTATTGCCGGGTGCTTACGTGGCTAAGGCCAGTTCCGCCGGGGTAAGGGTAACTGAAAAAATAATCATCCGATAAATTGAAAGAAATGATACATAAATACAATTATAAAACATTCACCACCAAATTGAAGATAAAAAGTTTGCTATTGCTTATGATGTTAGCATCACTGGGCAGTAGTTCCTTTACATTTGCACAAGTAAACCCTGGATTGGATCCTGTGTTAACGCTTTCTTCCACTAAGGTAACCCTTTTCTCCGCCGCCAATAGTACGCAAGATGTGACTGTGACATCCAATATTGCCTGGACAGTCACTTCCATTCCATACTGGTTAACCATAAATCAGGCTTCCGGAAGTAACAATGGAACAATTACTTTTAAGGCTCAGGCAAATACCGGAGCTGCACGGATCGCATATGTTACCGTGCATGCTAACGGGGTGGAGGATCAAATAATTACTGTGACGCAATTGCCAGAAATCCCATCCTTCAAGTTCACTTCCTCCTCGCAGGGGACATTATATATTTCTCTTCAATTCAATTCAAGCGGTTCTTTCTATATTGACTGGGGTGATGGAACGCAAAGGCTACAAACAGCTTCAATGAGTCTTACTGATTATACCTCACCTGCCTCCCCCGCATACATAGCAGGAGACACGGTTAAAATATACGGGATGGGAATCACCAATATTACGATCAATTCACAAGGCTTAACTTCGTTGGATATAAAACAATGTGTTGATTTGACTACTTTAGATGTGCAACGCAATACTTTGAATGTTCTTGATGTTTCAAGTAACACAAAGTTGACTTCTCTGGTTGTTGCATACAATAGCCTGAGTGAATTAAATGTCAGGAATAATACTCAGTTAAGTGTTTTGTCTGTATCCTACAATAATTTAAGTCTGCTGGATGTAAGCAATAATCCCGGATTAACGAATTTAAGTTGTAGTTCAAACAGAATTAATTCACTGGATGTGAGCAACAATACAGGATTAACTAAACTGTATTGTGCTTCTAACTATCTTAATTTTAATACCTTGCCACGGCAAAAATCGTATGCTGCTTATTATTATACTCCCCAAGGACTATGTCCGGTAAGTGCAAACGGAAATATTGTTGACTTACATTATCTGGATTCGGTGCCGGATATAAACAACATACCCAGAAACACCGTGTATAAGTGGTATACCAAGACAACAGGCACGCTTCTGGCTTCGGGCACTGATTATACCGAAATAAAAGGAAAGTTTACATTTAAGAAAATCCTTACAGACAGTGTGTATTGTATCATGACCAATGCTGCTTTTCCCAACTTAACGGGTGCAAGTGCATTGCGTACAGAGAATTTAAAAGTGGAGCTGCTTTTACCAATTGTAACCACTACACCGGTAAATATAGCCGATGTTACTCCAACAACGGCTGTGGTTAATGGAGAAATTGTAAATTTAGGAGTCCCTGATGCTACTGAATATGGGATATGTTGGAATACAACTGGTACACCTAGTCCGACAATTCTTGACTCCTATCTTGATAATTCGGGACAACCTGTTATGTCTGGCGGTAATTTCTCTAAAAACATGGCAAGTTTAACTCCAAATACTACTTATTATGTACGTGCATATGCTACAAATTTAGCCGGAACAGGGTATGGCAAAGTGGAAACGTTTACTACGGGAGGGCTACCCCCTGTTGTTACGACAGATTCAATACCTAAAATAGGAATTACCAAAGCAACAGCTTACGGAAATATAACTGGTTTAGGAATTCCAAACCCAACTGAGTATGGAGTGGTATGGAGTACTTCCACAACCCCAACTGTTGCCCTTTCAACGAAGACATCTCAGGGACCGACTATTACGACGGGTTCTTTTAACAGTGATATAACCGGGCTTAGTGCAACTACAACCTATCATGTCAGGGCTTATGCAACCAATTCTGTTGGAACCAGCTACGGTCAGGAGTTGACTTTTACAACTCTAACCCCCAGCATTTCAGATCCTGTTCCGGCATCTCTAGGTGGATTCTCCACTACTGTCGGGACTGCCTCTGCTTCCCAGACATTTACTATTGGAGGAATGTTATCCCAGATTCTGGTCATTTCGGCACCTGCCAATTTTGAAGTCAGTAAAAATGGTGTCGCTTTTAGTTCTTCCATTTCATTAACTCCTTCTCCCTCGGAGATTGTGGCTGATTCAACTATTGAAGTACGTATTGCTTCTACAGCACCCCTTGGTGCTGTTTCGGGTGATGTGGTTTGTTCATCATTAGGTGTTATATCAAAAAATGTGGCTGTCGAGGGAATCGTTAAACCTATTCAACTGACGATTTCTGATCCTGCAATAACACTCAGTAAAACGTATGATGGAACTACACAGGCCGGTTTTACTGCGGGAGCATTGACCCCTATTTTGCCGGGGGATAATGTAAGCCTTGATGTAACAACTGCAGCAACATATCTTGATTCGAATGTAGGTAAAAACAAGTCCATAACGGTGCATTATATCTTAACCGGAACTGAAGCTAATAAATATCTGCCTCCGGCAGATTATATTATTTATACCGGCGAGATTACGGGTAAGCCTTTGACAGCTTCTAATCCTACGATCGCTACTCCACGAGTGTATGATGGAACTCCGGTAGCAGCAGTTACTCCGGGAACCTTGACAGGTGTTGAAGCCGCTGATGTGGCTAATGTGACTCTGGAAGCAGGTGCTTTATTTGATAATGCAAATATCGGTGCCAATAAAACTATTACGGTTGCTTATACCCTTTCCGGTTCCGCTGCAGGCAACTATATAGCTCCTTTAAATTATGTTATTATTACCGGTGAGATTACAGGTAAGCAATTGACAGTCTCCGATCCAATGCTGACTCTCTCAAAAGAATATAATGGAAATTCTTTAGCAACAGTTACTCCCGGTGCTTTGTCCGGTATTGAGATGCCCGATATGTCAAATGTTATTGTGGAAGCAGCTGCTTCGTATGATAATGCGAAGGCAGGAAGCGGTAAAACCATTACCGTAGTTTATACTCTCTCTGGTTCTGCTGCAGGCAACTATTTGGCTCCGGTAAATTACATAGCCACGAATGGTGAAATAACCGGCAAGCCTTTGACCGTATCCGACCCAGTGATCACTCTCAGCAAACCATATGATGGAAATACTCTGGCAGTTGTCACTCCGGGAACTTTGTCCGGTGTTGAAGCCGCTGATGTGGGTAATGTTGTTCTTGCAGCCACTGCTTCTTATGATAATTCAAATGCAGGCTCAAGCAAAGCTATTAAGGTTGTCTATACCCTGACGGGTACCGAAGCTTATAATTATTTGCCTCCGGCAGATTATATTATTAATACCGGCGAGATTACCGGTAAGCTTTTGACCGCTTCTAATCCAACGATCACTACTCCACGAGTGTATGATGGAACTCCGGTAGCAGCAGTTGTACCGGGAACCCTGACAGGAGTTCTTGCCGCAGACGTGGCTAATGTAACTCTGGAAGCAGGTGCTTTATTTGATAATGCAAATATAGGTACCAATAAAACCATTACGGTTACATATTCACTTTCCGGTTTTGCTGCAGGCAACTATATAGCTCCTTCAAATTATGTTATTATTACCGGTGAAATTACGGGTAAGCAATTGACAGTGTCTGATCCAACGTTAGAGACAAAAAAAGTATATGATGGAAATTCGATAGCAACAGTCACTCCCAGTACTCTGTCCGGTGTAGAGCTACCAGATATGGCAAATGTTATTGTAGCAGCCACTGCTTCGTATGATAATGCGAAGGCAGGAAGCAGTAAAACCATCACAGTCATTTATACTCTCTCTGGTTCTGCTGCAGGCAACTATTTGGCTCCGGTAAATTATATAGCCACGAATGGGGAAATAACCGGCAAGCCTTTGACCGCCTCCGACCCAGCGATCACTCTCAGCAAACCATATGATGGAAATACCCAGGCAGTTGTTACTACGGGAGCTTTGTCCGGTGTTGAAGCCGCTGATGTGGGTAATGTTGTTCTTGCAGCCACTGCTTCTTATGATAATTCAAATGCAGGCTCAAGCAAAGCTATTAAGGTTGTCTATACCCTGACGGGTACCGAAGCTTATAATTATTTGCCTCCGGCAGATTATATTATTAATACCGGCGAGATTACCGGTAAGCTTTTGACCGCTTCTAATCCAACGATCACTACTCCACGAGTGTATGATGGAACTCCGGTAGCAGCAGTTGTACCGGGAACCCTGACAGGAGTTCTTGCCGCAGACGTGGCTAATGTAACTCTGGAAGCAGGTGCTTTGTATGATAATGCATATGCAGGTACCGGTAAAACTATTACGGTTACATATTCACTTTCCGGTTCTGCAGCAGGCAACTATATAGCTCCTTCAAATTATGTTATTATTACCGGTGTGATTACGGGTAAGCAATTGACAGTCTCCGATCCAATGCTAACCATTTCAAAAGTATATGATGGAAATTTTTTAGCAACAGTTACTCCCGGTGCCTTGTCCGGTATGGAGATGCCCGATATGTCAAATGTTATTGTGGAAGCCACTGCTTCGTATGATAATGCAAAGGCAGGAACCGGTAAAACCATCACAGTCATTTATACTCTCTCTGGTTCTGCTGCAGGCAACTATTTGGCTCCGGTAAATTATGTAGCCACGAATGGGGAAATAACCGGTAAGCCTTTGACCGCCTCCGACCCAGCGATAACAACAAGTAAAATATATAATGGAAATACCCAGGCAGCTGTCACTCCGGGAACTTTGTCCGGTGTTGAAGCCGCTGATGTGGGCAATGTTGTCCTTGCAGCCACTGCTTCTTACGATAATATAGGTGTTGGCTCAGGTAAAACTATTACTGTTACCTATACCCTATCGGGTACCGAAGCTTATAAATATCTGCCTCCCGCAGATTATATTATTACTACCGGCGAGATTACCGGTAAGCCTTTGACAGCTTCTAATCCAACGATAACCACTTCAAGAGTGTATAATGGAACTTTAGAGACTACTGTTACTCCAGGTATATTGACAGGGGTTGATGTAGGGGATGATGTTATTTTGAATGCAACAGCAACTTACGATAATGCCACTGTAGGAAAAAGTAAAACCATTACGGTAACCTATATGTTGACAGGTTTATCTGCCAATATTTATGCAACTCCGGCAGCTTATACCATTAATTCCGGTGAAATAACTGCCAAATCTATAACAGCTTCTATTCCAAGTATAGACGTCGTCAAAGTGTATGATGGAAGTCTCGTAGCAACTGTCGTTCCGGGAACATTGACGAGTGTTGAAGTATCTGATATGGCAACTGTTTTTCTGGAAGCAACTGCTTCGTACGATAATGCAAATGTAGGAACCGGTAAAACTATTAAGGTCGTTTATACTCTCTCTGGTTCTGCTGCCGGAAATTATTCCGTTCCTTTAGATTATACAGTCGCAAATGGTGAGATAAAGGTAAAACCATTAATTGCTTCCGATCCAATAATAACCACCCTGAAAGTGTATGATGGAAGTCTTGTTGCAACAGTTACTCCCGGGACTTTGTCTGGTGTTGAACCCGTAGATATGGGAAATGTTTCACTTCAGGCTTCTGCTTCTTATGACAACATAAATGTGGGAACAGGAAAAACTATTACGGTGATATATACTCTCATAGGATCTGCTGCTGGAAACTATGCAGCTCCTTCAACGTATATAATCACGAATGGGGAAATTGACGGAAAGCCTTTAATCCTTTCTGCTCCAATAATAACCACACTTAAAGTGTATAATGGAACTCCAGCGGCTACTGTAACTTTAGGAACATTTACAGGAGTTGATGCAGGGGATGATGTCATATTGAATGCAACAGCAACTTATGATAATGCAAATGCAGGAATAGGAAAAGCCATTACAGTAAACTATACACTCACCGGCTTATCTGCCGGTATCTATGCAGTACCTGCAGACTATACGGTAAATTCCGGAGAGATTGACCCCAAACCATTGACAGTATCTGTTCCGACAGTAACCGTCCTTAAAATTTATGATGGAACACCTGTGGCAGATGTCAGTGTGGGTACATTGTCGGGTGTTGAAGCTGGCGATGTGGCATATATTGCCCTGTCAGCTACCGCTTCGTATGATAATGCAAATAAAGGTTCAGGTAAACCCATCACAGTCACTTATGCACTAACTGGTTCTGCCATCGGAAACTATTTAGCTCCTTCCGATTATATTCTTACGAATGGGGAGATAACAGTTAAGTCGCTGACAGTTTCAGATCCAATAATAACTGCTGCAAAAGTATATGATGGCAGCTCTGTGGCAACTGTTATTCCCGGAACCTTGTCAGGTGTTGAAGTAGTGGATGCGGTAAATGTCGTTTTGACTGCTACTGGCTCTTATGATAATGCAAACACAGGTTCTGGTAAAAGCATCACGGTGACGTATGCATTGACTGGGTCTGCTGCAGGGAACTATACTGTTCCTTCAGATTTTGTGATTATGACTGCGGAGATTACCCCCAAACCATTGACTTCCTCCGATCCAACGATAACTACCAGTAAAGTATATGATGGCAATTTGGTCGCAAATGTTGTGGCGGGGACCTTGTCGGGTGTTGAACCGGCTGATGTGGCAAATGTCGCTCTTTCAGCTACTGCGCTTTATGATAACGAAAGAGTAGGAACAGGCAAAGCCATAGAGGTGACTTATACACTCTCTGGTTCTGCATCCGCTAACTATACAGCTCCTTCTGCTTATACAGTTATGAATGGTGTGATAGCCGGCAAGCCTTTGACGGTTTCGGCACCAATGATAACCTCTTTAAAGGGATATGATGGAACACCGGTGGCAACTGTTAGTGCGGGAATCTTGTCAGGGGTTGATGCAGGGGATGATGTTAGTCTGAATGCAATTGCAACGTATGATAATTCAAGTGCAGGTAACGGTAAAACGATTACTGTAACGTATAGCTTGAGTGGTGCCAATGCAGCAATCTATGCTGCCCCTGCGAACGATGTTGTTACTAACGGGGAGATTGATGCCA
>Ga0302205_10000813_pt1 | contig 12445 bp, 5 predicted proteins | sample II_Fen_E1_3_FD_194582 | JGI IMG/M metagenome (GOLD analysis project Ga0302205, IMG submission 194582) | Peat permafrost microbial communities from Stordalen Mire near Abisko, Sweden - II_Fen_E1_3 | ecosystem: Environmental > Terrestrial > Soil > Wetlands > Permafrost | place: Sweden: Abisko...
AAACTAGCTTTAGCTGGTGGTGGTCGTTGCGATTCTCTAGTTGAGAGTTTAGGCGGTAAAGCAACTCCTTGCGTAGGACTAGCTATCGGTTTAGAACGTGCGATGATTAAACTTAAAGAGAAGAATTCATTTGCAACTTATGCTGATGAAGAGGAATTAGTTTATATTGCTCAAATTGGTGAGCAAGCTAAAACTAAAGCTTTACTTCTTTTTGAAGAACTTAGAACCGCAGGATTTAACGTTAGACAATCTTTTTCAGTCGATAGTTTAAGAACTCAGATTGAAGAGGCTAATGCGTTAAAAGCTAAAATCACTTTAGTATTGGGCAAGAAAGAAGTAATGGATGAAACTATTTTAATGAGAGACATGGAATCAGGTGTTCAGGAAATAGTTGCCCAGAAAAAGATAAAAGAAAAATTAGATAAGAAAATAATTAGAAAGGTGGGTGTTATTTATGGCTGATTTTAAAAGAAAGTCTGGAGAGAGTTTTGAAAGCTTCTTACGAAAATTCAAAAAAGCTTTGAAGAACGGTAAACGTTTAGAAAAAGCTCGTGAGAAACAACACTTAGTTCCTAAAAAAACTAAGCGTCAACAAAAGAAGTATGCTCTAACCAGTTTAAAACTTAAAAAAGAAAAAGACTTCTTACGTAAAACTGGTAAGTTACCAGAAGAAGAAATGAGAAGATAGGCTATAAAAAAGAACTCCGTTAATTCGGGGTTCTTTTTTTGTTGACAAATATAGGTTTAAGCATTAATTTGTAATTAGTTCCGTAACAATTAAAACGTTAAAAATGTCTCAATTTAATGAAAATCACCCAGAAAAAAAATCGGACGAAACATTCATTACTAATGCCTCTCTAAATAATTTTAATAGAATTATTTTTAAAACCAAGAGACGTGGCTTGGTCGCTTATATGATAACTGGTGATCCAATTGGAGGTAATATGTTTTTTCCAGTTTTTGCTTCGTCTAAAGAAGTTGAAAAAGAGATGAAAAATCAAAATTGTACTGATTTTAATAAACTTGATGTTTTTGAAGAAATAAAAAAAACAACATCTAGACTTATTCTGTAATATAAAAAGGACTCACAAGAGTCCTTTTTTATTTATTATTTATTCCAGGAATAAATCTTTTAATATTTTCCAGAGTAGATTTTTTAGCGTATTGTTTGATATGGTCTTTGGCTCTTTTAGTTTTAGCAAATTTTATCCAATCTTTACTTGGATGTAGACGACTTTTTTCTAAAATGATTTCTACTAAGTCACCATTTTTAAGCTCTTGATCAAGACGTCCTAAGCGGTCGTTAATTATTGCACCAGATGCATGATTGCCAACATTGCTATGAACAGCGTAGACAAAATCAATCGGGGTTGAACCTTCTGGTAATTCAAACACATCACCTTTAGGAGAAAAGACAAAGATCCGATCTCTAAAAACATTTAGCTGAACACTTTTAATAAATTCTGAAGTATTAGTGATTTCTTTTTGTACATCAGCAATTTCTTGAATCCAGTGTGGTTGCTTCTCAAATTCTTTATTGTTTTGGGCTTTGTAATACCAGTGAGCGGCAATACCATAAACGGATTCTTCATGCATTTCTAAAGTTCTAATTTGAAATTCCACCGCTTTACCCTCAGGACCAAAAACAGTGGTGTGGAGTGATTGATAGCCATTTGGTTTAGGCACAGCAATATAATCTTTAAAACGATTTGGCTTTGGTTTCCAGAGAGTATGAATAATGCCTAGTACTTTATAACAATCATTTACATCGTCAACGATTAAACGCAACGCAAATACATCGTAAATTTCGTCAAAACGACGATTTTTATTTTGCATTTTTTTCCAAATACTATATAGATGCTTGAACCGAACTTCAATATCATAATTAACACTAGCTTCTTCAAGCCGAGGTGCTAAAACATTTCTAACTTTTTGAAAATATAAATTGCGTTCCGCTTTCTTTTCCACTTCATATTCTTGTTCTAAGTTATTAAACTCTTCAGGGTATAAAAATTTAAAACAGAGGTCTTCCATTTGCCATTTTAAACGCCAAATACCTAGCATTCCAGCAATTGGAGCGTAAATTTCTAAAGTTTCTTTAGCAATACGTCGTCTTTTATCTTCAGGTAAGGATTCAAGAGTTCGAAGGTTATGCAAACGATCGCAGAATTTTATAAAAATGATGCGAATATCATCAGTCATCGCTAAAAACATTTTTTTCAAGTTTTCTCGATAGCGTTCAATGCCGCGATATTTTAATTTACCTAACTTAGTAACGCCGCGGACTAAATTAGCCACATCGCTACCAAAGTTCTTCTCCACATCTTCAATAGTGCATTCAGTATCTTCAGGAACGTCATGTAATAAACCGGCTGTAACTGTTGCTAAATCCGCTTTCATTTCGGTTAATAAATAAGCGGTGTGTAAGGGGTGATTGATATAAGGCTCACCATTTTTTCTGACTTGGTCTTGATGGGCAGCGTTAGCAAAATCATAAGCCAACCATAAAATTTCCGCATCAATTTGCGGATGGTTTTCTTTGAATTTTTTGACGATGCGATCAATAGTCATATCTTTTTCTTTTTTATCTTTTTCTGTTATAATTAGTATAACATAATAAGTAAGATTATTATAAAAAAATGAAAAAAAGTCTAACTCCTTTTTTGAAAAAATTTGGCCTACCTTTAGTGGTATTTTTGGCCAGTTTTTTGTTAGTTAAGGCCGGTTTTGCTGCTAATGTTGATACCGGTATGGATCAAGTCGGAACTAATATAATTTTAGGTTCAACTTCACCAATTGCTACTGGTGTAAAAATAATCCAGGTGCTTTTAGGTTTACTTGGAATTGTCGCTTTAAGTATTATTATTTACGGCGGTTTTTTGTGGACCACTTCTGGTGGCAGTGAAGAAAAAATTAGCCAAGCTAAAAAATTACTCAGAAACTCCGTTATTGGTTTGATAATTATTTTATCGTCTTGGGGTATTACTTATTTCATCTTATCAAAATTAGTTGCCGGGGCTGGTTCTAATCCTCCTTCAGCTGCTTTAGATAATAAATCAGTGGCTAATTTAAGTTTGGGTACTTTAGGTTCTTGTTCAATTGAGTCCGTTTATCCAACCCCAGACACTAAAGATGTGGCTCGCAATTCTAGTATTTTAATTACTGTTAAAGAAGCTCTTCAGTTAGATACGATTTGTATTAATAAAGACACTAAAGCAACTTGTGCTTGTGATAATACTCCAGCTTGTAATTACCTTAATCCAGCTAACATTCAGATTTATAAGACAGCTGAAGGTAATAATACTAATACTAATCTTAAAGAAGTTGAAGTATCAGTACCAACTGGTAACAAAACTTTAGTTTTAAGACCAGTTAGTGCTTTAGGTAGCGCTAGTGGTAACGTTGAGTATGCCGTTCGCTTAACCAATGATTTAAAGAAATTTGGCGGTGATGCTTTATTTGCTACTTGTAATTCTGATTTCTTAGAGTGGAAATTTGAAACTAACACTAAGTTAGATTTAGAATCCCCTCAAGTTTTATTAGGAAACATTTTCCCACCAGTTGACACCCTAGCTGATGTTAATAAAATTAATTCGGAAGCAAAAACTGCGCAAGCTAAAATAGTAGTCACTGATTGTCCTCGTACTCACGTTGCTGCTAATAAAGTTAGTATTAAAGCAGTTGGTTCTTCGGTTGAGGCCGATTTTGTAGCTGATGCTAATTATTCTGGCTCTATTACTGATTTCTCGATTCAAGTTTCTAGCGGAAAATTGAAATTATTTAGTGGTAGCAGTTTATTGGGGGCTAGCGATATTGTTGATAATAAAGCTACTTTTGCTGGTTATTTTACAGTTACTTTGTCTAGTATTGTCGAAGGTAATTCTTGGAACTTAGTAGTTAAACCAGTTCAAGCAGCTGAAACTTTAACTATTGGTGCTAATACTTATATTTTTGTTAGCACTAAATCAAGTAGCGGTAATGAAATTTTAGTCCCAGCTTCTTGTGCCCCAGCTGATATGGCGGTAAATATGGAATTAGTTTTAAGTGGTAATAGTGATATTAATGTTACTGGTTCTGGTGGCACCTTAACGCTAACTGCTAAACAAGCGGGTGTTTCTGGTAATAGCCTACTTTTAAATTCTAATGGTCGTGGTTTGGCTCTAACCAAGTTTGCTGGTGGAGCTGAAAAAAGTGATTCCTATGAAATTCGTGGATTAAGAGATAAGCCAATGAACTCAATTGTTCAGGTTAATTTTAACGAAGCGATGAACCCAATGGTTTTGTCAGGCACTGCTGATGAGGTTAAAAATTATGTTCGATTAGTTAATGCTAATAACGCCGCTAAATCAAACGGCGAAGCCTGTTCTAATAATAGTGATTGTTTGTCATATAATTGTCAGGCAACGGTTTGTGTTGGTAATTATGTTAGTGGTAAATTTTCTTTAAATAATGCTTATAAAACTTTAGAATTTATCTCTGATAAGGAATGCGGTGTAAATAGTTGTGGCGAAACAATGTATTGTTTGCCAGCGGGTAGTCATTTAGCTTTAAAAATAAATGCGGCTAAATTAAAAGCCTGTAATGCTTCGACTGATTGTCAAAGTTTAGCACCTTACTCAGATTGTATTGCCGGTGCTTGTCGGGATGTTACTAAAAATATTAATTATCCTTTAGCTGATTCTTTAAAGTTAGATGGTGCGGTTGATTTAGCTTTTAATTCTTTAGATGGTAATCGCGATAATAAAGCCGATGGACCAGTTACCGCTGTTTATCCTTATTTTATTGAAGGTAGCAGTGATTTAACTAAGCGTGATGGTTTTGAATTTTCTTTTTGGATTAGTAATGAAATTAATTCTGTACCACCAAGTATTTCTTTAACCTCTCCAAGATTAGCCGAGGCTGGTGTTCGCGTGGCTAGTCCAGTAGTAATTGATTTTAATGATTTAATGATGAATAGCACCTTAAGAACTGGTAGCTTAACTATGAATAATGGTTTAACTAGTACAGAACATAAGTTAATTAATTTACGTAGTTCAGTTAGTAAACCTTTAGGTTTCTGGCTAGAAAGCGAAAATAAAGAGAAGGGCACACCAGATAATGAACCAGATTATACTTCTCTTAAAATTTCTCATTCTGATTTTTTTGAAGCTGTAACTTATATTTCTCAAGTAGGTTCCGGTGTGAAAAATATTTATCAAAACTGTTTTAAGCCAAGTATTGGTCCTGGCTGCTTAAATTTAAGCGAAGCTAATCCTTCTTGCTGTTTTGGTGCTGGCACAAATGCCTTAGATACTAGTGGTAATTGTGCTAATTAATTTTTTGTTGATAAATTTTTGATATAACATATGTCTAATAAACTTAAAAGCTTTTTGATTTTAACTTTGATTATTGGATCAGTCTTTTTAATTGCGCCTCATTCGTTGGCAGCAGTTGATACTGGTGTTAATGCGGTTGATAGTTCAATCTCTTTAAACAATCAAAGTCCAATAAAAGTTGCCACCAATGTCATTAATATTTTAATGAGTCTTTTAAGTTTGATTGCGGTTTGTTTAATTCTTTGGGGTGGCTTTACTTACATGACCTCAAATGGTAGTGAGGAAAAAATAGATCAAGCTAAGAAAATTTTACGTAACGCTACTATTGGTTTAGTTTTGATTTTATCAGCTTGGGGTATTACTTATTTTATTTTAACCAAATTAGTTGGAGATACTGGTGGTTCTAGTGGTGGCGTTGATAATTGTACTAATGGTTCTAATATTTCTTGTGGTTGCGGTGGTGCTCAAACTTGTAATGGTGGCACTTGGGGCCCTTGTTTGGGTTCAACCTGTAATCCAATTATTGATAGTAAAACTAGTTGTGATGGTAAAACTGCGGTTGCTCAGTGTCAGGCCGATAATACTTTATGTGGTGCTGATTATACTTGTGATGCTACTGATTGTTTGTGTAAACCAAAGGCTAGTTTAGGTGATTCGTGTAATGCTGATGTCGCTAGTGGTAAATGTAGTGCGGATGATAATTTATGTGGTCCTTACTTGAAGTGCGATAAAGACTCTTGCGTTTGTGTTGGTCCGCCAGTCATTACTGGTATTTCTCCAGCCGGTGGTTATTGCGCCAATGATCAAAATCGTGGTTGTAATTTAGATACTGATTGTTTAGGTGGGGCAAAATGTGATACAGCTACTCCTAATGGCGGGGCTAACAATTTTATTACTATTTATGGTTATAATTTTGGTACTAGTTCCAATGCTTTTGAAAGTTTTTTAACTAATATTGATTTTGAAAAAGGAGCTTTAGGGGCAGTACCAAATGATTGGACAACCGCTTCACAGAAACATTCTAATGTTGGTATTGTTAATACTGAATTTAAATCTGGTAAACAAAGTGTTCGTATTCATCAAGATGCGGCTCAAGATTGGCCAGGTGTTTGTAATAAAGCCACTTGTGATGATATGGATGGTTGTGTTTGGAAATCATCTGGAAATACTTGTAATTTTCCTAGTACCGACGATGCTCATCGTAGCGGTCCAGCAGTTTATAGCCAAGGAGAAACTTTAGTTTGGGGTAATTCTCACAATGTAATGTGGTCTAAGTTAACTTATAACTTAGCACCGCTTAATTTTAAAGTTGGTGAAACTTATTCAATTCAGTTTTATTATAAAGGGAAGTCGTCAGCTAGCGTTAATGTTCAAGTAGCCCCTGATTTAGGTTGGACTACAATGTGTGCGGGTTATGATTATTATGCTTCCTTAAAACCTGGTTATACTTGGGATGGCTCTAAAGTAACTCCAACCCCAGCTAATGGAGACGATCCATGTGCTTTCGGTAAAACTTGCTCGGAGCAACCTAATGTTTGTTGTGTTCAAGCCCCTTATCAAAAGAAATGTTATGGTTCTTTAAATCTAACTTCAATTCCTTCTGGCGAAGTTAGTGATTGGACTCTATATTCTTATACTTTTCAATATACTCCAGAAATGGATACTTGGATGAATTCAGCTGGCAATAAAATGATAGAGTTGGGTATGTCTATTGGTTATAACTCTACTGGTGCTGGTACTGATTTATATATTGATGATTTTACAGTTACCAAGGTCTTAAACACTGGCCAAGTTACTTTTTTAGGTGCTAATGCTGGGCAATCCCAATTAGCTAATTTCCCAAAACTTTTAAATCCAAACTGTGTTAGTTATTGGACTGATCGTCAAATTACCGTTGCGGTACCAACTGGTGCGGCTACTGGCCCACTTCAAGTTAAACGTGAAGGTGGTGTTTCTGATAATGTTGATGTCACTAATAATGATGTTGGTCCAAAAATAAATGATTTTGTAAAAAATAATATTTATCGTCCTAGTTTATGTCAGATTAGTCCAACTCAAGGATCTTTAGGGGCTAAGGTTGGCTATCAAGGTATAAATTTAAAAAATAGCACCGCTTATTTTGGTGAATACTCTAGTGCTTATAAAGGTATTAATTCTACTTTTGCAGCCGATAATTTGTCTGGTCAAACACTTGCTCCAAGTATTATTCCAGGACAGACAACTACTTTTGTAGAAAAAGCTTTGTCAGGAATTAACCAAAAGAGTAATGCTTTAGTTTTTGTAAAAGAAAAAGAAGCCGATGCTGGTCCTTATATTTCCTCTTTCTTCCCAGCTACTGGTGCCGCTGGTCAGTACGTTACTATTTTAGGCAGCGGTTTTGGTAATTTACGAGGCAGCCGTCAGGTTTTATTTGGTGACAAAGAAGCTTCTTACGCTTTCCCAGATGTTTGTGCTAATGCGATTTGGAGTGATAGTCAGGTAATTGTTAAAGTCCCAGATGGTATGACCGCGGGTGATTATGAAATTAAAATGAATTTGGGAGATACTGTTATTAATACTGATTTACTTAGCCCAAATAATACTTTTAAATTTAATCCAGCGGAAACTTTAAAAACTAGTTTATGTAAGATTGATCCAGCTCGTGGACAAATTGGTGATAAGGTTAGTTTATGGGGTGAATACTTTGGTAATAGTGGTACTGATGCTTTGGTAGTTTTTAATCGTGAAGTTGGAACTTCATCAAAAATTGTTAAAGATGGTGTTGCTGATAAAATTGAAACAGTTGTTCCAATTGAAAATAATACCCCAGCTATTACTGGTCCAGTTCACGTTATGAAAAACGGGGAATTTGGTAATGATCTTAACTTCACTATTGGTAAATGTGCAAGTAATGATGAATGTAATGCTTCTAGCCCAGTATGTTGTCCTTCTAATACCTATAAAACTGGTTCTTGTGCGGCTTCATTATTATCTTGTTATTTTGAAGTTCCTAATTCAGTTTACGAAACTAAATTTGATACTACTTTATCAGGCACAACTACTGACACTCCTTTTGATAGTTGTATTGCGATGGCTAGCTTCTATAAAGGTTGTCAGACTGGACAATTCTGTCCTAATTCTCCTGGTAAATGTTCTCCATTTAATCCAATTGCTCCAACTGTTTTAAATGATTGTGGTAGCGCTACTTCCGAGTGTGGTGCTATAGATACCTGTAAAAATGCTTCAGCTGGTTGTACTTATAATAAAGCTAAAGATGTTTGTCAGACAAAATCTTGTCAGCTTGAAAAGGAATTACCTTATACTTTGAGTGGTTCCACCACTACTTATAAAGGTTCTTTAAGTTGTCGCTCATATACTAATAAAGTTAACGGACAAACTACTTTCGTCAAACAATTAAAAGTTAACACCTCTTGTCCTACCGGTTGGATTAGCGTGGCCACTGGTTATTGTGTTAATGCTAGTCCAGTTTTATGTGACCCATGTCCAAGTGGCTTTAAGTGTAACGAAGACGGAAACGCTACTGATGATTTAGGAATTTGTGAATCCGAACCAATTTGTGGCAACGGAGCTACTTGTGGTATTAATCCAAAAGATTCTTCTAAATTTTCTTGCTTAAAAGCTGACCAAGCTAAATGTGATTGTTGTTGCGAAATTGGTCAAGATACTCGTGACTGTTGTGCACCATTAAAATGTGCTGGTACTTGTGGTAGCGATACGACTGATGATGGTGTTGGTTTTGGTTCTTGTTCTGGTTGTTCAGCAGTTGGTTCTACTCAAAAAGATCATGATGCTGCTTGTAATTGTAGTACTGCTAGTGGCAAAATTTGTGACACCTCTAAAGCTGGTGGTATTTGTGTTGATTGCGCTTCTTTAGATGAAAGTGGTTGTTCCGCTCACACTGAACAATGTTGTTTTGATCAAGCTAAAGGTGTTTGTCAGGGTGGTAATGGAACTATTCTTCCAGGTGGAAAATGTGCTTATTATGATTGTGATGCTAATAATAAAACCACTTGTAATCAAACGGCCACTACTACTGGACAATTTTTAAGCACTGCTACTTGTGTTGATAAATGTGCTAAAGGTTCAGGAACTATTTGTGATTCTGGTTTAGATGCTAATGCTTGTTCTTTGCAAAATGGTTGTTGTTTTGATGATAAAAAGAAAACTTGTACGGATGGCACCGACAAACTTAAATTAAATGGTATTAATTATTGTGCTTATTATAATTGTGACAGTGCTACAGAAACTTGTAATGCGGTTTCTAGCACTACTGGCCAAGTCATTGGTTTAGATGCTTGTCAAAAGAATTGTAAAACAGGTACTACTTTCCCAGGGCTTACTTGTGCTTCAGAGGCGATAGGTGTTTGTAATACTAGTTTCTGTGGTGCTCCTTATAATTGTTTGTCTACTTCAGGATCAAATCCGACTGCCAGTGAGTGTGGTATTTGTTGTTGTACTCCTGGTGATAAAAATGGTGACTTAACTTGTTTAGCTAACAGAGGTAATTGTACCGGTGGTAGTCGTGGATTATTCTGTGGTTGTAAAGCTGATATTGAATGTGGTAGCGCTGCTCAAGGTTGTGGTAGTGATACTTGTTGTCATGGACGACCTAGCGTTAATACTACTGATCCAAAAAATAATGATCAAAACGTTTGTCGCAATCGACAAATCGAAGTGGACTTTAATCAAGAAATGAATAAGCAAACTTTAGCCGCTAACGTTTTGCTTCTTGAAGAAAAATCTTATGGTTCCGGAACTTGTCCAGATGGTAGCACCTTATCTTTAAATAATGTTAAACCAAAAAATACTAGTTTATTGGCTAGATTATTCCAATCAATTACTAGTAGCTTTAAGCATTTATTTAGTGGCGCAAGTAATAATAGTGCTATTGCAGCCGATCCATCAGCTGATAAATTGTATTGTATTTCACCAATTTCTGTTGATGCAGAAACTGCTTATACTAATGGCGCTACTTCAACGAAAATTTATATTCAACCACAAAAACTATTATCTGCTAAGACTAATTATTTTGTAGTAGTTAAGGGAGATAAAAATTTAGATAGTAATTCCGGTGTTACTAGTATTGATAAAGTAGGACTAAGTACAACTAACTCACCAATTTCTTCTGCTTCCGATTCTTCACACGCCGTCTTTAATGGAGTTTATTTCAAAAATGCTTACGCCTTTAGTTTTACTACTATGGCTGATTCTGGCGGCAAGAATGGTTTGTGTACTATCAGTGATGTCGTTGTTAATCCAGATTCATTCTTAATTAGATCAGCTGATAATGATGCGTCAGACGATGTCCCAGCTGATGCCGCTTTTGATACTAAGAGTGATAATGATCGTGTCGTAGCCGCTTATGCTTATAGTTCTGATAAACAATTATTACAACCAATCACTGGTTATAATTGGAATTGGAAATGGAATATTGCCGATCCTTCAGTCGCTCAAAATTTAAATATCACTGGTCTTAAATCAAATCAAATGGTTGTTGGTGCAGTTAAGGGTGTAACTGATAAGAGTACTAAAATCACGGCTACAGTTGATATGAGTGGTTTCTCTAATGCCATGTTAGATGGCAATGGTCTAAGTGGCGCTTCTGATTTATATGTTTTCTTATGTGCTAATCCTTGGCCAATGGAAGTTGATGGTAAGTGGAGTCCTTGGGTAGATACAAATTCTTGTAAAGATGCGAGCGGTAATACAATTGCTTGCACTAATTATAATTATAAATTTTATTACTGCCGTGATGCTGGGGTAGCTGGTACTGCAGATGATTTACCAGCCGTAACCGATCCAGCTTTAATTTTAGGTACTTCTGGTGGTGATTTAATTTGTAGTTCTAATGGCACTGCTTGCCCTAGTGCCGGCGGAGCTTGTGGAGTTAATGGTACTTGTATTTGGAATGTTTTGAAAGAATCATATTTCTTCCGTGAAGCCATTCCTCAAGCTGGAGAAATTTGGGAAATAAAGAGTACGGGAGCTGGCGGACAAGTAGCTGTTAGTTGGTATACTCCAATTAGTACTACGGCCCCAGTTACTTCTTTTAAGATTTATTATGGCTTAGCTGGTGGTAAGAGTAGCTCTTATATTACTTCTTTAAACTTAAGCGAAGCTTCTTGTATTGTTAAGGATGGTAAAGATTATTGCTCTTATGCAATTAATAAATTAACCGATGGTGAAAGTTATTATTTTAAAGTTTCTGCTATAACTGATAAAAAAGCCGAAAGTCCTTTGTCTGGCAGTAAGGAAGCTATCCCAACTGATACTACCGCTCCAGCTAAACCAGCTGGTTTAAAAGCGACAATTAGTGGTGAGCAAATAAAAATAAGTTGGACTGCTAATACTGATGATACTTTATATTACCGTTTATTCCACGGTATCTTTGCTGGTAAAAAAGCGGCTGACTCAGTCGATTCACCAAACAATGTTAATAATTTAGTTGTAAATACTAGTAGCTATCGCGTTGGAGATAATTTCTTTTATTTAGCCGCACTTGATAAGAGCGGTAATTTAAGTGCAACTTCTGACGAAATTAAAGTTACTATTCCAAATCAAGTTGTTACTCAGTAAAATAAATATTAATTAATTTTTTAAAATATAAAGCCATGCGTGCTAAAAACATTAATTGGAGAAAAATAAGCGCCAGCATATTTATACTTGGAGCTGTTTTTGTGCTTTTAAGCTTACAAACTAAGGCCGCTAGTCAATCTGACGCGATTGGTGTCCGGGTAATGCCTAATACTAATCATGACAGCATTGAGAGTTGGTATGCCAAACAAGGCTATAAAGGTTCTCCACAGAGTTTGATTGTTGATGGTTATGAAGCGATTCGTGACGGACGAACAGTTTTTGTTAATGCCGCTAATTTAGATTCAGTTGGTAAAAAAATATATACAAATATTTATTTAATCTCTTATAATCAAGAATCGGAAGTAAAGACTTTAGATATTTTAGGTCAACTTGTTTCTCATTGGAAGTTTAACAATAATATTACTGGCTCAGGACATTGTTCTATTTCTAGTATTCATTGTCAGGCCGATACAGATTGCCCTAGTGATTACACTTGCTCTAATAGTAATAGCAGTAGCTCTGACCATGCTTCATTTAATAAGGGTAAATGTGTT
>Ga0302205_10000816_pt1 | contig 12419 bp, 4 predicted proteins | sample II_Fen_E1_3_FD_194582 | JGI IMG/M metagenome (GOLD analysis project Ga0302205, IMG submission 194582) | Peat permafrost microbial communities from Stordalen Mire near Abisko, Sweden - II_Fen_E1_3 | ecosystem: Environmental > Terrestrial > Soil > Wetlands > Permafrost | place: Sweden: Abisko...
ATCTCCAGGATTCAACTAGTGGTTGTGTAGAGTTCACTTTCATGAATCAAAGTGACCAATTCATCACAGCAGAATACCAATTCACCGTCTAATCTATACCTGGTCGTATTCTACTTTAGGATATCCCATAGATGTCCCATAGATGTCCCATAGATATCCCATAGATATCCCATATTAATATTGGTATGGGTTATCTATGGATTATGAGTGAATTATTTATGGGTATAGTATTTTTTTACCTAAAAGAGGTAAAGAGAAGGATACGAGTAAGAAGGGTATAGACGTAAGTAGTTTTGTAGAGTTATTATTAAAAAGGTTCAAGGAAGTCGATACCTGTTCATGTTGTAAAATCACATCACCTGCCTAAATCGTTATAATCCGGTTAAATAAATTTTTAAATCCTGCGTTTAAAGCGACTGGATAGTGAGATCATGAACTAAACAATCAACCATTTTTCTGAACGGCAGCCAACGGGAATAAGAATCGGCTTGATGCTGATACCGAACAATGCTTCAGTGGCAGTTAGTCTGAGAATAAATGTACGCAGATCAGTTTATGCAACGCGACGAAACAAGCATAAAGCAGAATAACATTTCATATCATGCATTACGTATTGATAAATTTACAGCGCATCACTTTCCACAAGCAAGCTATTCCTTAGAGTCGTAGATTCAGGTGAAAGTGTGTCGCGGGGATGCAGTTAGAAACTCAACTTTACGTGAGATCAGGAATGTTTATTTCCAAAGAACCATGGATGACACAAAAAAAGTGTCTATGCAACTTGATTAAGCTGCATAGACACTTTTCGGTATTCGATAAACGGGTTACTGGATAGTGTCTCCGGTTTGTTCGGTTTGAACAGCAGATTCAATGGCCTTATCGGTAGCTTGTTTTTGCTCTTCCTGACCTTGATTGGTTTTTAGTTGTTCAATTGTCTTGCGCAGGTTTTCACGTTGGCTGTTATACTGATCTACATACCCTTTGTTTTGATCGGGTTCATAAAGCCAGTTCACAGAATTAATTTTCAACAAGGCATCATCATATTTCTTATCACTCACAGCCTGGTTCACTTCATTAATAAGGATCTCCAGACGGGCTTTTTCGTCATTAACCGATTGTTCGGTTTTATCTTTGCTCTTTTGAGAAGTGTTATAGGTCATGACAAAAACTGCAGAACCTATCAACACGATTGCCAGGACAATCAGGAGAATCTTAGAAGTAGATGATTTCTTCGGTTCCGGTTCATAGGATTGTTGTGGTGGTGTGGCACTGGATACCGGTGCGTGATGAATAACAGGCGTAGGTTCAGTTACGGGTGTGTGCACTGGTTTAACCGGTTCCTGAGGTTGAGTTGGTTCCGGCGTTGCTGCGGGATTTTCGGTTGTCGAATCAGCCGGTTGTACAGGGACTTTCGGAGTTTCGGTTGATTCCGGTCCGGTTGGTGTTTCTGAAGAAGTTGTTGTCATTGTTTGAATTTTAGAGGGTTGGTATAAGGATGAAGCTGTTGTGTTTCTTGTTGCAGAAACCGGGTGTTGGTGGCCATCTCCTGCTGGATCGGGTGTCAAAACCGGTTCTGTCTTTTTCAGCTTATAATTCTTTAAAGTAAAAAAAATGAATAAGATCGAGGCCAGTATAAACAGGTAGATTCCATTTTGAGGATCTACGCTGCTTCGGGAAGTTACATCACCATAATTGGCACTATCGTGGGAACCGGCACCAAACCATTCGTGAAGGTATCCATATCCGTTGATGAAATTAACAATCCCAGCTACAAAGGTCCATCGATATTCTTTGTAGGCCAGAAAGCCACCGAGTAAGGCAACCAACAAACCAATGATACCATACCCGATAGAAATTCCGGATATGATTACCGGTTGGAAAGTCTCACCGGCATCCATCGGACTACCCGCTCCAGAGACTTCTACCCAGGGTAAAAAGACAGAAATTACGGTTAACCCCACTGCACCCAGTGCCAGGTAATTTACTTTATTCATTTGTTTCATTTTTTTATAGGGTTATCTAACAAAGTAGCTGAACCTATATAGCATGTCGTTTTCAATAGCAATAAAGCGGTATGCCGTTTCAGGTTTTGAAAGCCGGAACGGTATCAGGTACTCAAAAAAGTGCCGCTCCGTCCTTCTTGGTGAATAGGGTTTATCCTTTGTTGGGAAATCATTTATCAGACCCGGATCTTCAATTTCAGGACTTCAACCCAGTATTTAATTACAGACCACAAAATTACGCATTTCATTTCACTTATGCTGTCATTTCGTGTGGAAATTTTACATCCGTCAACTACACACAAACTCCCGGAACCCTAAATCCAGTGATTATGATAGAGTGAAAGCCACATGAAAGTATGTCGCCCAAAGCATATACCAAATAACCCGTTCAATCTGTCGATTTGAACGGGTTATTCATGCAAACAGGGTTTATCTGTTTGTGTATTCCTTTAGTCTTTCCAGATCACTACAATTTGTACCCGTCTGTTTCTGGCTCTGTTTTTCGGGGAAGTATTTGGCACCAAAGGCTGATCATAGGCCATACTTTCAGTCTTAAGCTGTGAGTAAGTGACACCATGTTTCGTAAATTTACGTTTCACATTGATGGCCCTTTTCATTCCCAGGGCTTTATTTATTTTATGAGTACCGATATTACAAGTATGACCAACTAACCGTACATGGATAGAAGAGTTAGCCTTTAAAATATCACTTAACTGCCCAATCATTGAATTTTTTGATTCGATTACCTGAGCAGAGTTGAAACCAAACATGATATTCATGGATTCGGCAATTCTTTTAGCATCTTCAAAAGGATCGCCGGTATGGACCGGTTCGGGTTTTGCAATTACCTGGACAGGTTCAGCTTGTTTGGGTTGAACCGGTGTTTCAACAGGCTTTTGAACGGGTGCTTCAACAACAGTGGGTGCCTGTTCGGCTACGACAGCTTCCTTGGCAGGAGGAGTAGTTACTACCGGTTGTGGCGTTTCTACCGGTTGAATCGCCGGAACCGGCGGTGTTGGTTCTACCGCTGACACAGGTGGTATAGCTACTACAACGGGAACTGGCTCAATCGGTGTAACTGGTTGTACAGGTGCTACCGGTTCTACTGCAGGAGCGGGTTCTACCGGTGGTACAACTACTACTGCGGGAACTGGTTCTATCGTTGGAACCGGTTGTACGGGTGCTACAGGTTCTACAGCAGGAGCAGGTTCTACCGGTGGTACAGCTACTACTGCGGGAACTGGTTCTATTGTTGGAACCGGTTGTACGGGTGCTGCAGGTTCTACTACTGGAGCAGATTCTACCGGTGGTACAGGTGTTACAGGTTCTACCGGAGGGGCAGGTTCTGTTGGCGCAACCGGCTGTTTAGGTTCAATAAGGCTTTCAGATTCTACGATAGGGCTTTGTTCGCCAAGATGAAGATAGACCCCTACTTTCACACCGACAGCTATCGGTGTTACGCTATTGGTTTGTGTTGAAGCAAGCATCCCGTTATAAACGCCACTATTGGCTTTTGGTTGATAGATCAATTGGGAACCTGGGTTCAATATATTGTTCAATCCATAATTTAAATAGGCACCCACATACAAATCGAGTTTCTCGGATAATTTATAGAGTCCACCCAGATCGGCAATACCCATAAAAGCCGTTTTAAAGGTGGTATTACCGCTGAAATGATTCGTCATGGTAGAAAACCCATGTTGAGGCATATCGCTCAATGGAACGTTCCACTTAATGTAATAGCCTGACGTTACCAGTTCACCTCCGTTTGATTTATAACTGCCATTCACTGGAAAAGAGATCTTACCTCCCACAGAGGCTAACAGTCCTAATTTAGGAGATATCGGCTGTTTAAACATGACAGCAAGCGGAATATCAATCATAAGGGCCTGTTGTTTTTCCTGCCAGTTCTTATAATTTGCACTAAAATCATACCCGACTCCTTCGGTATCGATATCAGGAGTAGTTGACAAATAGTTTAAAGTAGAAAGTGAATTAAACGATTGAAATCCAAGTCCTGTATGTAAACCCCATTTCGGTGTAAAAAAGAAACTGTACCCAGCGTTTAACGTATATCCAACCCGTCCTTTTTGAGTCCCGTTCTGGAGCGAATAGGACAGGTTATGATAACCGCCACCCACATTGAAATCAATAAAACTTCCTGTTTGTTGGGCTTGTAAAGCTCCATACAGAACTAATGCAAATACGAGTATTAATTGTTTCTTCATTTTAAATCTTTTTACTTAGAGGTTTTCAATAGGTTTTATGGTGATTCACCGGGACTCTTGGAGTCCCGGTGAACATTTTTTATTGTGTTACAATGACTTTGAAAGGAAATTCCTGTCCTTTGGAAGTAGTGACACGTCCAAGGTACATACCTTCCACCGGAGGTAAAGTAATGGCATTGAGTCTTTCCACTTTGGAAGAATGGTAAACACAGACACCTTGCATGGAATAAAAAGAAAGTTCTGCACCATCGAGGTCTTCATTTTCCATACCGGTTAATTTAACAGTAAGGGCTTGATTTACTTTTACCGGACTCGGGAATACAATCACCTTTTTAGACAATGGGATATTCAACACCTTAGCACAGGTATAAAGTGTTTGTCCATCGACAGTAGTCAACTTCAACGAATAAGAACCTACCAGACCGCCAAGATCATTATAGAACTGTTTGGTTGCCCCTTCCAGTGCTACCCCATCTTTATACCACTGGTAAGCGACAAATCGGTTGCTGCTGTTATCGCATAACACAACATCATCAAACTTGGCAACTATAAAGTCAGTAGATACGTTGATGGTAAACAGGAATGTATACACCGGGCTTTCAACACCCAATTCATTCCGCATTTGCAAGGTTCCCTGATACGAGCCATCTTTTGTTCCTTTTGGAATGGTTATGGCTAGCACATCACTGCTAAACACGGAAGGCAAATTTGAATATCCTACATTTTGGAGACCTGCTGCAAGGGCAGTTGCTCCGAAGGTGATCTTATATTGCGTTGGCGTACCTGTCAGGATAGTATATCCCAGATCCATGGTAGAACCCTCACAACCTGTGGTTACATTGACCAAGGTACTCAGGGTAACACTTTCGGAAATTTTCGCTCCCGTAACCGGCAAGCTAACCGGTGCCAGGTAATTGTTCTTAGCAGTACCATTCAGGGCGTAGACCACAGTTATCGTTTTATTTATACCCACGGCAATTGAGTTATAATTGGCTGTTCCTGTCACGGTTACTTTTCCTGCATCAACAGCTTCAATACCCAGCAAACTGCCTATGGTTGTAATGACTGCAGTTGTGTTCCCGTCATACATTTTATCCATTACAAGAACAGGATTGGTAATTGTCAGTTGTTTTGAGGTGATCTCACCCGTAGTAATCGTATAATTCGCAGGGATTACATAATTGCCCGATGCCGAGCCTGACAGATTATATTTAATAGCAATGGTTTTACCCGTTCCGGCATTTGCATTATCATAGGTAGCCGTTCCGGTCAGGATAACATTGGTAAGATCCGCTGCTTCCACTCCGGATAGAGTTTCTATGTTAAAGACGGCATCAGTGGTTCCGTTATAAACTTTGCTGGTCGTTAATTTAATTGTTGCAACCACCAGCAATTTGCCGGTAATGGTTCCGTTCAACTCAATATAACTGGATGGAACGAGGTAGTTTCCGGCCGTTAACCCGGCAAGTGAATAAGTACAGGTAATCGTCTTTCCGGATCCGGCATTTGCATTGTTATATGATGCTGAAGCTTTCAGGGTAACATCGTCCGTACCTACAATACCTGAAAGAACTCCCGGAAGCACTACTGCAGCAGTAGTTCCATCATAGACTTTCGATATGGTTAATATAGGATTCGAAGCTGTCAATGGTTTCCCGCTGATCTCGCCAGTAATGATGGTATAGTTTGCAGGAGCTGCATAGATCGCAGATGCCGAACCAGTCAACCCGTACGTTACGGTAATGGTTTTTCCTTTTCCTGCATTTGCATTATCATAAGAAGCAGTAGCTGTCAATACAACATTAAGAACATCAGCCGGATCAACTCCTGAAAGAATACCCGGAGTTACAACTGCCGCTGCACATCCATCATAAACCTTAAGTGTCGTTAAAGTAGGATTGGTACTGGTCAACGGTTTACCTAAAATCTCACCAGTAGTCACCAAATACCCTACCGGAGGTGTATAGTTGGTGGCAGCTGAGCCGGTAAGTGAATAGGTAATGGTAATCGTTTTACCTTTTCCAACACTTGCATTGTCATAAATGGCAGTAGCTACTAAAACCACATTTCCGAGATCAATCGTTTCGATTCCGGATACTATGCCAGGAGTAATTGCTGCTGTAGTAAATCCATCATAAACCTTAGAAGTGGTAAGATTTGGAGCAGTTACGGTTAACAATTTACCGGTTATATCTCCTGTCGTAACATAATTCAAAGGTGCTGTATAATTACCAGCTGCACTGCCGGTAAGGCCATAGACACAAGTAATGGTTTTGCCGGCACCTGCAGTTGCAGTATTATAAGTAGCCAAAGCAGTCAAGCTAACATTACCAAGATCTGCCGGTAGTACCCCGGATAAAATACCGGGGGTTACAACTGCCGTTGTGTTACTATCGTAGGATTTGGTAGTTGCTAGTACCGGAACTCCGGCAGTCAACGGTTTGGGTGTAATAACTCCGGTTGTAACTGTGAAGTTAGAAGGTACAGCGTAGATAGAAGCTGCCGAACCCGTTAATCCATATGTCACCGTAATGGTTTTACCGGTGCCCACGGTTGCATTATCATAGACTGCAGTAGCTGTAAGGATCACATTTCCTACATCACCCGGATCAACACCCGAAAGAGAACCCGGGGTTACAGCGGCCGATGTCGCAGTATCGTAGATCTTACTGGTCGTAATTGTGGGGTTAGATGCCGTAACAATTTTTCCTGTTATCACGCCGGTATTGACGATAAAGGCTAAAGGAGCTGTATAGTTAACAGCAGCCGAGCCTGTCAAAGCATAAGTCACGGTAATGGTTTTACCGGTGCCCACACTTGCATTGACATAAGCAGCTGTTGCTATCAGGGTAACATTTGCAACATCTACCGGTTCAACACCTGAGAGAGTTCCCGGGGTCACAGCGGCTGATGTATTGCCATCATAAACCTTGTTGGTAGTTAATACAGGATCTGAGGCTGTCAGAGTTTTGGCTGTTATAACACCTGTTGAAGGAGAATTTACATAACTTATCGAGTAATTACCGATTACATTGACACCACTGCCATTTTTAAGGGTAAATACCGAAGCTGTCAGTATATGGGTTACTCCAACAGTTGCATTGTCGTAAGCTTGTGTCAGGACAGCAACATCACCGGCACCCAGTACTCCGGATACGATGGTTGGTATTTTATTCGAGCTGGTAGTTCCATCATAAGTCTTAGTATCCGTAACGGCCGTTATGGTTAACAATACCGGTGTTATCACACCTGTTGTAACAGCATTGGCCGTGATTGTATAGTTCGAAGTGACATCCACACTTCCGTTTTTTATAGTAACCGAAGCATTCATGGTATGACTGTTTCCTACCGTTGCATTATCGTATGCTTGTGTCAGGACGGCAACATCACCTGTACCCAGCACACCGGAAACGATGGTTGGTACTTTGTTTGAGCTGGTAGTCCCATCATAGGTTTTACTATCTGTAACAGATGTTATTGTTAACGGAGCCTTTGTTATCACACCTGTTGAAACAGTATTGGCAGTGATCGTATAGTTTGAAGTCACATCAACACTTCCTTTTGTAATAATAACCGAAGCATTCATGGTATGACTGTTCCCAACCGTGGGGTTATCGTACACTTGAGTCAGAACAGCAACATCGCCTGCTGCCAGCGCTCCGGATACAATAGTTGGTAGTTTATTCGAGCTGGTAGTTCCATCATAAGTTTTAGTATCCGGAACAGCTGTGACAGTTAACAAAACCGGTGTAATTACACCAGTTGTAACAGAATTGGTAGCGATCGTATAGTTCGAAGTCACATCCACACTTCCGTTCTTTATAGTAACTAAAGCATTCATGACATGGTTGTTTCCGACTGTTGCATTATCATACACTTGAGTCAGGACAGCAACATCGCCTGCAGCCAGCAAGCCGGATACAATAGTTGGGACTTTGTTCGAGCTGGTTGTCCCATCATAGGTTTTGGTATCTGTTATAGATGTTACAGTTAACAAAGACTGTGTAATCACACCTGTTGAAACAGTATTTGCAGTAATTTGATAGTTCGAGGTTACATCAACACTTCCGTTTTTAATGGTAACTGAAGCAGTCATGATGTGGCTGTTGCCAACTGCTGCATTATCGTACCCTTGTGTCAGAACGGCAACATCACCGGCAGCCAGCACACCGGATACGATGGTAGGCACTTTGTTTGAACTGGTAGTCCCATCATAGGTTTTTGTATCCGTTACGGCTGTTATCGTTAATGGTGCCTTTGTAATCGTACCTGTTGACACTGAATTAACAGTGATAGTATAATTTGAACTAACATCAACACTTCCTTTTTTAATGGAAACCGAAGCATTCATAATATGGCTGCTTCCAACATTTGCATTATCGTACACTTGAGTCATGACTGCAACATCGCCGGCACCCAGCACTCCGGATACGATAGTTGGAAATTTGTCAGAACCGGTAGTTCCATCATAGGTTTTATTGTCCGTAACGGCTGTCACAGTTAACGGCGCAGGTGAAATCGAGGCTGTTGTAAATACGAAATCTACAGGTGATGCATATTTGTAGGCTGCGGAACCAGACAAACTGTATTTCACCGTAATAGTTTTATTGCTTCCTACATTGGCGTTATCATAAGTAGCAACTGCTGCCACAAAAATATTTGCCACATCTGCCGGAGCAACTCCTGTCATTGCACCAGAAGCAACAGTGGCATTGGTTGTACCATCATATACTTTAGTCGGTGACAAAGACGGATCTGAAATAGTCAATTGTATTGAAGAAACCGTTCCAGTCACAGCTACATTTTGTGTTACTGCCCCAAGGGAAGTGCAGGCTACATTTCCTGTCACAAATCCAATCGGTGCAGTTGCCGACAACCTAACTTCAATGGTCTTGTTCGTCAGTATCCCAGAAACTGGTGTAAATGAAACCGTATTTCCGAATGATCCCACTCCATTTTCCCTGATTTCATAGCCTGTTGGCGCTGTAATAACCAGATCGTTGAAGAGTGTTCCTCCAATAACAAATGTCTGGGAAGCAGAAGCTATTCCTACCAATGTGGTAAATCCCGTTAAAGTGGAAGGAACAGGAATATTGATGGAAGGACTGAGGGTGGTAAACATTACTTCAGGTCCATAACTGGTTCCCACTGTATTGGTGGCATAGGCTCTCACATAATACACAGTACTGGGTGTAAGTCCCGTAATACTGCTTGTAAAGGCACCGGTAGTTGCAATGATACCCTGAGCTGTTTTGGTAGCCAGTGCAACGGTTGGATTGGTGGTCGTGCTCCAGACCACACCGTATTGAGTTGGGTTGGGAGCACCCAAATTGGTGATAGAACCATTCCCGGTGGCCGAAATAAGGCCAATCGGGTTAACTGCCAGCGTATTTACAGTTGGCGGTATACCGTCGGTAGTAAAGCTGAACACTGCACCATAAGCTGTGCCGCCCAGGTTGGTGGCATAGGCTCGTACATAATAAGTTGTTCCTGCTGCCAAACCGGTCATAGTTGCGGAAAACGCTCCCAAGGCAGGAGGTACTCCCAGGTCTGACTTAGTATCCGATATCGAAGGAGTACCGGTTTTAGTCCAGCAAACTCCGTAAGAAGTAGCGCTAGGAACCCCAAAATCAGTAAGAGTACCGTTGCCTACGGCAGCAGTGGCAGTAATACTGGTTATGGCCTGAGTAGTCACAATTGGTTTAATCAACTCGACTTTGATATCCACAGTACGAAGGGCATTTGCACCTGTAAAACCCGGGAATGCTGTATTCGTCATGGCACAAAACACATTGTCTGAAGGTGTTTTCAAAAATGTAAATACTCCGTTTGATTCGGAATAATCAACTCCTAAGGTTAAAGGAGTGCCTGTTGTCTTGGTGTACCATTTATACACAGTGGTTTGAGGCGTCCCATTGAGGTCATTTGCCTTAAGTTGGCTGCTTATATCAACTTTATTACCGATTAGAGTCACAGGATACTTCCCCTGTGGGGCATAATCGTAAGTAGCATACGTTGTTTTTATTTGGGGTAATGTTGTGAAATTAAAGTTATTCGAATTGCAATAAAAAAGACTCAGTAAGGGATTGTTACTCACATCCAGGGTGGTAAGCATATTGGTATAACAATACAAGGTTGTTAATGCAGTATTGTTACGTATATCCAGTGAAGTTATCTTATTTGAAATACAGGTTAGGGTTTTCAGAGCTAGATTTCGGCTTACATCAAGCGAAGCGATGTTATTGTAAGCTACTGAGAAATAATTCAACAGGGTGTTCGCTGACACATCCAATGCCGTGATATTATTATAGCCACAATCCAGATAGGTAAGCTTGTTGTTTTTACTGACATCCAATGAAGTCAGGCTATTATGATCCAGCAATAAAGTAGTCAAATCTGTACATTGAGAAACATCAATTGACGTTAAACTCCGGGAACCTCCATTTAAATTGACAATTCCAGATCCATAAATCTTGACCATATTCCCGGCAACATAAGAAGCGGTGGAATAGGTATCCCCTAATGATGAAGTGGTTTTTGCAACCGACAATCCATTTCCCCAATCAATATAGAAGGTTTCGTTTGAATTGAACTGCAGGTACATCGACAACTGTCCGGAAGCGGAGGATGAGAATGTCAGAGAAGGTATTTCCTGTAATTGCGTCACTGTTATGGTTTGGACGGGGACTCCGGTTGCCCATACAGATACTATGGCAGTTCGAGCACCGCCTTTATTGGCTTGTGCCGTAAAAGTAAGGGTCCCGTTACCGGTTCCCGAAGAAGGAGTAACCACTAACCAAGTCTGGTCAGAACTGGCCGACCATGTGATATTCGAGGCTACCTTTACTTCTGCAATACTGTTTTCAGCAGCGAATAAACCCGCAGTAGTCGAAGACAACGTTACAGTAGGATCTAACCCTGGATTAATAATATCATTGCTTACCTTGGAGGAACCCGACGTTTTTGTAATGGATTGGTTCGAATTTGCAGCAAATGTAAAAGAACTATTGCTCAGAGGCAATAATACCAATACCAATAACAAACTGACTGTTCTTAATGCACTGGCGATATTTACAAAATTGTATTTATTTGTCATTTCTGTTGATTTATCGGATTATTATTCTTTCGGTTACCACTTCCTGACTACCTGAAGCCTTTGCCACATATACTCCAGGGACCAGATTCGATGTAGAGATGGTGGTAATATCATTTGCGTTGTAGGTCATTTTCTTTATTGCAACTCCATTTAGGGTGTAAAGGGTGAGTTCTCCGTTTTGATCACTCTGATTTTTGACTACCAAAGTCCCGTTCGAATAGAAAACCTTCAACAGAGAACTAACTATCGGAATTTTAGTATTTACTTCCGAACAGGTAATGATCTTAAATCGCTTAACAGAGGTTGGAGATGATACTGCTGTAAATGCATATTCCGATCCGCTGGCAGTAATGTCGGTTGTTTTGTTTTCAACCAGATCTACCAGGTACAAACCGGAATAATGAGTTTCGGTATTTTTATGTGTAAAGGTGAGTTTGTAGTTCGTGTCCGTTCCTGCAGTAAACCCAAGGAAGGTTCCGTTTATATCGGCTAGGGCATCAATTTGGAAATCTCCATCTGCTTCCATCGCATACAATTGAGGAATGGATGCCGATCCAAGCATTTTGTATCCATCCCAACCGTTATCAAACTTGTTGGTACAGGTTGGATCGGTAAAAATCCACATGCAATCTGCATAATGGGACCCGGACAGATCAATACGGGTTACTACTTTATCCGCATTGACAACTTTAACGAATCCCGGGGCGCGCTGTGCTTCAATATTGCCTGTTGTTGAAGAGAGGTAAGGGATAGTAATTGAACCGTTGGTTTGATTCAACGATTTTATTAAAAATCCCTGCATACTTGGTATTTGGGTGGGCACCCCAAAGTTACCGGAGGTATTCGGCGTTGAAACAATATACTGACCCGGTGCACCTGTCGTCCCATCGCTCGGAATGCCGGTGTTATCGAGCCATTGATTATATGTTCCTGTATTGTACAGGTAAATCGATTCCTCGGTATTGCTGCCAAATAAAATGGCTTTCACATCAATTGCCGCAGTATAAGGATTACTGTAAATGTGCTGACCGGGGAAAACAGTACCCGCGGTGTAATCGAGAGTCTGGATAAAGTCGGTATTAGTTAGACGAC
>Ga0302205_10000818_pt1 | contig 12411 bp, 7 predicted proteins | sample II_Fen_E1_3_FD_194582 | JGI IMG/M metagenome (GOLD analysis project Ga0302205, IMG submission 194582) | Peat permafrost microbial communities from Stordalen Mire near Abisko, Sweden - II_Fen_E1_3 | ecosystem: Environmental > Terrestrial > Soil > Wetlands > Permafrost | place: Sweden: Abisko...
TATGGAGTTGAGCGCGTTCAGAAGTAGCCTGTTCGATGGTGTACTTTTGTGTATTTTGCCCGTTTTGAGCCATGGCTGAAGTGTAAACCATCATCAATCCGATGAATACGACCGTCTTTTTCATAATGTTCGAATGACGTATTTGTTTAGGACTTGCTTTTTGGTTGTTCCGACGTATTCCAGGGTTGCACTTTTTGCATCCACCTTTACACGCAAATAACCAGCTTCATTTCGTAAAATACCGTTGGCATAGCCATATTCCACTGCATATTTCATGTTGCCTGTCTTAAATGCACCAGGTTGCGGCAGGCATTGGTACAATATGCCATCCTTGAATTGTTGGGCGAACAGATGGTCGTGCCCATGAAAAACTGCTGAAACGTTGTATTTTTTCAATAACGCATGGATGGGCATTTCCCAACCCAGTCGATGTGCCTTGAAACCCTCACTTCCGTCTGGATTCATGCCGCCCCACTCATATAGACCTGCCACTTCGACCCCACCTCGCGCTTTACCTTTTAAGTCTGCGCCCCCGACCAAATTGTGGATGAACAGGAACTTGAATTCAGCCTTGGAGTTGGCCAGCGTAGATTTCAGCCAATCATATTGTTGTTTGCCCAGTGTGCGGTCCCAGGGATTGTCGTTTCCACTTCGCGGGGTGAACAAGAACGGGTCCAGCACGATAAAGAGCGCGTTTCCCCATTCAAAGGCGTAGTAGTTTTGCGGAAGGCCCAGGAATGGAACTTCAGTCGTGTTTCCCGAATAAAATTCATTTGGAACTGGATTAGGGAAATAGGTTTTTCGGGTTTTGTTCGCCCAAACGGTCATGTTGTCTTCACTGCCGTTCAGCCGCTGCCCAGACTCGCCGTCGTGGTTTCCAAGTGCAAAAAACAGAGGGGACGATTTGCAAAGCAACCCCAAGTAATACCGTTGTGCAAGGTATTGGTCGAACGCTTTTTTGTAGTCGGTACGATACTTGTCGGTCATGAAGGTATCACCTAGGTCAATATGGAAATCGGCGGAATCACAGGTTGCATTCAATAAGGTATTTCGGTAGACCGCAACATCGGCATTTTCGTCCAAATGGGAGTCGGAAGCGATTGTAAAAATAAATTCAGACATTGGTTTACGTTGAGTCTGAAAGTGAAGTGATTCCGTTGATAAGACTTTCCCTGATTTCGAAAGTATGGAATACTGATACCGTGAATCGGCTTTCAGATTGTTCAGTACAATTTCCAGCGGTATACCAGCCATGCAGGTGAAATTCTTGGTTTTTTGATCCTGAGTGGAATGACATCGATACGCTATCTGAATTTCATTGTTTTCGTAAAACAACAGTGACAACGTCATGGTGTTGGCGGTTGGTCTGGCCAAAATAATATCAAATGGATGTTTTGGAACGATAGTGTTGAAAACTGATTCTGGCTGAACGCGTTCGTCATTTGGCTTACGCTGCTGTTGTGCATTCAACGTTGTAAACACAAGCAAAAGTAGCAGAATGCCTACTTTTTCCAGAAGCTTTAATAGCTGTCTCATGAATTAGAGTAAAAAGTTTTTATCCAAATAGGCTTGAAACGCTTCTTTGTATTGCTGACTTACTGGTATGACCGTGCCATCGTCGTACACTATTTCATTGCGTTCGATCATGTTGATTTTCTGCAGATTGACGATGTACGACTTATGCACGCGCATGAATTTGCTTTCAGGCAATTGTGCCTCAAGTGATTTCATGCTGATGAGCGACATGATGGGTTTGGCGTTGCTAAGGTGAATTTTGACGTATTCACTCATGCCCTGTATGTATTTGATGTCTTCAAAATTGATACGTATAATCTTGTACTCCGACTTGATGAACAGAAATTCTTTGTTAGCCTGAATGTTCAAGGTGCTGGACCTTTTTGTGTAAATCCAGTCTTTCGCTTTATTTACCGCACGTTCAAAATCTGGATAATCAACCGGTTTTAGCAGGTAGTCAATTGCATCGACCTTGAAGCTTTCCACGGCATATTCACTGTAGGCAGTCGTAAATATGAGCACGGGTTTCCGTTTCAGCTCCGAGATGAGTTGAATACCTGAAAAGTCTGGCATTTGAATGTCCACGAACAAGAGGTCCACCTCGTTACTGTTCAAATAAAGCAATGCTTTCATTGGATTGGTAAACTTCTCAACCAACATTAGTTCCGGCGTTTGTTCGATGTAATTCACCAAAACATTCAGTGCCAGTGGTTCATCGTCAAGTGCAACGCATCGTATTGTTGTCATGATAGTGGTATTTCGAGTAAAACATTGAAGATAGTATCCGTTGAAGTGATATTAAGCGTGTAATTATCTGTATATAAAAGCTTCAATCTGCTTTCGTTGTTGATTAAACCAAATCCACCGACTGCATTTTTTTCAGATTCTGGTTGTTTGGAATTGGTCACCCTAAAATGGAGTATGCCTTCCACCTTTTCCATTTGAATGGTGATGAAACTTTCATGCTGATAGCTGATACCGTGTTTGAAGGCATTCTCGATGTAGCAAATAAAGAGCATGGGCGGTATTTCCAACTCATTCAATTCTTCTGGACAGTGAATCTGAATGAGGACTTCATCGGCATAACGGAGTTTCATCAAATCGATGTAACTTTTAATGAACTCCATTTCCTTGCTGATTTTTACTTTGCCGTGTTCGTTTTCGTAAAGCATGTACCGCATCAATTTCGAGAGTTTCATTACAGCGACTTTCGCTTTTGGTGTATCACAATCGATCAAGGCATAGATGTTGTTGAGCGTATTCATGAAGAAATGCGGACTAACTTGATTTCGAAGCATATCCAATTGAATTTCTGCGTTTTTTGTTTCAAGCAGATGCTTGTTTTCTTCGTTTTCGTACCACTTCTTCGAGAAAAGTAGTCCAGTATCCACTCCGACGATAAGTAAGGAATACATGAGCAACTGGGCATAGGGTGGGATGGGGGCTGGTTTGTTTTCAGGCCGCTGTTCCTTGTTCTGTTTTGAATTAAAAACTTTGTTTTCCGTCAGTTTATAACCAATGGAAAAGGTGAATATCAGGGTGAGCACCACTATAAAATACGTAACCGGTTTTTTCTTCAACATGAAATTAGGCACCAATATCCAATGATTGATGGCAAACAGCGGTATCAGAAGGCATTGGTCCAACCATATCTTGAACACATGGGTCCAACTAATCTGATTGCCCACTCTTGTAAAAATGACCGGCATGACAAAAAGAACCAGCAGTACAAAACTCATGATGATCAATTCCGATTTGTTCCTCCGAATGGTTCTGGCTGAGTCAATGGTTTCCATCTCAATGTTTTACTAAAAGATTCTTAAGCATAGAAGTATGGTCGTCAAAGGTCACCAAGACTCCATAGAGTCCGTCCGACAAAGGCTTCCCGCTCCAATTGGTGGTGTTTATGACAAAGGTGTTTTTCCCGGTTTGCTGCTCTGGCTTAAACAAATTAAGTGTTTTTCCGTCCAAACTCAAAATCCGAACGGTTTCAATTTGTTTTTCCAACATTCCAGTTTGTAAGCTGAACTGGTCACGGGCCGGATTCGGTAGGATGGAAAGGGTTGCATTGACGCTTTTCCCAACCTTGGGTATGGCAGTTGTATTCGAATACTTGACTGAATAAGCATACACCACTTGATCGTTTTTCAACACAGCTGTTTCATCCTTAGGCAAAACAGCACTAACGAATTCTACCCGAATGCTATCGGGCGAAACCGTAAATCGAAGGTGCCCCGAACCTTTCATGATGAGGTCCGTGAAAGCATCTCCGTTATCTGTCACTCCAATGCAGTAAGAGGAATCGCTGGGCATGGGCGCAGTCTGGTAAATGATGTTGTCCACTTTCTCCAAGGCAAACAAATGGTCGTGTCCTTGAATAAATACGTCTACTTTGTTCTTGACCATCAATTGATGAATGGGCATGGTTCCCCATCCGGGTCGATTCGCCGCAAAGTTGGCTGCGTCGCCCCACTCAAATTGTTTGGCAACGGCCGCCCCACCTCGGGTTTCACCCAAAATATGGTGGGTAATCACAAACTTGTATTTGGCACCACTTGTCTCCAAAGTGTTCTTAAACCAATCGTACTGCGCTTTTCCAATAGTCCAGTCCCATCCCCTGGGTTTTGCATTGACCGTGTAGTATCGATAGGCATCCATAACGATAAACAGAGCGTCTCCCCACTGCCAAGCAAAATAATTGGCAGGTTTGCCCATGCCGTAGCCCTCAGTTTCTGTGTTGCCACTATAAAACTCGTTGGGTACTGGGTTCGGATAATATAGGTTTCTCCAAACAGTTCCATAAACTCCCAAGTTTGCAGGTGGGGTCTGAAGCAGGTAATAACCGCTTTCGCCTTCGTGATTGCCAATGCAGAGGTATAACGGTGAGGAGTGGCAAACGCTTCCAAAAAAGGGCAAACAGTCCAGATGCAATTGCTTGACCTCCTCATTGGTTATGGTGAACGGTTGATGGTCATCGCCGAAGGTGTCGCCCATGTCAATCAGGAAGTCGGCCGTGTCTTTGAGCTGGTTGGCGATGGTTAGGTACCAAAGGGGATGATAACCTTTTTTGTCGTAGGGATGCGGGTCACCTTCCAAGGTGAAACAGAACGTGCTACCGGGTTTTCGTTGTGTGATGAACGTGTGTTCGGAACCCGCTAGATAACTAGATGCAGCTGTTTTTTTATAACATGTACGGTAGAAATAGCGGGTGTTCGGTGTCAAACCGGTGAGCTCGAAGACCACAGGTTGGCCAGTCACACTGGTAAACGTCAGTGTGGAATTCGAATATACGCCTTTGGAGGTTCCATATTCGACATAGGCATTGCAAGGCGTGTCGAACAAGACGCTCAACGTGATGGTTTGGCCGGTTGGACGACCAAGTATCTCGGTAAACGTTTGAGCGGTAAGGCTGAATAGGTTTAGGAATAGGAGGGAAAGAAGAATATTCGCACGCATATTATATGGATAAGAATTTTTAATTATCGTTTAATTAACCGCACTGTTTGAGTCGAAAGGTTGGACTTGACTTTTAAAAAATAAAGGCCGTCAGACAAGTAGGAAAAATCCTGATTTGCAATTTCTTTACCCGACCATATCAATTGACCGATTGCATTGACCATTTCCATATTCACAATGTTCGTGGACGGTTGAATGCGAATGTAATCAGAAAAAGGATTGGGAAAGGCTTGTACCAAATTTGTTTCTTTGCTTAATGAATTTGTACTGCTGGAATATTTCTCAATGAAATCACCTGGTATCAATGTTTTCCCGACAAATGCAGCATAATCGAGCGGGTATTTGTAAACTCTGAAGACTGAATTCATGGTTTCGCCCTCCCTTGCCGCATCGGCCGCCGGTAAATTGCCCTGCGTCATAATTCCGGCCAGTTCGACTGGACAAACGTATTTCCAAACCACTTCGCCCTTTGACGTCACTTCCCGAAACTCACCGATAGTTCCCGAACAAATAATGGTGTTGCCGTTTGGCAAACGTTCAGCACCTGAAATGTTCTCGGAATACATCGGGTAGGAAGTTGTTCCCTGATAGAACCAGGAATAGGTGGCTGGGAGGAACTTGGAGCCGACGGTTATGGAGTAATTGCCATTGGTATCTACTGCCGGCGTGAATTCGTCCACGGTGGAATAGACGGTGGAACCTCCGCGACCCAGACCATTGTCAAAGCAGGTCATGTCGCCTTCACCCGGATAGCCAGGTTTGACCCATTCCACATCGTGCTGCTCAAAGAAACGTTGGTCCGCTTTTGCGCCGGCGCCGTAGCAGACCGGATTGCCCCATCGGTACAACAAATCACCGCCCTTACCCCGTTTTCCGCCCGAATGCCCCTTTGCTTCGGCCGTCGTAGTGCTATGGTCTATGATCCAGACCTCGCTGTTTCCCCGAACGCTCAAGGCAATCTGGTCAAACCCTGCATGGTAATCGATGGCGTTCATGTGGTTCCAGAAGGCCGGCAAGATACGTGTGTCACCATCACAATCCACCAGTTCAGGATGTTGGGCGGGAACCCCGTAGTTTAGTTTGGTCGCGTCAAAGTCCTGAATCAAGTGGTCCCAGGTATGCCATTCCCAAACCACGGTGCCACCTTTGGGGTAGGTCGGCTTGATTTCAGCAACATAATCTGGTACCATCAAGCCTTTGGAAGCAATGTCCGGTTGGAACTTGGCCGGATTGAAACCCGCAGCTAGGCATTCGGCATAGGTTTTTTTCTCAATGACCAGCATCAGAATGTTTCCGTTCGGCAGGATGTGGATGTCGTGGTGCTGCATGTAGGTTTCGGTGGAGAAATCGAGTTCCCAAACCAGGTTGTCGTCCCAGTCGTATTCCTCGATGCGACCGCCTTCACCACCGCCACTGCTCAACTTTCCCAGCGTCATACACGATCGTAGCAAGTGACCGTTGGGCAGCAAATACACCGATTGACCGGGAGGATATGCGCTTTTTATCCATTGATGGATCCTTCTGCCCTCGTTGTTGATGAGGTAGGTCATCGTATTTTGTTTGGGTGCGAATAGAGTGTAACCCTTATACACCTTGGATGTGTCGTTCAGGAACAGGCCGATGGTTCTAGTTTGACCATAAACTTGGCATCCCAAGAATGTCAACACGATTGTTAAAGCAACGTATTTTTTCATAGCTTAATTGGGATTGTAAATCATCTTCTTACTCATCTGCTTGTCTTTGCTTCGCAACACATAGAAATAGAGACCTTGAGCCACTATGTTGCCCACATCGTCCGTCCCATCCCATTTCAAACTATTTTCTCCACTGCTGAACACGTGGTCGGCCAACATCTTGACAGTCTTGCCCGACAGGTCATAGACTACCACCCTGATTCGTTGCTCCGAATCCAACTTGAAATCGATGGTGGTGGCTACATTGAAGGGGTTTGGATAATTTTGTTCCAAGCTGCTCCCGTCTGGGTTTTCCACCGTCATTTTCTTGATGGCGACAATGTTGTCAGGAATCAAATAATCGGGATCGAACCCAGTCATCGTCGCTCCTGGCGTCAAGTCATGACCTACCAGTGCCGGATGGTCGACCGTATATCGATATGCCCTGAACGCTGCATTGTCGGTGGGGTAAGTGTCCGTCTTGATTTTCCGGATTCCGCTTCGGGTAAACGGATTGATGTACTCCCAAACTAGGGAGGTGTCGGTTGGATAAACCTCAAAGAAATGCCCCGAATTCATGGCGCAAATAAACGTATTTCCATTTGGCAACCGCTGTGCGCTTGAACCGATGGTGCTGAAAAAGGACGTATTGTTCTTGCTGGAATACATCCAAACCACTTGCTTGGAGATGTTCTTCTTTTCCTTCATCAGGTTGCTGTTGGCCGGATTGACAATGTTGTAACCAGCATCCGGGGGATTCACATACGCACTGGTTTTGACACCAGACGCGTTCATATATGGATTGATTTCAACAATGTACGATTGTGGCGTCAGTTCAAACAAATTTTGTCCATTGTTGAATACCAAAAAGTTACCTGCACCGGGTAGACCAGACTTGATCCATTGGATATCATGCGCGCCACCGATTTGTTTGTTCCCCGTCGTCGTTTTTTCTGGGTTGGTTGAAAACGAGGGTGAGCTTCCTTGCCCGTATTTGGCCGGATCGCCAAAACGGTACAGAAAATCCCCCTTCGATGAGGCTGCCAATGCAATGGAGCCTGCCGAATCGTTTTTCAAGAACGTATTTCCATGGTCGACGACGTAGAACTCCCCATGTACCGAATTTATGACCAATTGATCCAGTTGCTCGTTGTAATCCATGGAGTTGCAATGCAACCAATCGCTTTTCAACGGATTGCCCGTCATGTTGATGTTGATTCTGCCTGGCATGTTCTTGACAACACCGTATGTGGCAGTCTTGGTGGCATCGAAATCCTGTACGACATGATCGAAAAAGGCCCACTCCCAAATGATTCTGCCCGCTCTGTTCACTTCCACCACCACATCCAACTGAACCCCCACATAGTTGCTGCTGGCTGGATTTGCCCCAATTGCCAAGCATTGTGCCGCCGTATAGTCTTTGTTAGCAATGTACATAAAAGTGGAATCTCCCAGTTTCGGGTTGTATATTTTCACAAAATCGTGGTGCGGATGGTAATTGCTCCGTTTCTCGGTGTAGGTCCATACCACATTCCCGTTCCAATCGAGCTCTTTCCAAACATTTGAATTGCTGGGATCGCCACCTACCGCGTCCAACAGCGTTCCGCCTTCGGTAAACCGTGGATTGGTACCAATTTTCCACGAATGGACCACATGTCCTTCCATGTCGACCAAATAGGTGGTACCACCAGAACCAAACAAGGTATAGCCATTATAGGCTTTCGACTGGTCCCAATAACGGGTTTCCGTCGGCGTGAAGAAGCATTCCTGAGAAGTCACGAACCCCGTCAGGCAAAGCAACACGATCAGTAGGGATGATTTTATCATGGCTTCTGGTATATTATTTTTTGGGTGTACGAGGCACCATTTGATTTTAAAATGCAGGTGTATATGCCTGAACCCAATCGTTCAGGCTTCCACGACAGACAATGTTGTCCTTGTTCGAAAGAACAGTTTACCAACGTTTCCATCAATTGCCCCAATAAATTGTACATCCGGATGCTCACCAGGCCAGCTTTCGAAAGTGTAAATTGAATGCTTGCCGTGTTGTGCACTGGATTTGGAAAGCACTGCAAGTCTGCGCCTTCAGCCATGTTTTTGTGCAATCCGGTCGTGGACTTCACAAAGTTCCTGCAGACGCGAAATCCGACGTGGTACCAAGGATGATCCGGATCTTGCGGCCCTCGAAAATAGGAGGGATTGCGGTTGGAAACACGGGAATGTCCGTCGTCAATGGCGTTCACCACGTCCCCATTGTACCAGTTCCCACCCCGCATGCCTTTGTACGGTTTTCCATCAGGCATGGCTGAACCCGCGTCCGGACCTTTGGGGTTGCTCGAAGGGCTCACGCTGTAGTAATTTGCCGTGTACCAGTCGTTTACAAATTGCCAGACATTACCGGCCATATCCACCAGCCCAAATCCATTGGTGCTGTTGGAAGTCTGATAATTCGTTGCACTTCCCGGCCAATTGTAATCCGATTTCAACTTCAGGGTACCATCGTAAAATCCTACCGGCGTACTGAAGGGGTAAAGGTTGGTATCCGTTCCTTCATACGGGTCACCCGAACCAGGCCAATTGGCATGCGATTTGTCCCCATCGGTGTTGTTGCCCCAGGGATAGTTATAATACGGATTGTACAGACTTCCACGTGCCGCAAATTCCCATTCGGCCTCCGTGGGCAATCGGTAGCCGTTTTTCGTAAAGTCACACACACCGGTAGTCAAGCTGTAACAAGCATCCAAGCCGTTCAGCACACTGAGCCAATTGCAAAAGGCAACGGCTCCAGGCCAACGGACACCCACCATGGGGTGATTTTCTCTAAAATCGGCCATGAAAAATACTTTTCCGTCGAATGCGATGCTGTAGTACGATGCGTATTTGTTGGTATAGCAGTAAATGGAATCAATCCCCGGACCATACACCACATTGTTGCGAACCATTATGACTCCGTTTGCAAAAGCGGAATTCAAGTAGGTCAAGTATTGCTGGTTGGTCACATGCGTTTTAGACATGTAAAAGTAATCAATCTTGACATCGTGCAGCGGCAATTCGTCACTGGGGTGCTTCGGGTCCTCAAAGCCGATGTGATCGCCCATCGAAAATGTTCCTGCTGTCAGCAGCACATCGGTGATGTCCATTCCGGCATTGTCCAATCCGCCCCGAACCAGTATCACGTATTCATTCAGCGACTTATCGTTGTACGTCACCACTCCATAATCGGTATGCAAGTCCCAAGCGATGTCAGGCGTTTTGTACTGAGTAGTGGAGGAACGGTAAAAGGCTGAACTCACTATGTTTGGAAAATACGTTTTATTGATGGATGGCTTCACCCTGGAAACATCATTCAAAGATTGCAACTCCTTGATGTTGGGTACCCTCCAATCCGATTTGCCTCCCAAGGTGACGGACTTGGCATAAGCCAGTGATGCCTCCCAGGTCATCGGTGTCGTAGAACTGAATTTCTGCCAGGTCAAACCCGTATAATTGTCTTTGACTGTGCCATCACCGTTGTCGGTGAAGTGTGTCACCGAAAATGTCGTGGTGATGAGGTCCCGCACCGCTCGAATGTGAAAGCGTTTGGTTCCCCCTGCGCTCAACGTCTCTGTTTTCGGATGGTTTCCAATGCCACCACCAGCATTTGTCGCCCAAATGTTGGTTGCATTATCCGCCTGCTTTTCATTGCTCCACCAATATTCGGCCAGTGTTTTGGGGAAATAGGTCGTGTTCAGCGCAGGGTTGTTGCTCTCAAACGAATGGATACTGAACAATTCCTGTCCTGTCGGAAGCCGCCAGTCGGTGTAACCTCCCAAGGTCATCGTATCGGCATAGGTGGTCGCTTTTTCGAAGGTCATTTCTCCACCGTCGGTTTTCTGCCACATCAGTTTGGTGTTGTTGTCGGTAATGGTTCCGTTCCCATGATCCTTGAACGACAAAGGGTTCAGCACGTAATCGGCATCCTCACCAACTGTAGCCGTGTAACTTGCGTTTTGCCCAGTATCTGCGAGTTTGAACGGAAGCAGTTTTTGTGCGGAAACCGTCCAGATTGTAAGCAGGATTGCGAGTATGAAACTGGCTTTTTGCATGGTTGAATTAGTTTAGCGACACTTTCAAAGTCGTTTTGGAATGCTTCGTTGTAATCTGAAGCAAATACATTCCTGCCTTCAACGAACAGGGCAAGTCAATGATTGAAGTTTGGTTGCCGATGCCTACCTTCTCTTGAACCAAAAGCAAAGCGCCAGTCAAACTGTACCAAAATAATTGAGCCGATTCATCAAGGTTCGATTTCAGAAATAAGGATTTACCAGATTGATAGGCTTCAAGCTTAACCTCATTCAACCCCGTTGTCACCGCTTTGGCTTTTACCTGAAACGTATGTCGGATGCTTCCGTTGATCTGTCCCAAGGCAGCATTGTTCGTGTCGTATCCGCTGATGTAATCCACTTTGGCGCTGTCGCCCTGGATTTGAACCTGAATATGGCCCGAACAGGGAAGCAATGTTCCCGTCACATAACCATATCCTGCTGCACTTGATGTGGAGGTGTATTGAGGCAGTGAAGGTTGAGGCACTTCCAAATAAACGATGCCGTCTTTAGGCTGTTCCACATACAAATGGTCGTGTCCGTGGAAATAAATCTGAACCCCGTTTTCGACCATGATTTGATGGATGGGCTTGCCCCAGCCTGGTCGGTAGGTGTCGAATCCGTAGGTGCCGTCCGAATTCTTACCACCCATTTCTGCCAAATCCACGCGTTCAGCCCCGCCCCGTCCTAATTTGTCGCCGCCGACGATTTGATGGGCGAACACGAATTTGAACTTGGCCTTGCTGCCTTCGAGCGTGTTGCGAAACCAGTCGTATTGCTTTTTGCCCAAGGTGAAGCCCCATTCGTCGGTTGGCTTGGTCAGGGTATATTCATACGGATCCAGGACGACGAAAAGCGCGTCTCCCCAGTTCCAGGCATAGTAGTTCCTGCGTTTGCCTACGAAGGGCTCATCGGAGTCGTTGCCCGTATAAAAATCATCCGGTTGCGGGTTGGGGTAATATTTTTTGCGAATTGCTGTAGTCAGGTTGAACTCATCGTCGGCTTGGTTCGAGTTCAGCCACCCGAGTTCTCCTTCGTGATTTCCTATTACGATGTACAAGGGCATCGAATTGCAAACATTGTCCCAAAAGCTGCGGTAGAGCAGATTGCGCTGCTCGATGTAGTATTCATCCACGAGTGGGAATTTTTCGGTCATAAAATTGTCGCCCAAATCGATTAGGAAATCGGGATGCAGGTTGGCTTCGTTCAGTAGGGTATTCCGAAACGTGTGGTAATTGGAATTCTCGTCCAAATGCGGGTCGGCCTCCACGGCAAAGGAAAAATTCTGACCGGGTGCACGTTGCGTGGTGAACGAACCGGAAGTGCCTGTCTTAAAAAGAGTTCCGTTGCTGAGCTTATAAAACAATTGATAGTGATAGGTCGTATTTCCGGTCATTCTGTCCAACATGATTTCCATAGGGACATTCGCAGGAAAATCGGTAATCGGAGTTTGTAAGGCTAAGTTGGAAGCGCTCGTTCCATAGGCAATGTAGGCTGAAACGGGTTTGTCGGAAATCGCACTGAAAATGACCGACTTGTCTGTCGGTACACCTAGCAAGCCTGGTGCCACAAAGTCTCCGTAGTAACGAATGTCAACTTTATAAACCGATACGCCGGCCGTAATGAAAAGTTGGTTGTTGAACTTACCGCCAAAACAAAGGTTACGAGCCCGTTCTCCTGCAGGA
>Ga0302205_10000827_pt1 | contig 12347 bp, 8 predicted proteins | sample II_Fen_E1_3_FD_194582 | JGI IMG/M metagenome (GOLD analysis project Ga0302205, IMG submission 194582) | Peat permafrost microbial communities from Stordalen Mire near Abisko, Sweden - II_Fen_E1_3 | ecosystem: Environmental > Terrestrial > Soil > Wetlands > Permafrost | place: Sweden: Abisko...
TCCAAACTCATGTCCGTCATTGGGTGGCTTCTCAAAAGTTCGAGTATTTCAAAATTAATGGTTGCAGCGTGGCTTCCCACCATGCTGACACGGTGTACCTGATCCACTGTTTTAAAACTTGCAGCTAATACTTTCGTGTTCAGGTTAAAATGCTCAATATTCTCAACTATATGCTTCACCACTTCAATCCCGTGCGAAGAAATATTATCAAGCCTGTTCACATAAGGTGCTACCCAGTCGGCTCCGGCTCTGGCGGCTACAAGTGCTTGTTGTTGCGTGAAAATTGCAGTAGCCGTAACATTGATACCTGCATCTTTCAACATGGGCATGGCTTTGAAACCTTCTTTTGAAACAGGAATCTTAGCAAAATAATTATCTCCCAGGCTGTATTTCTTTTTGTATGCTTTCGCTTCCCGAACCATATCAACAGCCATATCGCTGATCATTTGCACATGAAGCATTTTATCACCAATAATTTCAATAATATCAGGTAGAATTTCTGATAATTTTCTGTTTGCAGCAGCAATAATGGTTGGATTGGTGGTTACACCGGCAATTGGAAAATAATAAAGAAGTTTTTTAAGCTCGTCAATGTTCGCTGTGTCAGCTAAGTAGATCATATTCTGGTTTGTTTAGTTAGTATGTACAAAAGTACTCCAAACAAATTTATATATTCCCTTTATTAAGTGTAAAATTGTGTAAATTGTGTGTGTGACTTGATTCAACAATTTAGTTCTATTAGATTTAGAATGATATTGACAAGATTGGTTGAGATAAAACTCCATTAAATTACCAAAAACATCCCCCTAGCTGAATGAAATATACTAAGTACAGTTGCAACTCTACCCAATCTTGCTACTCCTTATTCAACATTTAATACGTATTTTTGTAATTCGATTTCTATACAAGAATAATAAGTAAGAATATGAAAACGATCAGCCCTGACGATATAATACTACAAGCCCTTGAACATTACCTTGCAGTTCGACAATTGACTCACGAAAAAGTACCTGTAACCATCCTTCATATTGATGATCAATATAGCTTTATAGCTCAGGGAATGGGAGATGATAAACTTGATAACCTTTGGGTGTTCGATATTGGTGCTGATAAAACTGCAGACGGTTATTTCTACCACAATCCGCCAACTCCGGGTGAAATAGAAAATGCCATTATGGTGGTAGAAGATGAAGTAATGCCCCTGCATAAACTGCTTATTCCCAACTCTCAGCTCTACACCCTGGATATGAGCGTCAGGGAAATTGCACACTTATCTGCATTTAAAGACTCCGATCAGGGCAAGATACTGGCACGTGCTGATATGGAACTCGTTTTTAACCGCTTAGCAGCCATTATTACCGGCCGTCCTGCAAGTTCCGATGTGTTGCCGTCAGACAATCAGTTTGCCTCTACGCTCCTGATCTTACGTGAAGTGATGCATCATCTGGGTTTTATGCAGATTACCATCCTCCCTCAAAATAATTAAATATTGTTATGCATGCTATTTTCCGGCTCATTTTATGCTGATCACTATAAACAGGAATGTGTTTTTAATAAGTAAAATGATCTTTTAAAACAATGGGCCATATGTAACATACGTCCCATTGTTATATACTTACTTTAAAATTTGTGATATAGTCCTATTACATCCTGAAGGTGATAGTGACAATCGGATGATTTGCTTAATGACCCATTCTGTCTAATAATCTAAATATAGTTAATCAGTCATTTAGTACAATATTTATTTCTTAATCACCATTTTTGTTGCATTCAGTGTTTTGCCACTTTTGCTATCTACCAGTTGCACAAAATAAATTCCCGGTTGTAATGTTTTTAAATGAATGAGCTGACTGGTAATAACATTGTTACGTTCGATATACAGGATTTCACCCACCGTGTTAGTTATATACAGAGAGGCATCTTTTATTTCCCGATTCATGGAAATCGTAAATTCGCCTTTGTTTGGATTCGGATATACCTGTATGTTATCCCGATTGATCTGTATTTCATTAAACCCAACATTGGTCAGCACATTCACCGTGTCGCTAATTACCGGACTCCATAATCCGGAAGCATCTTTGAACTGGACATTCAGTAACCGGTTATTCCCGTTGAAGCTTATTAAATCGAGGTTTTCATTGATACTTACACATGCTAAAGCAGGATTTACGTCCTTATAAATACTGTTTTCAAAGTCATTGTCCACCCAATATCGGTAACCCGAAACCACATTAAAGCTTACCGTACCACCACCTGTGTTCAATAGGATCGTGCTTTGAACGGCGCTCCATAGTCCCATATTGTCCCTGAACTGGATGTTTAGCATGTGACTTCCCCCTTTGGGAAAAGAGCTTAAATCAATGTTCTCGTTTAAATATAAACCGTGGCCTGTGACATTCATGTCTTTATATGTATTCGTTGCAAAATTACTGTCCAGCCAGTAACGATATCCGGAAATGGAATTTGCATTCGTGACATTTCCACCAGATTTAAATACCCTGCCGTACTGAATAGCACTCCATTTACCTGAAATGTCCGAAAAGCGGATAGCAAGTAAATGCATCCCATCCGTTACCGACGATACATCCAGATTTGTTAAATTGAAGGTGTTTGTAGGTGTTATAGCAGCAGAAGTTTTGTTGCTGAAGGTGTCGTCAAACCAGTATTCATATCCGGAAACCTGAGGGTTGCCCGAAAAAGCTTCAATATAATGCGTGCTGATTGAACTGTATTCATTGTTGGTATCCAGAAACCTGAAATTCAATGCATGGTAACCTGTTTTAAGTCCGGTAAGCTGAATGGAGGCATTCATATCAAGTTTAGCTACAGGTGTAACGGATACCGTCTGTCGTGAAGCATAATCGGCATCAAGCCAATACTCATATTGCCTGATTTTATTCTGCGCCTGTATGAAAGGAATCATGCAGCAGAATAAGACGAATTGAATTATGATATTTTTCATCCCAATATTTTTTTAGTATTAATAAAAAGTAGATAGAAACTCCTTGTGTCGGTTTCATGATGAAACCTTCAAGAACTATCGGATTATACTCAAAAAATATTATCTGTCCTGTGCCGTTACACGAATCTTTAACGGTATGGTTCCATTCGGAAGTGTCGAAGCCGGAATATCCTTAAACGAAATGTGAGGATTTGAAGGCAAGGCACTTGTTTTATAAGGGTTCGTTGAACCATAAATACCGACATCGGTACCATCATCTCCTGCATTCTTGCCCGGAGCAGTGGGTTTTAGTGCATAGTTATGGTTGTAATCGAAGGTCGTTCCCGACTGTTTTACAAATATAGAGGAGGCATCGGCCAGGAATATGTTCCCGGTTCGTAAAGCTGCCATTGCTATTACATTTACTGTCGTATCTTTTCCTACAAATAAATTATTGATAAAGTTACAGTTATAGGTTCCACAAATACCATCGAGTCCATAACACCCATATCCCTGATACCCTAACCGTTGGGTGTTCATGAAAATATTATTTTTGAATGTTATGTTCCGTAGGTTGGAAAAGGTGGCGTTTTCCCCTACTGCCAGGAATATGTTGTTTTCAAAATTTCCTCCATGGTAGGTGCATTCCTGCGCTGTTCCGCCAATAATATTCCCTTTCATCAAAAACCCAAAAGATTCTGAAAATGAAATGCTTCCACGTATAATATTGTGTATAAACTGGGGGTTGAAACACCGGTTGGAGTCAACCCTTCCCCAATTGTTTCCAATGGATATGGAGTTAATATTGCATCGTCTGATCGTCACATTCTCAGTCTTCTGTTCCGGTCTGAAAATGATATTACCTATTACATACAGTCCTTCGATGAGTGCATTGCTTGCTCCCGAACCGATATTCAGGTCGCCTTCAATAATAGTTCTGTTTGTATAGGCTGTAGAATCGGGATAATGGCCGGCACCAATTATAGTTACCGCTTTCTTGATATCTGAGACTAGTTTGAAGGTTCCTCCCGGAAGGTAAATGTAATCGCCATTATTGGCATGATTAAGTGCTGTCTCAAATAATGAGTAAACAGTGGTTTGTCCATTCGCAGTAGTAAGGGCTATCACACCTTGTGCTTTTACCTGCACGGTTATTGCGACGATAGCCAGCGAAACAAGTAGAATAAATTTTTTCATAATTTTTAAGTTTTAATGAAAGATTAATGGATAGGTAAATCTCACTATATAAACAAAATCAGAATGATAAAAATTAAATTCAAATCGGTTCATCACAAAGTATGTCAAAGAAGAAAGGAATATTTAAAAGAAAAGTCTATTGAATATCAGTCGTATGTAAAGTAGAATGGTCAATAGACTGAAAAACTGCTGAACTTTTCAGCCTTGATGCAGCAAATGTATTAAATATATTTTATTATGATATAATAAATATATTTAATATTTTATCCTGTTTAGTTTAAATAATGTTTATTGATTTATTTTGAACATGTTAACCGATTTTTATCTGACATTCTTCAATCGGTTTATTATTTAAACGTTAATTCTTACTTTTAAACGCATGATCCTATTTGTTTTTATTTTAATTTTCAATATAGCATGGTGAATCCTTACTATATATGAACCTGACTCTGAATGGATGCTGAAAAGGGAAATGCACTGCGTTACAATTATTTAATTTTGGAATGCAAATTGCCGAAACACATTGCTTTCTATATTAAATCAATTTTTTTTTATCAGGTTTTATTTAACAAGCAGTGATTAAATATGGGCTGCAATGTGTTTTTATGAAAGACATGACAGATAAAGTTGTTTAGTAAATTGCTTATATTTGCAGAAAAATACGAGTATGTCCAAAATCTATTTACAAATCAGCGGGGTAGGTGCCGAGCTGGTACTTGGTAATTATATGCCCAAAGATGCCACCATCTTCAATGACTGGCAGGAGTTTTTCCATTTCAATGATTTGATTCATGAAACCCAATTATTGGCAGAATATATAACTGAAATTGTGATTAAACAGGATGATATGGTAGTCTTTCAGGGGAAAATACCACTAATAAAATTTATACCTCAAAAGAGTTATTCTCCGGTATTGGAACAACATGCATTGTACCTTCGAACAGAGTGTGCCGAACGTGCCATGTATGAATGCACGTTTGAGACTGAAAATTTTGATAAGAATAAGTTGTTTTTTGAAACACAGGACTACGATTTGCTTTTCAAGATTGGAAAATCATTTATATCCGGTTTACTCTATGATCAAAAACCTTTTCCTCTGGAATGGGTTAGTGCCCATCCAATTGGAGACCTGTGCCTGTTATGCCGGAATGAGAATGGCTATTTGGTTCCGGTTTACGATGCAGTAAAAAAACTGGGAGTGAAGTGAAAGATCTTTTATATAAGTAGCCTGATCAATATATTGTCTTATTTGAGTTCCGATGGCTATTGGGAGAATTATTCTCCAGTTACTATTTTTAATGTTGGTTGCGGCTTAGTGCAAATATTATCCAACTAAATTATCACTGTCATTTGGTCGTTGTTCATAGGGGGTTCATAGGGGGTTCATAGGGGGTTGCGAGGGGGTTAGGAGGGGTAAACCTATCTGAACCCTCACTAACCCCCCAATAAAGTCTCACCGATTCCTCATTATACCTAAAACGGAAGTATCGTAGGGACTGTTATAATGGGATTTTAAACTGCCGGATAGCCATCTGGAATAAAATTCTACATTACAATAGCTCAATTTAAAATACGATATTTAATTGATCCAATTGCTTAATTTCTTGCCTGTTTAAAATATATTTATGTTTCTTTACTGGTGTTTCTGTCGCTAAAGTAGTTAATCGTTGTCATCTAAAAAATCGTATCCGGAGTATTCAACAATATGCTGTTGTTGTAAAAAGACTTTTTCAATCAAATCATTTATAATCCCGGTTAAACTATTTTAATTTCATGTTGTTTAAAGATTAAAATAGAATAATATCTACGACTTACTTTAATCACTTATGAACGTTAGAAATACGATTCTTATATTTCTTTTACTTCTATCTTTACCGGCATTTGCACAAAAAGGAATCATTAAAGGACGAATCTATGATGCAAAGACCAATCAACCGGTTGAATTTGCTTCTGTTTTAATTCAGGGTACAACCATTAGTTCGACATCGGACCTGGATGGCAATTATATTTTTGCCGGAGTGGAACCAGGGTTTAAACATTTAGTGGTAAGCCTGATTGGATTTCAAACGACTGTTTCTGCTGAGTTCCAGGTACAGGGCAATCAAACCACATTTATCGACATAGCAATTCAGGAATCTGCCGTTCAATTGGGAGAAGTAACCGTTCGGCAGAATTTAACTGCAAAGAAAATAGAAAGTCCGCTTTCAGTATTGTCTGTCGGTGTGCAGGAAATAGAAAAAACAGCCGGTGCAAACCGGGATGTTTCAAAAGTTATTCAGACCTTACCAGGCGTTGGAGTCACTGATCCGAACAGAAATGATTTGATTGTGCGGGGTGGGGGCCCTTCCGAAAATGTGTTTTACCTGGACGGTATAGAAATACCGGTGATCAATCATTTTGCCACTCAGGGATCATCGGGTGGAACAGTGGGAGTAATTAATCCTGATTTTGTTCGGGAAATTGACTTTTATACCGGTGCTTTTCCGGCGAACAAAGGGAATGCTTTAAGCTCCGTCATGGATATTAAACAGAAAGATGGAAGTATGGACCGGTTGCACACGAAACTGTCGGTAGGAGCCTCGGATGCAGCCCTGACGCTTGATGGACCATTGGGAAGCAATACTACTTTTATTGTCTCAGCACGCCAATCATATCTTCAATATTTATTTGCAGCAATCGGATTGCCATTCCTTCCTACCTACAACGACTTTCAGGTCAAATTAAAAACACGGATAGATAAAAAAAATGAAATTACTTTTCTGGGCATTGGAGCCATAGATGATGATGCACTCAATTTAGGAATAAAGAATCCCACTGAAAGTCAGGCCTACTTATTATCTTATTTACCTACCTATAAACAATGGAATTATACGGTGGGAGTAGTTTACAAGCATTTTGCCGATACACATTTTGACACCTGGGTAGCAAGCCGCAATATGCTGCGAAATACGAATTTTAAGTATAAAGATAATAATGTGGATAGTGTAAAAACATCGGATTACAAGTCGGATGAAGCTGAAAACAAACTGAGGTTCGAACGTAATTATCCCGATTTGCCTGTAAAACTAAGTTTTGGTGCCGGGGTTAAATATTCACATTATACGAATTATACTTCACGACAATTGTTTTTAAACAACACAGTCAGTAACCTTGTATATCATTCGCAAATCGGACTCTTTGGTTATCAGGCTTTTGTTCAGGCTTCGAAAGAATACTTTGATGATCTGCTGAAACTTTCGTTAGGTGTAAATGTTGCTGGGATGAATTATAATCAGAATATGCTGAATCCACTTAATCAGTTTTCACCCCGCTTTTCAATATCTTATTCTGTTTCACCATTATTCAACATAAATGCAAATGTAGGACGGTATGCACAGCAACCTGCCTACACCACTCTTGGGTACCGGGATGCAGCAGGTAATCTGGTGAATAAAAACGAAAATCTGCACTATACTATTTCCAACCAGGCAATTGCAGGCATAGAATACCGTCCGATGGAAAATATGCGTATGACCGTTGAAGGTTTTTACAAACAATATGAATTTTATCCGCTATCGGTAGCTGATGGACTTAGTATTGCCAGCAAGGGAACTAATTTTGGAGAAGTGGGGGATGAACAAATTGTTTCGACAGGTAAAGGCCGGGCTTATGGGGTTGAGGTACTGTATAGGATTATGGAAATGAAGAGGATGAACCTTACTGCTACGTATACTTACTTTCGGAGTGAGTTTACCAATTCAGCCGGAGTTTACCTCCCTTCGTCGTGGGATACAAAGAATCTGTTCAATTTAATCGGAAGTTACAAGTTCAGGAAAAACTGGAATGTAGCCATACGCTGGCGTTTTGTAGGTGGAGCCCCGTATACTCCAATCGAAGCAGTTTCGGCAAATAAAGCTGTATGGGATATAAGCAAACAACCTCTGTTGGATTACTCGAAGTTTAATTCACTCAGGCTGCCAAATACTCATCAGCTGGATATGCGAATAGATAAAGAATTCTATTTCAAAAAGTGGGTATTGAATTTATATACGGACATTCAGAATGTGTATAACTTTAAAACTCAAGGTGCTCCCATTTATACAAATTTAGATACTACTTCAACACCTGATGCAAACGGAAACAAGAATTATCTTCCAAAAACAGATCCGGCAAATCCATCCAACTATGTGTTGAGGACCATAGATAATTTCGCAGGAACTATCTTACCTACGATAGGGATTATCATTAAAATATAAGGATGAACGGTTAATGAAAACGAGTATGAAAACGAATATTATTCTGATCGCATTTATGATATTGGTTGTAACAAGTACAGCACAAAAGAAGAAGGACGTATTTACAGAATTAAATTATGGTGGTAATAATACAGGTACTTCCATCACGATTCAGTTTGAAAAGGGAAAACATCACAATCATCCGCTTTTTGTAATTTGGTTAACCGATGAGAAAGGAGATTATTTACAAACATTGTATATCTCCGAAAGCATTGGACGCGGCGTATTTGCCCATGCAACCCGGGCAAATGGCAAATGGATGGAAGGAAAGATACAACGACCTGCTGCATTGCCTTACTGGGCACACCAACGGAATGTAATCAATGAATTTGGCACCTATAATCCCACCCAAAAACACCCTGTCATTGATGCCTATACCGGTGCTACACCTGCATCTTCATTTATCCTGCATACCAAAAGCGGTAAGCCGTTAAATGGAAAATATAAAATTATGTTGGAATTAAATCAATGCTGGGACTGGAACGAATACTGGACAAACGATAAGTATCCCAATGATATAGAATATAAAACGTCCAGCCAGCCGGCTGTGGTGTATGCTGTTGACTTTGATACGAATAACCCAAAGCCTCAGTATGTCATGAAACCGATCGGGCACAGTCATTATTCAGGGGCAGATGGTAGCCTGAATCCGGACTTAAGTACTCTTACTACAGCCTTGCATATTGCGAAAAAGATTACCGTCAGGATAAACCAGTAATAACTATAGTTAAAAGAAAAAATGGTCTATGAATTGATATTCAATTCATAGACCATTACCTACATTAATTATCGAACCGGCTTTTATCGGATTATTCGCATTTTACTACTTTACTGCCGGGTATTTTATCCTGTTATGGTAAATGTTTTTAATCTTTTCCTTAAAGACTGATTTTACAAGTTCCACATCCCTGAATGTAATGGGAGCATCTTTAAATTCACCTTCTGCAATCTGACCATCAATCATATCTTCTACCATTTGGTCAATGCTTTCTTCGGTATATTCAGAAAGACTTCTTGAACGTGCTTCAACAGCATCGGCCATCATAAGTATGGCTGTTTCTTTATTGTTTGGCAACGGACCCGGATACGTGAATACTTCATCATTTGGCTTAACACCAGGATTCGCATTTATAAACGAATTGTAGAAATACTTAGTTTTACCAAATCCATGATGAGTGGTTATGAAATTAATAATTTGTTCCGGCAAATGATATTTCTTTGCAATCTCTATTCCGTCGGATACATGATTAATAATGATTTTTGAAGCTTCTTCATAATCAATTTCAGTCATAGGGTTTTTACCTCCCATTTGATTCTCTATAAAACATTCGGGATGCTTTATTTTTCCAATATCATGATAGAGTGCCCCGGTACGCACGAGCAGGCTATTTGCATTGATCTTCTTGGCAGCCTCGGTAGCCAGATTGGATACCTGCATGGAATGCTGAAAAGTACCAGGAGCTAATTCGGAAAATTGAATCATTAGATCACTGTTTATATTGGTAAGTTCCACCAGTGTCACACTGGATATAAGGTTAAAGATCTTTTCGAATAAGTATATCAACACATAAGCAAACAACAGGAATACACTGCTGATGGCAAAATAGATAATGTATTGCCAGTTGATACGATTGACATCGCCTTCAGAAATACATTCGAAGGCCAAGTACATCAATACATAACTTATGAATATATATAATGCGGATTGAGCCAGTTGTGAACGCTGTGACATATCTTTAAGACTGGAAACAGCTACCATGCCAATGGTGATTTGCAACAGCATAAACTGGAAGGCATTATCCACCATAAAGGATATAATCAACACAGTGATGATGTGTGCAAACAGGGCTGTACGGGCGTCGAAGAAGACACGAATGATAATAGGTAATAAAGCAAAGGGAACCATGTAGTAGCTTAAGGCGGTATATCGGATGGTAAAAGCCGTTAAACTCACTACAAGCAGGATAACCAATAAGATAAAGACGATATTGCTCAGGCTTTCGTATATCCTTGGACGAAAGAGGTAAATGTACAAAAACATCAACGTTATCAACCCAAGGATCATAACAACTTCACCAACTATCACAATCGATGATTGTTGAAGGGATGTTTTACGCTTTTCCGATTCAATCTTTAAAGAGCGTAAAACCAGGTAATTGCTGGGAGTTACAATTTCACCACGATCGATAATTCGTTCGCCCGACTGGATCATGCCTGAACTAAGTGATAGGTTCTTCAACATATCTGCTTTCGATATTTCGGAAGTGATACTATCAAATTTCATATTTTCAGACAAGTACATGTTTATGTCATATGATTTTAGTGAAATAGGAGCGTCATTTATAATTTCTTCATATGCTTTCCGGGGGGTATATATTTTCCCTATTGGGATTATGTGAGTTACCCTGTTGGGCAAAATACAGGATATATTTTCTTTATTCTTTTCCAGTAACTTATTATAATCATCCACTGAAATGATTCCGGTAGTGTATATAGTTCTGAATTTGTTTCTAATGTAATTTGGTATGCGCGGAGATGTTTCCCCTTTTTTCTGTAAGTCAGAAAGCAGTTTGTTGATTTGAGAATTTATGATGGATGTGTCTAACTTGTAATACGGGGTATAATCTTTTAAAATATCTTCCTTTTCCTTTGCAATTTGTTGATCACTTTTATAGATGGGAAAATCAAAGGAAGCTGTGATTAATTCGTATGTCCAGGGCTTCCCTATTTCAAATTGATACTTAAACTTGTCCTCGGACGGGTAAAGCATTACAATCAATATTACCAAGAGGACAAACAATCCAATTTTACTGATATTTTGAAGTTGCGGTTGTGTAATATTAAGTTTCATATTTGTTCTTAGTGGATTGAAATAGACGTTTAAAATGAAAAACGCCGAAAATTACGAAAAAATTCCTTAATAGACACATTATCTTTAAACTTTCATTATTTTTGTAGGAATATTAATTTTTATAAGAGCACAGTTTCTACTTAATAATTTAAATTTTGTATCATGAAAGCTATCATAAACCTACCTCTTGTACCGCTACGCGAAAGCGATAATGAACGAAGTGAATTGTATACACAACTACTATTCGGGGAGTGTGTGGATGTAATAGAGACAAGGGAACGATGGTTGTTTATCCGGAATCTAAATGATAATTACAGAGGCTGGCTTGATCGAAAAATGGTTCAAATACTTTCAGATCAAGATGAAAAGCTACTTGAAAAGGTAAAAAAATATACAGTTCAGGTTCCGATAACTGTTTGTACTAAGACCCATTCAAAAGAAAAGATGCTTTTACCGGGAGGTAGTATTATTCACACAAATAAAACAGGCGAATTAACCATTAAAGAAGAATCTTATCAACTAAATTCTTCAGATTTAGTTATTGAAGTAGGAATTGATGGACAAACTATAATACAACATGCACTTCAATATTTAAATGCTCCTTATTTATGGGGAGGAAAAAGCATTTTTGGAATTGATTGTTCCGGTTTGGTTCAGGTTGTCTTTTCTATTTGTGGCATTCAGCTTGAACGCGATGCTTCTGAACAGGTAGAAAGTGGAAAGCCTATCGATTTTCTATCAGAAGCAAAAGCCGGTGACCTGGCTTTCTTCGAAAATGATAATGGAAAAATTATTCATGTCGGGTTATTGCTCAACTCTCATCAAATAATTCATGCTTCAGGATGGGTCAAGGTTGAATCCATCGACACAAATGGAATTATTTCGTCAATAACCGGTGAGTATACACATAAATTGCGTGTCATTAGACGTTTGTTGTAGTTCTCTATAACTGTTTTTTGCAATTAATTTAAAGAAAAGAATTTATTTATTGAAAAAAGTTGAATGTCTGATGTAAGATGTTCAACTTTCTTGCGTCATTATAAGTGTATGGAATCAACTCAATTTAATAACCAGGTTTTGAAAC
>Ga0302205_10000830_pt1 | contig 12317 bp, 12 predicted proteins | sample II_Fen_E1_3_FD_194582 | JGI IMG/M metagenome (GOLD analysis project Ga0302205, IMG submission 194582) | Peat permafrost microbial communities from Stordalen Mire near Abisko, Sweden - II_Fen_E1_3 | ecosystem: Environmental > Terrestrial > Soil > Wetlands > Permafrost | place: Sweden: Abisko...
CGCCTTCATGTTGGATTTAGTAAAGATGCAATTCATTGGGATATAAACGCCGATTCACTAACCTTCCAATCCGAAAATGAAGAGATAGGGAAATGGGTGTATGGATACGACCCTCGAGTCTGTTTTATTGAAGACAGGTATTTTGTCACCTGGTGCAATGGTTATCATGGTCCAACCATAGGAGTGGCTTATACATTTGACTTTATAAGCTTCCATCAGTTGGAAAATGCTTTTATTCCTTTCAACCGAAACGGAGTGTTATTTCCCCGTAAGATTAACGGTCGTTTTGCAATGTTAAGTCGTCCTAGCGATAACGGACATACCCCCTTTGGAGATATCTTCTATAGCGAATCGCCAGATATGGAATTCTGGGGACATCATAGGCATGTAATGTCACCAGCACCTTTCGAAGTTAGTGCCTGGCAATGTGCTAAGGTTGGAGCTGGTCCCATACCTATTGAAACATCCGAGGGATGGTTATTGATTTATCACGGCGTATTGAATACTTGCAACGGATTTGTATATAGTTTCGGCTCGGCTCTGCTCGACCTTGAGCAACCGTGGAAAGTAAAGTACCGTTCAGGACCGTATCTCCTTTCTCCACAAACTCCTTACGAATGTATGGGTGATGTACCTAATGTTACGTTTCCTTGCGCAGCACTTCATGATGCTGCCACTGGACGGATTGCGATTTATTATGGTTGTGCAGATACCGTAACAGGACTTGCTTTCGGATATATTCCTGAAATTATTGAATTTACGAAAAACACATCGATAGTGTAGCATTGCTATATATATTAGTATATGTTTTAATATCATTGAGAATTTAGCTTTGCATACGCTCTTAAAATTCTCTCAATAGTTATGTAACAATTTTCAAATATAGATAGTTAGATCACAATTAATTCCAACCAGTTTGGCAAACACTTCATAAACTTCGTGAGGTTATAAATAAAAAAAACAGAGTATCAATTGTCATATGTTATAGAATTAGTTAAAGTCTAATTTTTCCAATTTTTATAAATGAAGTTGAAATGGGTAAACCATCTTAACAAGGAAAGAAACAGAAAAGGATCAAGGTGGTTGCTTTGGAAAGAAGTATACTTATTGAAGAACAAACAACAATAGAAGTTATATCACATGAAGTTGAACATCTAACAAAAGGTTTTAAAAATTTAGAATCAAACAATTTGTTAAATTGAATGCTCTTTAAGTAAAATAAATAACTGAAAAAATCTTAGTACATTATTTTGTTTGAAAAATTAAAATCATATTAAAGATGGATACCAAATGGGAAGAAAATTGTATACAAGGATTGAGCAAAGGAGATAAAAAATCCTTTGAACTTCTTTTTCTACACTACCAGCCCAAGCTAGTCTATTTCCTTTGTGGCTTTATAAAAGATTCGGAGCTAGCCCGTGATATGTCTCAAGATGTATTCCTCAGTATCTGGAATAATCGGGACAAACTTAGCGAAATCAATTCTTTCAAAGCTTATTTATTTAGAATGGGCAAGAATGCGATATGCAATTACTACGATCATTCGTTGGTGAATGAAAAATTTAAAGATGAAGAACTTTCTCGTCCAGTTGAGACAGACAATATTGAAGAAAGCATTTATGCTCGTGAGTTAGAAGAGTCGATAGAGATAGCCGTTTGTCAAATGCCGCCACAACGGAAATTGATATACACAATGAGTAGAATTGACGGACTCAACAATAGCGAAATAGCTCAACAGCTCAATATAAACAAACGCACTGTAGAAAATCACATCACGGTTGCTCTTGCGGACATTCGAAAAAGGGTTAAAAATAGATTCATTGTATTTATGTTAAATTTAGCTTGTGCGTTGTGCACCACTTTACTTACTTATATCTAAAAGGGTATTATTTTTATGATGGAAGGATTTATTAAAACTCAGATTCAAAAATTCTTTGAACAAAATTATTCAAAGAACACACAACTTAAATTTCGGCAATGGTTTTTATTAAATAAAAACCATGCGGAGGCAGATGAAGCCATGCAAGCACTCTGGGATGAAAGTCCTTCTGTGGTGACTAACAACACGTGGGAAGATTTAGCAAAAATGCAGAAGCGTATCGCAGATGAACAACCACGGTTTAACCGAATTCATCTGCCGTTCAGACAGATTGCCAAGTATGCTGCGGTGATCATGCTCGTAGTAATTTCTTCTGTAACCACATACTATATAACAAAATCCTCTTCATTGGAATTTGCAGAATTTTCTGTGCCTTACGGAGAATGTCAAAAGATGCAACTGGCCGATGGTACTAGTGTCTGGCTAAATGCAGGATCGACCTTGATATATCCTAAAAAGTTTAGTACTGATACCCGTACTGTTTATTTGTGTGGCGAAGCTAATTTCAGTGTGGTCAAAAACCCGAAGAAACCGTTTATTGTAAAAACCAAACATATAGATGTACAGGCCTTAGGGACTAAGTTTAATGTCCAGTCGTATCCCGACATGACCTTTACGACTGCAACACTGGTGGAAGGAAGTGTGAGGGTTAATACGGACTCAAAAACTGTATCGGGGTACATCTTAAAGCCCAATGATCAATTAATTTATTCAAATCAAAACCATAATGTTTCCATCGTCCAGGTGGATGCGGCAAAGGTAAGCTCTTGGGAGAAAGGGTACCTGATTTTTCAGGGTGCAACATTTGAAGATATTGTATCCACTTTGGAACGGAAATATAATGTTCGAATAAATTATGACATTGATAAATACAAGGGACGAACATACTTCCTGAAATTCAATCCGAGTGAGTCGGTCAAACAGGTGGTATCCGTATTGTGTCAATTAGCTAACAGAGCTAACTATAAAATAAATAATTCAACTATCTATATCTATTCTAAATATTAACGTATTGAATATCACTAATCCGTAATTTGGTACTTCTAGGTTTTGAATAATTTGTATTAACTTTTTAGTATTTGTATTTTACAAAGAAACAAAAGCTTACATTACACCCGATCGTCCGGTGAAAGCTGTCCGCACAGTGATTGATAGTCCTACAGAAGATTCTGTAATGGTTATTCAGGATTTACGGATTGAATAGAAGGCGAAAATGAAAAATCCATTGGTTGGAAGAATCGATGATTAAGAGTGGAAATAAGATCAGTAAAGGTGGGATTAATAAATTCCACCTTTTTTTAATTAAGCTGTTATTCTCCCGATATCCGGTTGGCTCCGCCAGTGGCAACAGCGAACGAAAGCATCAGGTTCTATCAGGTTATCCGGATACCTACTGTAGGCAATGATATGGACTCAAAAGTATCAGTTCTCTGGAAAAATCGAAAACAAAGTCCAACGTGTAACAATACATAAACTTATTCAAAATAAAAACATACTTACTCATATATGGGCTACTGCAACTACATGATGCTCAAGGTTAAGATAATATTTACAAATATATTTGAATCCCAAAACATATCTATTGTAAATGTGTTATGTATAAAATTTACTGACAGGATTAATTTTATACATAACATCAACTACCATTACGTCCTGAGAGTTAAAGGTGATTGAAGGAATAGATATCGGCACTATGAAGCAGCACCTCCTTCATATGCATTTATGCCGATATAAGAACCTCTTTAAAAAGGTTCAGAAAGCTAACGAATGGTACTTGTAGAGGGGTCTGGAGATGTTGTCCGGCAAGCAGGATCACCACGATGACAATACCCAACAAACCAATTACAGGCACCAAGGAGTCTGATTTCCAGAAGTATCCATTTAGGATTTCTAAGTTAATGAGTGTTGGAAATGTGTGAATTATATAATATAAAGTCAAAGTTATGTAACAAATTAGGTCTAAAAGGTGCTGAACTTTGTAACATTATTATTAATCACTAAAAAGCCAACAAAAAACATGAAAAAAATAATGTTTATGGCATTCAGTTTTCTATTGACGACTGGTGTTTCAGCTTCCATTCAGGAACTTGTAAAAGTTGTAAAAGATACGACTAAGACTATTATTACTTCAACTAAAGTAGAACCGGTTAAAACGGGAAATTCAGTTTTAAAAGATTCGACAAAGACTATTATTATTACTTCAACTAAAGCTGAACCTTTCAAGGCTGGAAATCCTGTTTTCAAAGATTCGACAACAACTACTGTTACCACTACAACAAAAGTTGAACCTGTGAAGACAGAAATTAAGTCGGCTGATTTGCCTCAACCGATAAAAGACCTTGGAGCCAGTTTCAAAGCCCAGGGTTGGGATACTGCTGAAAAAGCGTATGTGACAAAAGGAGTAACCGGGGATATCATTTTCTATGTAGTTACTTTTAAAAATCCAACTTCCGGAGAAAGCAAAAGCATTAATATCGATGCAAAGGGAAATATTGTAAAAGAATAAGGTCTTACCACTGAAATAACTTTTATGCTTTTAGATAAAGTTTCTTTAAACGGCCGGAATCCGCACATAAGTTGCAGAAAACACGTTTTTAAAGACTCTGGTAAGTTCAGGATTTTCCACACTATTCCACACAATCCCACACAATTCCACACAATAAAAAAAAGCATAAACATAACGCTATGAGTACATTATTATTCTGGTATAAGAATTGTAGAACTTAATATAAATATAACAAACCATTAAACTCAAAAAAAAATGAAAGCAATCAAATTTTATGTCATCATTGCAGCACTCGCATTTACTTCGGTATCGTGTGTTGAAAATTCAGGGAAATATAAGAACGCAGTAGCACAACGTGATTCACTGCAACAGATCAATCAGGCTTTAGATTCCAATTACAATCAAACACTTGTCATTCTGAACGACATTGAGACCGGATTCTCGGAGATCAACCAGAAAGAAAAAGAAATGAAGGTTAACCTCAAAGGAGTAGAAGGGAATACAGCTAACAAAAGACAACTGATAGCTGCTCAAATGACTGCGATAAAAGAAGGCATCAATCAAAACAAGACAAAAATCGCAGAATTAAAACGTCTGGCATCGAAGAACGGAAAAGCGAACAACAAGTTGGCAGAAACTATCAAACGTCTGCAAACTGAAATGGATGAAAAGGGTGTCCAAATTCAGACCTTACAGGCCGAGCTAGAACAAAAGAATATCAAAATCACAGAGTTGAACACAACTGTGGATACTCAGAGCAAGAATATTACGGAACAACAAACTGTAATGGAACAACAGAAAACAACGATAAAGGGTCAGGATACAGATCTTAATGCCGTATGGTATTGCATTGCTCCATCTAAAAAACTGAAGGAAGCAAAGATCATTTCAGGCGGTGGATTATTCCAGGCTAAGAAAGTCATGGGAAATGAATTTGATAAAAGCGCATTTACACAGGTTGACCTAAGAAGCATTTCGGCTATACCAACCAACAGTAAGAGTGTGAAGATTCTCTCTTCCCATCCACAAAACAGTTATAAACTGGTAACGGGTGCCGACAAGAAGATTACTATCGAAATTACCAATCCTTCCAGATTCTGGAGTGTATCAAAATACTTAGTGGTACAAAAATAATTTCAGGATAAGAAACAACAGGCATTGGGAAATACCCCCGCAATGGAAGTTTATAACTTACCCTGTTAAACTAAAAATGCAATTACCGGCTAACCGGTAATTGCATTTTTAGTTTATTGTTTCAACGATAGTTTTCGTAACACCGGATTGATCCTGGCTGTGGCAGCTACTACCAGCAGTGTCATGATACCGCCAAAAGCTACGGAAGGTACCAGACCCATAAATTTCGCAGCAATACCGGATTCAAAGGCTCCCAATTCATTGGAAGAACCGATAAAGATGCTATTGACCGAAGCAACCCTTCCACGCATGTGTTCAGGGGTATAGAGTTGGAGGATAGTTCCCCGGATCACCACACTGACATTGTCGAACAAGCCGCTCAACAGCAATAGCAACCCCGACAACCAGAATAGGTGGGAGAAGGCAAAACCGATCATGCATACCCCGAAGGCAGCCACACAAAGTAGTAAAGTACGTCCACTATTCTTTACCGGTGGGTAAAACATCAGATAAAAAGACATCAGGATAGCACCCAGTGCAGGACAGGCACGCAGGAATCCAAGTCCTTCGGGTCCGACATGCAATATATCGGAAGCGTAAACAGGCAACATAGCCACTGCCCCGCCAAACAATACGGCTAACATGTCAAGTGAAAAGGCACCCAGTAATTCGGGGGATTTAACCACAAAACGAATCCCTTCGCGGATACGGCTGAACATATCTTCCTCTGCACCCGGTATTATTACTTTGACAATATGTTCTATCTGAACCCGATTAAAAATAAACATAGAAATGAGGTAAAGGATAAAAATGGAACTATAAGCGACCGTGATCGTTGAGAATCCATAGATAATCCCACCAATGGCAGGGCCTACAACAGCAGCAACCTGCCAGTTGGCACTGCTCCAGGTGGCTGCATTGGCATACTGGCTTTTATCAACCAATTGGCCAATCAGGGCGGTATTGGCAGGCATCAGGATACCCCGGGAGAGTCCGGTAAGGAAAATAGTAATAAAGATGGGCCAGATACCCAGATGTTCAAAGGAATGAAAAGATTCAATACTATAAAGCATCAGGATACCTGATCCGATTAGTAACAGGAAGGTGGAATTGAAAACTATCTTCTTACGGTTCCAAAGATCAATATAATGCCCGGCAAACAGGGCGATGGATATTTGCGGAAGTACCTCTACCAGACCAATAAGACCTAACCAGAGCACATTTTTAGTAAGGAAATACATGTGCCAGCTTACAATCACCGATTGCATAAGTGTAGCCATGGTCATAAAAAACCGATACCCTAAAAAATACCTGAAATTATGATTACGAACCGCTATAAACGCTTCACCCAAAAGGATCTTACCAAACATTCTTGTTCTTTTTTTATTCGGGTGCAAAGATACAGAATATTCATTTCCATATTTATCCTATAAAAACACAAAAAGACATATGAAATGTATAGGGGGCTGTGTAAAAGGAGAAAAGGAAACGGACTTAGTTTACAGAATGAAACCTGAAAACAAAAGACAGAATAAGGGCAGGAACTTTTTTACATAATATTTCTACGAAGGGTGAGAAACAAAAATATAGTACATTCCGGTTTATCGGAAAGGTTTTAGAATGAAACACCATTAGAAAACATGATTAAACTGGTTCTAAATTGCTATTAATCAAAAGGACATGAATTACATTTTAGCCCTTCATAGTTACCTTCATTGATGTTCAACCTATAATAGAAGGGGTATTCTAGTAAATCTGTCCCCAAATACTAACTATAACAAAACCTTATTTCTGTTCTTTATACCTTAGTAGTTTAGCTAACCCACAATACTAAACCTTATTCTTTGATAAGATTATTAAATGGAGTCAATCAATCAAAGAATAAGGTTGGAATTAAGGGATACTTTCAGGCTACTAAGGTTGAACAAAAAAATAAGGTTTTAAATGTAAGAGCTGAAATACAATTAGATAACATGATAAAACCAGTTGTAAAGCGCTACTCTACATTGCTTCAGGGGTTATCAGTCTGCTTCAACCAGCGTATTGGCAGTATTGAACAGGGTGTAATACTTTCCTTTTAGGGCCATTAAGTCCGAATGACTTCCGGATTCAAGCACTTCGCCCTTATCAAAAAGATAAATCAGGTCGGCCCATTGAACAGTGGAGAGGCGGTGACTGATGATCACAGCCGTTTTATCACTGGAGAGTGTCTTTAAACTTCGGATGATCTGGAGTTCCGAGGAAGCGTCCAAAGCGCTGGATGGCTCATCCATCAGGATCAGAGGGGAATCGCGGTAGAATGCCCTGGCAATGGCTATTTTCTGCCATTGGCCGATACTGAGTTCTTCCCCGCCTTTAAACAAGTTACCCAACAAGGTATTATAACCATCCGGCAAACGTTCAATGACATCAGCAATACCTGCATCCCTGGCCGCTTTCATAGCCCTGTCCAGGTTCAATTCAGCCTTTACATTTCCCAGTCCGATATTTTCAATGGCAGGGATATTATACAGGGCAAAATCCTGAAATACTGCAGTAATATTCTCACATATTTTTTCCTGGCCAATAGAACGGGAATTAATCCCGTCAAAAGAAATCATTCCTGTGTCCGGCTGATAAAAGCCGCACAGTAATTTAATCAGCGTAGTCTTACCGGAACCGTTGGCACCCACAAAGGCAACAGTATTACCGGCCGGGATGCTTATGTTGACTCCTTTCAACACTTCCCGGGTGCTCGACTCATACCTGAAACTTAGGTTCTCAATCCGGATGCCTTTATGCAAGGAGAAAGGCAGTTGTGTTTCAGGCTGTACCTCCGAAGCAGTCGGCAGATTCAGGAAAGCGATAAAATCATTCAGGAATGTGTTGTCTTCCATAACCTGGGTGATGGAACGGAATAAATCGTTTAATACGGAGTATCCCCGCTGGAAGGCAAAGAAAAACAGCACAACCGTACCAATGGATATTTCACCGTTCAGTTTCAGATACGACACATACCCCAGGGATATAAAGATCAGGATAATGGCAAAGCATTGAGAACCTATTTCCAGGCGGAGCTCGGACTTGCTCAGCTTCAGCTTCTGATCAAAGAGCATATCCTGAATATTCGCAAACCGCTTTAAGAAAAAGCCAGTGAAGCCAAACAACTTCAGTTCTTTGGCAAAGGGAAAACCGGTCAGGATACGGTTGTAATAATACATTTCACGCTCCCGGGTACTTTGCGATTCCTTGAGCTTGTAGAGCTTTCGCGAATACTTTAACCGGATGATCACCCCGGGGACGATGGAGATAACCAACAACATCACCAGATACCACCGGATATTGGCAAACAAGGCAACCATAAACAGTCCGGCAGCTATCGACCTGACCCCCGTGACCAATTCACTGATCATTTTTATCGGACGGAAAGATGCTTCCTGTACGGCCCTGTGTATTTTATCCTGTTCGGCAGGATTCTCATAATGGGACAAGTCCAGGGAAGCATGTTTTTTATGCAGCTTCCCATAGATCCTCCGGGTAACGGATTGGGATAATTTCTCGGAATAAAACCCTTTCAGCTCCGAAAGGACTCCATTGACCAGGAAAACAAAGGCAGTCAGGATAAGAAGCAAAATGAACCAGAGTTGCTGGCTGACTTCCAGTGCCGAAGGCTTTGTCAGGTGATCGATCAGTAACTTAATGCACACGATGATCACAAAAGGCAGTATGCCCTGCAAGGCGGCTATAATCAAATTTACAGACAGAACTTTCCCTGAGTGCCGCATAATAACCGACAGGTTCTTCTTTAAGGATTGCCACCCGGTATGGAGAATCTGAATCCGATTGCTTACGCGCAGGTTGAAATTATAAAAAGGGATCAGGACTTTTGAAAAGTGACAGGAACAAAAACAGTGTACTTTCATGGAAGGACTATCCATGCTTTTTATCCTGTTATTACGCTGAAAGGAAGTCATTCTGCCTAACAGGGCTTGAAAAGTAAAGGGTATATCCTTACAAGGGCTATGATCACCTTTTGTAATAAACGTTCTAACTCCATCTTGAGTAGAGATCTTAATCAACCGGTGTCCTACCAGCAAATCATTGGATTTGAAAACAACAATATCTCCTATCTTTAGATCTTCTTGTCTGCATTTTTTAACATGAGCTACATCACCCGCTTTAAGTGTAGGATACATACTATTCCCACGCATTTTATAACTTAATGAATGATCATCATCCAATAAATTTTCAGCCAGATTAAATAGATAATTATTAAGTTCTTCAGATTTCATTCGATAGGACAAAGTTTATTATACTGAAATCGGGTACAAAGCCCAACTCATAAACCGGAACCTGATTACACATGTCACTCAGGAAATCAAGATGGTTGAGAATATAATTCTTATCATAATTATTCTGGATACAGAACGCCATGACTTTTGAGACTGCCAACGCCCCATATTGCTTTTTGATCTTGTTGGAAGGGGAATGGCTGATCAAATGGATAGCATCCAGAAGAGTCTTCTTGGGTCGGTCGCTATAATACATGGGCGTATTGTACACGAAAAATCCCTCTTCCTGTTTCCGGATGATTAACCTGTCATCATTGATCACCAAACTTCCGGCATCAGCCCATATTTTGGACATAGTACTCTTTCCATTTCCGGAAAAGCCTGTAAATATTCGTCCCTTAACCCCATCAAAGATACAGGATGCATGAATCAGCACAGCCTGTGATTTAACGGTCAGGTAATACATGATAATAGGTCCCAGGGGATAACGCAGGGGTAACAAACTGCCATCGGGTTCCGAATTGGAATAAACCGTCCAGTAGGAAAAAGTCTTATCCAACAACGCCAATTGCTGGATCTCATCAATGTTTTGTTGGTTATACAGGATAAACCCGAGGTCAGTCCCAGTCCGGTAAATGGAATAGAATTTCTGGGTTTCATTTTTGGCCTCAAAGACCAGGTCGTACCACTGGAAAGAAACAGGAGGGATTCCTGGAATACAATCAATGGTGATATCCGGTTTAGCGGCATGATCCTCCGTGACAAAAGGCAGATAGCCTTCTTCAAGGGTTATGACAGCCTCAGAGGATACTTTCAGGGTAAAATCCGCAATAGTTAAATTAGTAGAATTTTGCATCAATAAGATAAATAGGTTAGTATTGAAAAATCAGGAATTTTTGTCGATTCGTTACGTATTTTGATTCGTTACACGCGCGGTGAAACCGGGTGTATTTAAGTCTTCGTAGCTGAAAGTACCTTGCCACAAAGAATCTATGTCTCAAAGAAAAACGAAATCCAAGAATATGGAATTATGAATGACTAGAGTGTTGATTCCAGCTTTTTCATAAACAGGTCGATATCATGATGAGCCGTTTCAATATCAATATCAAATTGTTCGGTCATCAAGTTCTCAATATCCGTGATCGTATTCGTTTCGTTGGTATTTTCCCAGATAAACCGGGCAGTTTCGTTCAAAGTGAACAACTCATTCATTTGCGCCACATTGCCTGATAATGGTACTAATATCATTTCAGTCCCTACCTGGCGGGCAACAAATTTTGGTTTTAAGTTGTGAAGAGTTTGTAATTCCATAATCAATTGTTTGATTTGTATAACTTGGTTGTTGTTTGTTTTATCTTTCCTTATCATCAGGCCGTCTTTAAAGGCTACGATGCCATTCCGAGCCCAAGTATAACAGAACCCACAGGACAAAAGTCCTATTCAAAGATGTATTGCTCTATCCTGTTAAAGAAGACAATGTTACCTATTTTTTGAAATGTCACATACAAAACATAGCATTAGTAGGAAGAAGCCCTGTAATGATAGTATACCGTACATTCCACCCCTGTGTTAGTGTTATTTTATAAAAAATGAAATAGGAACACCTTGAAAAGCCCTGATTGTTCAGGGACAAATATAATAAAAAAATGCAAATAATAAATATTCTAACTAAAACGATCGTGGGAATGTTTTTGAAAGTCAGGATATTGTTCACCCAAAACGAAAGTATACCGGTTGACAATCACTGTTGAATACAGCATCGGTATCGGGTTTCATCTGCTGTCAATACCAACACTGAAATTGAGTGTTAACAGGATAACGCATTTATCGAAATATAAGAATAGCAACGTATTCTAGAAATATCAGATTCCTCCATGTAAGCGAAGATCTTTAAACGGTCAAGGTTAATACATCCTTGACCTAAATGTGATGTAAACAGCCAATAATGCCAGTACTCCGAGAATAGAGAAAAAAATAATTTCCATCTTCTTGCGATGTTCTTTTTGGGTTTCATACAGTTCATAATCTGTTACAGGTATAAAATCCGGATCCCATTTTGCAAAACTGTCATACTGTTGGTTCGTTAGAAGTTCTAGTTTCCCGATAAAGAAAGCTTTTTTAGTGTGTGAATTCAAGCATTTGGCGACCACCTGATTGTGTTTAACTCTGATCGGAATTATTTTCCGTACGTGATTTGGTTGGCTTCCTGTTTTATAAACCACTTCCACTATGGAACCTGTTTTTTGTGCATTAATTAGCACCTTCTTTTTATTCATAATCTAAGTATATATAATTAGTCCTCATTAATTTGCGACTAGGATATTGTTCCTAATCACAAACCCTGTTTATTCATAATTCCATTTACTTAATCCATAAAGCTATTAAGTAAAGGCACAAATATAAGCATCTGGTAATATGGGAGTATCACCCTAAATTTGCCTTGAATGGATCAGTATTGAAGTATTCATGGGTATTGAGGTATGTCTCGCCCGGGGCCGAAGGTGGGGAGGATTCCAAGGCCAGTGAA
>Ga0302205_10000838_pt1 | contig 12237 bp, 7 predicted proteins | sample II_Fen_E1_3_FD_194582 | JGI IMG/M metagenome (GOLD analysis project Ga0302205, IMG submission 194582) | Peat permafrost microbial communities from Stordalen Mire near Abisko, Sweden - II_Fen_E1_3 | ecosystem: Environmental > Terrestrial > Soil > Wetlands > Permafrost | place: Sweden: Abisko...
TACAGAATAAAAACAGAAAAAGAGCAAGAGAAAGTAGTTTGCGATTCATAAGAATAAATATAAAGGTGTTAAATCGGTGACGAAAATAACAGGTTAAAATCACATTCTTGTTATCCAGAAGTCTTTTTTACATAATTTTCTACTTTCGTAACAGTTCGGAGTTGCCAAACCTGGAGGGATATAACAAAAAAACGTCGAAACCCTGATGGATTTCGACGTTTTTGCGGAAGCTACGAAAGAGCAACCTTCTTTTGTTTGGTGAGACCTATCAATTTGATAATCATTTTGCTACTTACTAATGCTACTATCCCATCAGTATGACAGGTCGCAGATTTGGAAGCATATCAATGAAAGTACGAAAGAACGTTTTTACAAAAATAGTCGAATAATTTGAGTTTCAAGGTACGAATACCGACTATTTTTCCAGCATTCCTGGAAATAATAGATAATTCAGTTGTCTAACTATTTCATATGACAACGATTACTGATTATCAACGTGTTACATGTCTAAAAAAACATGTAGTTGAACGTTGAACAATGCGGTCAAAAAAGCATCAAAAACCATGTTATTTTATCAATTTTTGGTAGAAATTTTTTTTCAGGATCTGTCAATATTTATTCTGGTCAAACTTTTTATAAAAAATGTAAGGTCGGTTTATTGGAAGTCTGATTTTTACGGGGAAAATTTTTTACGGTGATCCGTTTGCTCACATTCAAAGAGCCTCCCCAGGGAGGAAGGATAGGGGACTACTGCCAGGACTCCCATCCCCCAGGGGGGTACTTACCAACCAAAATCTAAATTGCCAGGTATTGTATCAAAAAATAATTGCCAACAACAATGCTGGCAACTAAATTTGTGTCATTTTAAAAATGTATCAATTTAATCTTGAAATGATAGTTTTGATACTCGATTAACTGTGTCAGTCTAACTTAAAAGATTATGGTGACTCTGTTCAAAATTTCATTCAACCTCATATGTATCAAAATTAAAAACGCCCATTATACTTTTGGGTGTAATTTCCACATCGTCAATCGACACTAACTTATTCCCTGTACCATTATTGATTGGAATAGGTATTTTATATTTTAACCCTCTCTCTGTGCTGATAACAGAAATTATCTTTACTTCATGATCATTATACAAACCAAATGAATTCGGTTTTATGACGCAAGTATTATTTTGCCCTTTAATGCCAATTTCTTCTGAATCGAAGCTAAAGCTATCTCTCATTTGAAATACAGCATCTATTGTTTCACTATTTAACTCATCGTTATCGACAAAAGAAAATGTAGTACTAGTATCTGAGAGTAGCTCACAAGCTCTATCAAAAACCTTTTTTAACTCTGACTGCTCGCTTAATCTTCTTGTCAATCTTAAGCTGCCATAAGACTGGTCATATACAGCTATGAATCGGCTGCCAGTTTCAAACCCCAAAGTATTTTCTTTGAATTTATTTTTAGAGTAACTAACATCTTGCTTTTCGAAAGGAATATTCAATAAGAATATTTCATATATAAGTTGTGCTATAATGTCTGATTTCACATTCGGTTCGTTTAAGATTGGATGTGAAATTAACGTTCCTGTTGTTCTATAGTCTCTTGAGAAATCAGTCTTATTATAATACACCCTCTCTATGTATACCCCATCTAATGGATAGTTAATTTTAAATGCCTTAGCACCACCTCGTTTTTCTAACAATCCAGTACTTCTTTCATAAACTTGAAGCTCACTTTCAATAACCTTCAGATCAGAATATTTTACTGCTGAGAATATTTTCTCTTCTCTTAACTGAGGAAAAACTGCTGGGGGTAATTGCATCGGTTTTGTAAAATACTTCTTATCCTTCCTTACAGAAACTATATTTGTTTTATGATCAACCTTATATACTCTATAACTATTTGTATTATAATAATAGACAGCGCCTGGATATGCTTCTCGTTGAACTTGACTGCGTGATAAATTTCCTAAAGCAATATCCCTATTTTGAAAAGTAGATATTACCTTAAATTGTGGCTCTAAATCTCTGATAGGATAAGAATATTGAGGATAACTTCCACCTTTGTCTCTAATATCATCATATTCCCTTTTGGTATTATGATTTCTCACATCCTTGCAAACTTTTAAAAAGGACTCTGGAAAATCTATAATTGTACTAAAAATATTTTTATCGCTTCCAACAGAATCATATTCACCATTCTGTTCAGCGAAACAAAGAGCATGTATAAATTGCAAATTTTCATTTTCTAAATACAACGCTCCTTCTGCCATAGGAATTTCAAAAAGCCTTTTTGGATCATTAAAAATAGTGTTTGATCTAACAGTATTATCATTTACAATAATTATTAGTCCATCATTCTCACAACCAACTCGACCAACTCGACCAATCCTCTGATAAAAACTTGTTGAAGAATATGGAATACCTAATAGGATACATAAATCCAATTCTTTAATATCAATTCCCATTTCTAGAGCACTTGTGCTTACAATGCTCTTAACTTCCCCATTCATTAATTTTTGCTGAATTGCCTCACTATCTTGTGTCTCATAGCCAGAGCGATATGGATATATCCTTTTTTCGTCTCCTAATTCAAAATCCTTAAGAATTTCATCACTATCATCTTTACTCAACTGTCTATTAACACCCACCGCTACTTGTTCAACCATTTTTCGACTATCAAGAAATGTTATTCCCTTGTAGTCTGTATTTTGGGCGAAATAACCAACCAATTTATTCATATTTGATAGCGTTTCATCAAAATTATTTGGTTCTATTAAAATAATGTCAGTTGATTTCTTAGGAGATGTATCATTGGTTACAATACAAAAGTCAACCCCAACTATATTCTTCAAATGTGATTCAGGGTCATTTATGGTTGCTGATGCAGCAATGTATTGAGGGATTTTTCCATTCAAAGCATTTATAGTGTGATTTAGTCTCCTATAAAGATAGGAAGAATTACTTCCAAATACGCCTGTATATGTGTGAACTTCATCAAGAATAATCAATTCTGTTTTAGATAAGAAATCTTTTATTGTATTACCGATTTTCGTATCATTTAACTTTCCCAATAGAAACATATGAATTGTATCAGGAGTAATGACAAGTATACTCGATTCTTTAAGGATTCTTTTTCTTACTTCAAGCTCTCCTGAGTTACTTCCATCAATTCTACCTATCTCTATATTTTTAAGATTAGCAGTTGAAAGAGCATTTTTCCAATTTTCTTCTTGTTGAACCCCTAATGCTTTTAAGGGATAAACTGCTATGATTTTTGCATCTGGATTTTTCGATAGTATTTCAATACCGACACTATAAAAAACATAACTTTTCCCAGAACTTGTGGAAGTTGCAATACAAACATTTTCATTTTTTTTGGCGTGCTCTATTGCTTCATATTGATGATGCCATATATTACCATTTACTTTCTTTTGCAAAAAATCAGTTGAACTAGTTGATAAATTCAAACTCCGAATATTTCTTATGGAACCTTCTCGTTCAGGTATTGGGAAGTGTCTAATCGTTTTAAAACCTAACTTTTCAACCTCTTCTTTAATTTGTTCTAAATTTTGGGGTAAAAATATTTCTGTTATCGCTTGTTGTGACCTTTCTTTTTCTTCCGCAATTTCAACTATTGTTGTATTTGTTTTGTATTCAAGGCAATCAGATAAGTTTAGTTTCTCAATTAGATCATCTAAATCTTTATTTGTATAATTTATGGACTGACTTGTTATATTGTGTAGCTTGCTTAATATAGCCAGCATGTCGGTTACATGAAACCATGAACCAACCTGTTGTGAAATAAGTGAAGATTGGATTTCAATTTTCTGATTAAACAAAACAATCCCACTTACATGACTGAGATTTACGTAAGATTTATAGAACCATGTATTAAGAACACTACATAAACCTGTCTTGTTTATTTTCACTTGCATAAATGGATTTTTTCCATTACTACCCCCTTTTACAATTATCCCGTCACATTTCCATTCTCCATTCTCAGCAATAGATAATTTTCCACCATAGTTTTTCAACTCCAAAACAACAATAGCATCCCGTTTAATAAAAACGGCATCAATGTCTCTATTTTCAAAACTTGGATTCGCAATTAATAGATATGTATCTTCATGATCATCATACTTTGATTTCAGCAAGTTTGATAATTGTTCGAACTGTTCTCTTTCGTGTGTAGTTTCAAAATCTGATACTTTGTAAATTCTCAAGCTCATAATATAATTAATATTTAAAGATGATTATTCATTGATGTTTTTAATAAATTGAACTTCAAAGGTAAAGACTTTTCTTTACATTAACACAATTATTTGAGAAAATATTACAATTATCTTTAAAAGTTACTATCTGATTAAAGACTTTTGTCTTTTTTAACTACAAGGCAATTATTTTAAACTTTGAAAATATCTAGAGATTACTTTGATTGGTAACACTGTTGATAAATTCCCCCAAATTTTACTTTCCATGTAGTCACTCTTCTACTTGTTTATTATTGTTGCTAATTATATCTGAAAGGTTTTGAAAAGATTGCAAATCACTAATACGATAGATCGCACCTTTATATTCAACATATCCATTTATCTCGGTTGAATCCTTTTCAAAAAGTTCAGATATTGGTACATTGAGTAATTCCGAACATTGTTCAAGTCGTTGAAATGTCGGCTTTGTGAAAACGTTATAAACATTTTGACGTTCAATGCCCAACATTTCAGCAAATTGATTTACTGAGATTCCTTTTTCTCGAATGATTTCTTTAATTCTTAAATTGTTGTTCATATCTACTCCTTTTAAACCCCAAAGGTATATATAATATTTAATAATAAAGCTTTTTGTAACGATATAAATGACAAAATGCTTGCGCATGTCACGTTTATTTATTATATTTGTATCGATTTAAATGACAAATGAATGACAATATGAAAAAAGCCGTAATTCTCGCTCGTGTTTCTACACAAATTCAAGATTTTGACAGACAAGTGAATGAATTGACCGAATATGCTTCAACTCATAGTATGGAGATTGTAAAAGTATTTGCAAACAAAGTTTCAGGAGTTAAGAAAAATGAAGACCGTCCAGAGATATTAGAAATGATTGAATATGTAAAATCAAATAAGGTTGATAAGGTTTTAGTACTAGAGATTAGTCGTCTGGGAAGAAATACACTTGAAGCATTGAAGGTGATTGAACTCCTAAATGATGAAAAAATCTGCCTCTTTGTAAAAAACTACAATATAGAAACGCTTGACGAAAAAGGGAACATAAATCCAATGGCACAATTCCTTTGCACTATCCTTTTAGAGGTAGCTAGAATGGAAAGAACTACGATAAAACAACGGATGGAAAGTGGATATGCCAACTTTCGTAACAATGGTGGCAAGGTTGGACGCAAAGAAGGATTCAAAAAGTCATCCGAACAAATGAAAGCTGAATACAATGAAGAGTTGAAACTTCTAAGAAAAGGGATTAGTTTACGAAATGTAGCTAAAATTACAGGAACAAGTGTGAATACTCTCAGAAAAGTTGCTGAGATTGCATCATAAATAAACAATTAAAAAAAAACGATTATGGAAATGGCAAAATATATTATCAGCATTCTTAAAACCAATATACCTGTGATATTTTCATGGGGATTCAACAGCCCAGTTGCATTAGAAAATGGCCTTAGATTCAATGTAAATGGGTTTAAACACAAAGGTAAAGTAGCTGTATTATATAATGAGGGTCTTGACTTATTCAATGTGGAGATTCTTACATCTGGAAATGATGTGATTGAAACAATCACTGACTTATACTTTGACCAGTTGATTGAGATTATTGATTATCGGGTGGAAATGGTAGTGAATTATAATGAATCAGTGAGAGCTGAATACTCAAAAACAAGTACAGAAAATTTATAGTCCGAAAGCCTCACTGATTTATGCCTTTTGTCATTTAAACTCATCTAACCGTTTCTGGATAGGTGAGTTTATTTTTTCCAGTTCGGAATAATATAGAAGTTTGAAGTTTTGAAATGATATTTCTAATTGGTAATCTTCATACAATAACTTACTATTTTCATTGCATTGAGATTTCCAATCCTTTGTTTTTATCATCCTGTCACTTCCCTATGTAAGTCCCCTACTAGATAGCACTCCAAATTGGAGGTACCCCTGGGTAATGAGTTTTAGTTATAGTCCGATATCTAATTTTTCAGATTTCAAAGTTGCTCAAAATGAGTCTCGGTGTGTAGAAAGAAATTTCTATATATTTATTTAAATTACTTAACTATTATTTGTGAGATCTAACATTATTTACTTCCTTTGTTAGTGAATTTTAAAGTGAATATATGCGAACAACTTGTTCACTTATAGAATTTAGTTCGCATATACGAATGTTATTGGCAAGTGTAGAAAAAAAAACGTCACAAATTTTAAAATTATACTAATATGGGTTTTTATGTACAAAATGTAAATGACTTAGAAACAAAAACGAAAGAAGAGCTTATCAAAAGAGGTAAACTATTGATAAATCATGATTCTTCACTTCCTGAAGTGCAAGATTTTATGATGAATTATATAATCTATGATGATAAAGCAAGTAAGTTTATCCTTGATGACAAGAAGATAAATAATAACAATGAAACAACGAAAAATACGAACTATAGATTCTTATGGCTCGTTGACGATTGTTATCCTGAATTTGATAACTCAATACAGCCAATGTACTTTGAATTGGACTTTGGAGTATATAATTCAAGTTTGGAAATTCGAGCTGATTTAGGAGAATGGATGAAAGTCATTATATCATGTGCCAAGCAAGTTGATTACAAATATCAGGCTACGAAAAATATGTTGAAATACATGCCAAATGCAGCTAATATTCTGTTTTACAGCGACTATAGAAATAAAGATATAACTATATATGAAGGAATATATGGATTTGATGACTATGATGATTATGAAGCTGACCCTAATAGATTAGTTTTTCGTCAAATAGCTGACAAATTCCATTTACTGGAAGGTAATATACTCTTAGATAAAAACGAAAATATCTTTTCAAGTAAAGTGCTATATAAATGCAGAGAATTAATTGAAACTTCATTTGTGTCAAGAGATGAAGTAAATAAAAACGGAACTAATATTTTAGGAAAAAGTCTTTTGGCAATGCTTGGTAATATATTAGGAAAAAGTTTATTAAAAGGATTTGATATAGCTATGGGGGATTATTTTAAAGAATATAAAAAAATATTATAAAGAAATAGCTACTAACAATCTATTAGCACTCTAAGGCGGGTAAATCGTAATCAGCAGTCTTTACTCTAGCTTTCACTTTGTCTCAGGGAGACAGCGAACGCTCCCGCAAACCGCCAATGCCCATAACCTCGGTCGTCAGCAGCAAGCCGAACAAAAGGAAAAAAGACATTGCAATAATAACTGTTGGATTATAAAAAAATATAGACACGAATGAATTCATCCAAGATAAATTAACTTCAAGAATTTATTAATATTAATTATGAATTGGAATAATTTTAAAACATACGGGGAAAGTCCTGAAAAAGCTTTTGAAACACTTTGTAATCAATTGTTTGAGAGGTTTCTTATAAGAAATTATTCGAATGATTTAATTAAATTCAGAGTGATAAATGGAGCTGGAGGAGACGGTGGGATTGAAGCATATGGGGAACTAAGATCTGGTGAAATTATTGCAGTTCAAGCAAAGTATTTTAGGCAAAATTTAAAAGTTAATCAGATATCTCAAATTAAAAACTCAATAATTACAGCTAAAAAGCTTAGAAAAAACATTCAAAAATATATAATTTGCGTACCACATGATGTTAGCTCTTTAAAGATTGACAAAAACAATGTTCCAACAAAAAATCACGAAGAAATCAAAATTGACAGTTTAACTGATGAGATTAATATATTATATCCTGACTTAAAATTAATTTGGTGGTTCGATGATAAGATTTTAGGAGAGTTGCAGTTGGACAATAATGATGGAATTAATAAGTATTGGTTTGAGAAAGATGTAATTTCATTAGAATATTTATCATCCCATTTCGACCTACAAAAAAAAGGTTGGCTAAAAGAAAGATATATTTCTGAACTACACGGACAAGGAGTTATATATGATGAATATAATAAAATTTGCTTTAACATAAAATACAGAATTGAATTCCTAACTCAATTAAAGGAGGCATTCAATGACCTTCAAGACTGTATTTATTTAATAGAACAATTTGTTCCTACTAATGATACATGTTTTCTAAATATGAGGTTATTAGTTATAAAAAGAAATCTTACATTATTTCTAAATGAAATTAGAAATATGAGTGAAGCGGCAAGAGAAGGAAATGATTTATATAAAAGTCAAAAGATTAGCGAAGTAGAGATTTGGAAAACTAAAGCAATTTTAGAAAAACTAAATGCAACAAACATTCAAAAAAACATTTTGCCTAAGCTAATTTCATCTTTAAATCATATACATGGTTACTTTTTACCTCAATATATAGAATCAATAGCATTATATTATAATCAGGGTATCCGTCTTGTTTTAGGTGAGTATGGTACTGGAAAAACACATGGACTCACAAATTGTGTAGAAGCTCATTTAAAGAGTGGTTCTCCTGCTCTAATAATTCAGGCCAAAGGAGGTTTATATAATAATTGGACAGAAATTCTATCAAATGCACTAGAATTAAAAAATTGGACTAAAACTGAAATTCTATTAGCTTTAGAATCATGTGCTGTTAGAAATGACATTAAAAACTCAATAGAACTAAATTCTGGAGAAGAATTAAAATCTGAATGTTCAAAAATACTTATCTGTGTCGATGGCATGGAAGAAGATGTCGAGAATTATGAAGAATGGTATAGACGTATAAGAGAAAGTGAACAACTTGTAACAAAATTCCCAAGACTAAAATTTATTTTCAGTGCAAGAAATTATTTTCAAAGCAATATTGAATTACCTGAGAAAAAAATATTTGACACTGTTTATTTGCCTAGAGAAGGAGATGTCTCAGTCTATGAAGTAGCACAAAAATACTTTAGTAAAGACCATTATAATATTCAACTTTCTTCAATTCAACTTCTAAAAGGTTTAGATAATTTATTTGCATTGAGATTATTTTGTGAACAATATAGAGATTCTGTTCTAACAAATAATGATACTATTAAAACGGCAACAAGAGATTTACTAAACGTGAAAATTGATCGTTTAAACAGTGAATTTGCTAGTTATATTAAACCCAAAAGATTAAGTGATACTCGAATCCCAGTAACAGATGCATTAGTTTCTATTGCGAATTACTTTTATTCAAATGTTATAATTGAACACAATCAATTATTTTCATTAATACAGCCAAAATTAAACTATCTAGATAATACAGATATTGATGCATTAATAGACTATCTTTCAAAAAATGGATTTTTAATAAAGTCTGAAAAAATAGATAACTCAAGAACTATTAATGGTATAAAACACTTTTACAATATTACTTACCAATCAATAATTGAGCATATCTTATCTGAAGATATCTATTATACTATAAAAACTGGCTCGGCTAACAAAATTCCTCCTATTCTACATCATGGAATGATAAGACCACTTGATTATTCTCCTAAAAAGATTGATGAATATAAAGAACAACCAAACCAGAGAATTATCCAAAATATTATCAATAATTTGTTTGTTGAAACAGGTAGATTAATTGGTGAAAACAGCTTCTTGATTACTGGGTTTGATGATGAACAAATTCTGAAAATGCAAATGGAAGCATTAATTCATTCGCCCAGTGAATTAGCCCGAGAATACAAAAACAAGATTGATGCAATGTTTTATGGGGGATTCGAAACACAACATGATGTTTTGAAGTATTTGATTATACCCTCAAGCCGTTCAAATGAGAATTATTATGGAGCTGAGTATCTTCATCAAATCTTATTCAATCAAGCATCTGCTTTTGAAAGAGATAAACTTTGGTCTGGACTAGATAATTATGAGAAAAGAATTCTAAGCGAAGAGAAAAGATTTAAATGTCAATACATTAACTTATATAGTGCATACGATGAGCTAGGAATAGGTAAAGTTTATTTATCAGAAGACGAAAAACATAATGAAAAACCTTTGGTTTTGGCTTGGGGATTATCTTCAATAAATCAGGAATTGAGAGAAATTCTTAGAGTTGCTTTGACTGAATGGGCAATCAAATGTCCAAAAGAATTTATTCTTCTACTTGATAAAATATTCTTTTGTAACGACCCTCAAATACAAGAAGATCTATCATCTATCATGTTAGGAGTTGCAACTAAGTTAAAAGACAAAAATCATATAAAAGAACTTTCAGATTGGACAATTAGTAATATCTTCTCAAATATAGAGAAATACAGGAATGTAGTTATAAGACAAGGATTCAGATCTATAGTTGAAAAAGCATTTCTGTTTGAAACAATATCTGGACAAGTCGTTGAAAAATGTAGACCCCAAATTCTAAAAACAATTTTAGTTTTACCTTTAGACGAAAATTATTTAAAATCACCTCATGAAGAATTTTATCCCATTGTTCATGATTTAGCCTGGTATGTTATAAAATATGCGTACAGTGGATTTTTAGAGCATCCTTCTTTCATACGTGATAAATTAGAGGATAATAATTGTATGGAAGGAACAAAATTATTAGCATCATATAACATAAAGGATTTTTCTGCAACTTTATGGGTAATGTCTGCTGCCATTGCATATATTAGAAGTCTTGGTCTTACAAGAGAACAGGGAAATGGCATGACAGATGAAACTCATGGGTCAAAAAGTAAAATATTTACGTACGAAGAAAAATATACATGGTTAGCTGTACATTATCTTCAGGGATATTTATCTGATTATATTCCTCATAGCAATTTTAATGATAAAAGAGAATTCATTAAGAACTATGCACAGTTGTCTGATATGCATAATCCTTCTGAAGATATTCTAGATATTGAAGATTATTATGAGGATTTTGAAATAGGTTTTTCAAAAGATTGGATTGTAAAAGAGTCACTTACATATGAATTCAAAAATGATGCTAATATTCAGAACAATATTACTCAATGGGTTAATGAAGAATACAATTATGATTTCAAGAAATGGCTACTTTTTGATTCTAAGGACTTTAATATATGTGAAAATGACAATAAATGGGTGTCAATTTATAATCGTACAACATTATATGACTCCCAATCATTTACGTCATCTTATATTGATGCAAAAGCTTGTTTAATATCAAAAGCTGATTTAAATAGCTTTTTGACACTTATTTTAAATCATTCTGTAGATTTAGACTTTATATCTGAATTTGATAGTTTAGTTAGCTATCCAAAGACCGATACATATTGTAATCCATCTGATATCGTCTGGATGAATTGGATTGACGAAGAAAATCAAACTCAAGAATTTTATGATAATGTTGTTCTATCTGAAAAAAAAATGTACAACACAATAACGAAAGTTATAAAAAAAACTATAGGCGAAGAAAAGCATTTTATAATTCCATCTAAAAAGATAAGGAAGCTACTTGATATTAATGAATTAAAAGGGAATAAATTCTTTACATCAAAAAATCAATTAGTTGCTTTCAATCACGAACTATGGGATGAACACACTTATGATGCACAAAAAATGACTCTTATAGATAATGAAGTTCTTAAAAATGAAATGGAAAAAATAAATCATGAAATGGTTTGGTTTGTTGAATTATTAAAGCAAAGAAATCCATCAAATAAAAAGCTTTCTCCTGATTTTTTTCCACAAAAAGTTCGCAAATACTTAGTTTGGCTCGACAATGGGGAGTTTAAAAGTATGAAAATATGGGATTCTAGGTTTAGTAATACCTTGACTTGATTATTTAAAAAATGACTAATTTAAAGTAATTATATTACGAACAGCCTAGCCCATAGCACACGCTTTTAGGTTTACACTGATGAAAAATAGTATTTAAAAATATTTTCAAAAAATCCCAAGTACTCATAGATTCGATCTTTATGCTGTAATTTGAATAATTTTGTCTCTTGGTATAACAGTTTTCTGCATGTTACGACTACTAAAATAGTTTGTTAAGGTTATCCAAATCATGTTTTTTAGTATGATTCTGATAACAGACAATTATCTAAAAGTAGATTAAGTAGTTCGATTTCGATAACAAGAGTGTTATTCAAACTTAGTTAAGGTGTAATTGTCTTGATACCAATATATAAATATATAAAATATA
>Ga0302205_10000841_pt1 | contig 12211 bp, 8 predicted proteins | sample II_Fen_E1_3_FD_194582 | JGI IMG/M metagenome (GOLD analysis project Ga0302205, IMG submission 194582) | Peat permafrost microbial communities from Stordalen Mire near Abisko, Sweden - II_Fen_E1_3 | ecosystem: Environmental > Terrestrial > Soil > Wetlands > Permafrost | place: Sweden: Abisko...
ACGTCTGTTGTCTTTCGCATACAGATATGCGTTGCGTTCAAAAGACACTGTGCTTGTTATAAACTGTTATGAACAGCGGGTAGATGCCTATTTTAGTCTTAAAATGAAGGATTCTGTCATTGCAATATGTAAGCGCGTTAGTGCTATGTACAGACAGATGAATCTGAATAAAGAATCGGCCTTAGCCCTTAGCCCATCTTTATTAGAACATTTAGAACATGGTGCCATTGTGGAGGCGAAATCTGAACTTGATTATATTGAGCGCCAACCGGGCATACTTGATAAGAATGGTAAAATATCCGGAAATCTCAATCTTTATTATTTTAAGGGTGCATATTATATGAATATCGGGTGTATGGATTCTGCAGCGTATTATTATAGACGGGGATTAAATTCGGAAGAGAATCTTACTAATAAGGTAGAACTTAACCAGGGAATGTATCAGATGTATGAGAAATTAGGAGAAAAAGATTCCACCGTTAAATACGTAGAGCGATGGGTGTCATTATATGATTCCTTGTATGCGACTCTTTCTACTTCTACATTACAGCAAATGCAATCTCTCTATGATTATAGCAGGAGTCAGAAGATTGCTAAAACGAAGAGTGAAGAGGCTCGTGTTGCCAGCAATAAGTTTTATACGATTCTATTAATTGTTGTGATTTTGCTATTCGCATTTTATGAGTTCTTTATCTATTATAAACGTAAAAAGAACAAAGAAATACAGCGATTAAGTGAAAACCTGTTGGAAAAACTCGCAGAACTGGATTTCTTAAGAAACGAGAATTCCCAAAATCTTCAAGATTTGACCATGAAACAGACTGAATACGATAGATTATGTGAACAAAGTGCATCTGATAAGAATCTACTTTCATTGAAAGAAAAAGATCTCAATTCTATAAAATATTTTCTTGCTCAGGATAAGGTGCTATTGCAGGAGAAGGCATCTGAAATATACGAAATCAAAAAGATTCTTGAAAAATACAAAAGGGTCTATTCACAAACTGAGAGTAAAAAGATACTTGATGAATTGTGTCAGTCTCAGATAATAGCAAAATTAAAGAAGTTGGCAGTTAAGGGTAATCATGCATCTGAAACAGATTTAAAAGAATTGAAACAATTGATCAGAAAATCATATACAGGTTTTTATATGGCCTTGTACGAAAGAAACTATCATATGAGCGATAGGGAACGGTTGATATGTATCTTGGTCAAACTTGGCTTTGAAACATCATCGATCGCAAACATTCTCGATTCTTCATCTTCGGCCATTTCAAATTCAAAGAAAATAATCTTATCAAAACTCTTCAATAAAGATGGAGGCGCAAAAGATTTTGATTCTGAGATGGAACTGTTTGAATAAATAAGAAGACTGATTTTTGTGGAGATTTTCTTCCAATATCATATAAGAAGGATAGCTATAAAAAATAATTTATTTGTTAAAATAATATTGTAATAACCTGATTTGTAGATTATGCCTTGTTAAAATGTGAATTTCGGTGAATTATTTTATTTCCAAATTTCAGATTTTCATTATAAATTTGTAGTCAAAATTTGAATAAAATGAAGAAAATAGTAACGTACTTAATTATTGCAATCGGATTATTTTCCGTGAAAACGCAAGCATCAACAACATCCGGTTCTGTTGAATTGAAAAATGACCATCCGTTCCCTCCAATTCACAATGGGCCAAAACCGGCTCCTATTATTTCGACACCTAATGTAGTGATTCCTTTTCAGGTAAATCTGTTAGATGGTACAATGTATATCTGTTCTGATTATCCGGTAACAAATATTACAGTCTCTGTTTATGATGATGTAGGAAATATCGTACTGGAAAATACAGACTGCGTTATGGGTAACTCTCCTTATTTTATAGATTTGTCTTCTTTAGATGCAGGTAATTATTCTGTGATAATAAGTTATCAAAAAAACAATTACATTGGTTTTTTTTCTGTAGAAAAAGATATTTAGATAAAATCGATAAGATTCAATGAAACATGCAATTCTGATATTGGCGCATAAGAACATTCCACAGTTAATACACCTTATTGAATATTTCTCAAAAGATTGTTATGTGTTTGTTCATATTGACAGGAAGAGTAAAATCACAAGAGACGAGATTTTGTCTTTAGAAGTGATGCCGCAGGTGAGCAGAGTATACAGAAAATATTCTGTTCACTGGGCTGGATTCAGTATACTGAAATGTGAGTTGTTCCTACTGCGACAAGCAATTAAAAATTGCGATGCAGATTATTTTCATCTGATAAGTGGGCAGGACTATCCGATAAAGCCCTTTAATAAATTTCTCGATTTTTTTGAAGAAAATAAAGGAAAGGAATTTCTGGAATTTCTTCATTTACCCAATCCTTATTGGGAACATAATACATTTGAACGTTTTCAGTATTATTTTCCCTATGATTGGATGAAACGTAATGATAAAACTCGACGTTTTATTCTTAAATTTATGGCGTGGCAGAAGAAAACAGGAATAAAGCGTCGGATACCGGATCAATTTGATCATCTTTATGGCGGGTCTGCATGGTTCTCAATAACAAGAGTAGCTGTCAAGATTTTGTCTGATTATACCCATAAACATGGTTCATTCTACCGCAGACTTCATTTTACGTTTTGTGCTGAAGAGACTTATGTCACAACAGTGTTGGTAAATATGATACCACAGAAGAACATTATACCTAATAATTATAGATATATGCGTTGGAAAGAAGAAAATGGTAGTTATCCTGCCAATTTTGGTAAAGAACATTTTCATCTCTTAGCAGAATCAGATGCGTTTTTCGCACGTAAATTTGATAGTTCTACGTATGAAGTAAGTGTAAAACTGATTGATAAATATCTCACCAATGATTCACCGATTAGTATTAAAGATAATGGTAGTTGGGAATATGATGGTCTCATCAGATACAAATATAACGCGATATTATGTGCTGCAATTGCAAAAATATTGAAATGGCTGAAGGTGGAAAGTATTGTAGATATGGGCTGTGGTGCCGGTTTTTATGTTGCTGCTCTTAGAAGACGAGGTTTCGCTGTCTCTGGTTATGATACCAATAATTTTACACCCTATTTGTCTTCTTTGTTATTACCCTTTAGTGATATACCTTGTGGCATAGCCGACCTTACTGATGACATGGAAGCTGAAGAGCAGTTTGACATGGTTTTATGTTTGGATGTGATTCAATACATCCCTCATAAGTATGAGGGACAAGTTATGCTTAATTTGTCAAAACTTACATGTAAATATCTTATTATCAGTTATGCAATCGAAAATAATGGAGACCAAGATTGCATCAATCTTTATAAGGAAAATGATTTTTTTAATATGCTAGAGAGTAATGGCTTCTTTATTGAAGAGGCTGTAACCTCTTATTTGAGAGAACATTTTGATACTGAACAGAATAAGAAATCAATATTCGTATTAGTAAAGAAATAATGAAGAACGATGAATATGATGTAATAATTGTCGGTTCTGGGCTCTATGGAGCCGTAACTGCCTGTTGTGCAAAAGAGCAAGGATTAAAATGTCTGATTCTTGAGCAAAGACCTTTTATTGGTGGAAATGTCAGAGACAGGGACGTGGAAGGTATCCATGTACATGCTTACGGCCCTCATATATTTCATACAGATAAGGAGGATGTATGGAAATTTGTTAATCGTTTTACTAAATTTAATAACTTTCATTATTGCCCATTGGCACGTACTAACGGTCATTTATATCATCTTCCGTTCAATATGAATACTTTCTATCAGGTTTTTGGTGTACAAACGCCAAAAGAGGCGAGAATGTGTCTAAAGAAAGAGCATGAGCAGGAGTATTATGAACATCCTAAAAACTTGGAAGAGAAAGCCATATCGTTAATTGGGCGCAAGTTGTATAATCTTCTTGTGAAAGAATATACTGAGAAACAGTGGGGGCGTTCCGCAACAGAACTCCCTGAATTTATCATTAACCGTCTTCCTTTAAGATTTACTTATGACAATAATTACTTTAATGATAAATATCAGGGAATACCTATTGGAGGATATTCTAATTGGATTAATATGATGATGGAAGATGTGGAAACGCGTTTGAATATTGACTTCCTGCAAGATAAAGAATACTGGTTATCAAGATGTAAAAAGCTGGTGTACACAGGATCAATAGACTCGTTTTTTGATTATAGATTCGGTCGACTTGAATATCGGAGTCTTAGATTTGATGAAACCTTATATGAAACACCCAATTATCAAGGATGTGCTGCAATTAATGAAACATCGCGTGATGTGCCTTATACAAGAACGATTGAATATAAGCATTTTGAGTTCGGTACACAGGCTGTTACTGTTGTAACAAGAGAATATCCAATAACGTTTATAAATGGAAGTATTCCATTTTATCCAATTAATAATGAGAAAAACGATCAAATTGTAAGATTATACAGAGAATATGGTAGGACAGCATATCTTCAAGTGTCATTTGGTGGCCGTTTGGGGGATTACAAATATTATAATATGGATGATGTCATACATAATGCTTTAAATCAAAATCTATATATTGTTTAACTATAAAATATCTTATTATGGCAAAAATTAAAAAATACAGTTTGGAACAACTGTCAAAAGTAAATCAAATCCTAAATAAAGAAGAGGAAATGTTCTTGATTGGTGGAGGAACGGCTTATATCATGGATAATTATGGCAATATTCAAGCCACTAACCCGTGTGATGGAAATGATCGAATCTCTATTGTTAATGGCTCAACTTATGGCTCAACTTTTGTTCCAGATTATGGCTCAAGTTCTGGTTCTGAGATAGACTCAGGTAAGACTTTTATGCTTTCATCAAGCATTACCACAAGTCATTATGGACAGAACGGTGCAGGTCTTACAATCGAAGGACAGGGTTCAAATACAGCCTTATTCCAGTTTTTAGCTAATAATACTAGTGTTGAATGGGGGTTGAATAGTAATGGAAAGGGTGGAGACAATTGTTGTATCAATTCAAGTCATGAAACAAGTGAATTAGACGGCTTATTTTTGAAAGGATATGATTCTTATTATCATAGTCATCCAGCAAATACGGACTATCTAAGTGAAGATGATTATGAAACATATCAAGGTGTTGAGAATAAAAGAGATAAGGATACCAATGAAAAAACATATAATTACAAGGTTATGGGTATATATACCCCCAGATATTCTTTTGATGATGACCCTCAAGTAGTTCCACAAGATCGTTAAACGGAAATGAAGACGCTATTAATATCTATTTGTTTATCCGTCATTTGTATGGATACAATAACAGCACAGTCTGTAAAACGTGACACTGTGGGCATTGACGAGATGCGCTCGATATTCTCTTCATATGAGTCGGGTAAAGAATGTGAGCAGGTAAGTGACTATGACATGACGGATGGCGGCGTGTTTCTTCCCGTTCCCGGATTGAGAAAAGCCGGGGACAGGATCCTGCCACCCTCCATCTACGATGTGATAAAAGATGACAGCACATCCTTAGACGATAAGATCGTGAGATACCTTTGCTGGGAGGGCCTTTCTCCGGAAGTGGCTCAAGAGGATTCAACGGAAATAAAGAATGAACTGGTCCGTCAGTATGGAACAATCATCAGGAACGGAGTGAGATATATACCTGCACGATGGTTCTCGGGGAATATAACTACAATGTGTTATCCTTACAGATACATGAATAAAGTCGTCTGCAAGTTGATTTGTGTGCGGGGGTATACTGACGGAGTGAAAACAAAACTTGATAACGGTCAGTATGGCGAAAGGTACATCAGTTTGATTGGAACATTGTGGAGTAAGGCGAAAGAGCTGGTATGTCCGAACAGACTGCGAGAGACGAATGATGACGATGATGGGATTGAGTCCAAGGAGATGGAGTTGCTGGCAGACAGCGTCAACCGATATTTTTCCCTGAATGTCTCAGTGAAAGGCAAGAAGGAATACACCACAATTGTTTATGCGGGCAAGGATGGACATTATTGTCTTGATGTCCTACGTCCGGTAAAATTAAAGTCTGTTGACAAGAAGCTGACAGCATCCCTGTCAGCATCATTGTCAATGCTACAGCCAAAATCTTTGGGCGCATTCTGGACATGCGATGGCCGCGTGCTTGCCTGCAGATATCTCTTTGCTACTTTTGAAAAAGGAAAATGGATTTTTTCTGATCATAAGAAATCAATGTATAATGTTCCGCGCAGATAGAATTATCCATTGTTGGCTTTATAATGTTTGAATGTTATTTATGATAAAGAAATACTTAATATTGTCAAGCCTTTTTATGATGTCATCCAATGTTAATGCCAAAATTACATTAACGTTGGATGATGCCATTAATTTCTATACATTTAAGAGCGCTACAGTTATTTCAGAACGATTAAGATTTGAGAACGAACAGTTGGAATATGAGAATTATAAAAGGGGATTTCTCCCGTCTTTTCAACTAAATTTAAGTCCTGTGAGTTTCAATCGCTCAATGCGTTTGCTTCAGGATCCATATAATGGTAATTATTCAAATGTGGAGGATTATTCTAATACATCAAGTGCAAGCCTGTCAATGAGTCAGAAGGTAGGTCTTACCAACGGTACTCTGACTGCATCCAGTAGTTTAAGCCTGTTGCGTGAGTTCTCCAGAGACAATAACAGTTTCAGCTCTACGCCATTCTATATCAGCTACAGTCAGTCATTATGGGGAGGAAACAAACAATATAAATATACACGTGATATAACGCATCTGCAGCATGATATTGCGGAGAAGAACTTCTGTACATCCATATCGTCGGAGCAGCAGACGGTATTGTCGCTGTATCTCACCGCTTACTCGGAACTGCTGAAGAGGCAGCTGGCAAAAAATAATGTTGAGATAGGCGACACATTGCTGAAATTTGCAAAGTTGAAACGTGCCAACGGATACATTACCGATTATGAATATAATCAGGTGGAGTTGCAGCAGCTTGAAAACAGCTATGAACAGGAACACGCCTCACAGAACTACAGAGAGGCGATTCTGAAACTGAAAGACAGGCTGGATATAAATTCGGATATGGAAATAGAGAAGCCTGATGTGAAGGAGCTGCCTGACATTCTGGATGCCGGCAGGGTGACGGAATGTATCTACAGGAATAATCCACAGGCACTGAATGACGAACTGCAGAGGAAGCAGGTTGCATACAACAGGTATACATCACGTGTGGCAACTTTTATGAATGGTACAGTGTCTGTAAACTATGGCCTTAACCAATATTCTTCCTCTCTGAAGGGAGCTTATGACAGGCCCGACAGCAGGCAAGCCGTAAGCATAAGTTTTAGTATACCTGCCTTTGAATGGGGAATCAACCATAACAAACGTAAAATTGCAGATAATGAGTATAAGGCGGCGTTGCTTGACCTTGAGATGACACGTAAAACCTTTGATGAACAGGTACTCACGCAGGTGATGGACTATAACTATACACAGAATATGCTCAAAATATCGGAATGCAGTTATATACTTTCACAAGAGCAGTATAAACTTGCCGTACAAAAGTTTAAATATGGCAAAATATCGGTGTACGAACTGACATCGGCAGAGACGGCGCAACAGACAGCCATGCAGCAGTATTATTCCGCCCTGCAGTCTCTGTTTAGCGGATATTATGCCTTGCGCCATCTTGCCTTGTATGACTTCAAAACGGACAGGGAACTGGCGGAGATCTTTAAGGAAACGAAATGACATGGATCAAAATAATGAAGAAAAGATATTGACCGGTAAGAGGTCGGAAGAGGTGCAGGACATTATTGACCGTATGCCTACACATTGGGCGGCATGGGTAGCTGCAATTATAGCAGTGCTTATGGCTGTGGTGATCGTAATGGGCTTCATCATAGAATACCCTGATACGGTGAAAGGACAGATTTCCATTACAGCATCCAAAGCTCCGGTAAGATTAGTCTCGGTAACGCCAGGACGTGTGCACCTGCTTGTTGGGAATAGAGCGGAAGTAAAGAAGGGTAGTGTCGTTGCTTATATTGACAATGGAGCAAACTATCATGACATCTTACGGATAGACGAAGTTCTCAAGTCGCCGTTGCAACCTAATACAGTATTGGATATTCCGGAGAGTCTTCTATTGGGAGACTTGAGCGCAGATTATAATAATTTTGCCTTGTCTTATGAACAATACGACCTTCTGCGTCGCTCGGAGATCTATACGAATATGCGCAAGGCATTGGGACAGCAGATAATGGCTGACTCAAAAGTGGTAGTGAATCTGGGTCATGAGTTGACTCTGAAAGATCAGATGCAGAGAACTGCACGTGAGAGAATGGTCAAGGACAGTGTGTTGAAGTCAAACGGCGCACTGAGTGAGGAGGATTATCATAGCCAACGTGCAAATTATCTGTCTCAGGAGGAGGCTGGGGTAAGTTTGAAAAGTTCGCACCTCTCAAAAATAGCTGATGTGAACAAAAATCGGATAGAGATGGCGAAGGTTGATCTGGAGGAGAACGAGGCACTCAGAAAGGCATACATCGATCTGGAGGCTAAACGCAATGTTCTACTGAATTCTATGAGACAGTGGAAAGAACATTATTTGCTTGTTGCACCAATCGATGGTGAACTCGAGTATTTGGGATTCTGGCGCGAAAACGTCTTCGTACAGTCTGCTCAGGAGCTGTTCACAATACTTCCTGTTAAGAACAAACCCTTTGGCGAAGTGTATATTCCACTGCTTGGTGCTGGCAAGGTGAAAGTAGGGCAACTGGCAAATATCAAACTTGCTGATTATCCTTATGATGAATACGGACTGATCAAGGGTCGTGTGAAATCAATATCTAAGTTGACGAACAAGATATCTACCAGTGAGGGCACTACAGAAACGTATCTCGTGGTGGTTTCGTTTCCTGACGGACTTACCACTAATTATGGAAAGAGATTAAAACTGAACTTTGAATCAAAGGGCAGTATTGAGATAATAACCAAACAGAAACGGCTGATAGAAAGGCTGTTTGATAATTTGAACTCAAAAACGGTGAAATAACTTATGCTGTATAAACGTTTCCCAACGGAATACCAGATGGATTCGCAGGATTGTGGCCCTGCATCGCTGAAGATGGTAGCAAAATACTATGGAAGATATTTCTCCTTGCAATATCTGCGTGACAAGTGTGGACTTACCAAGGAGGGAGTGTCGTTGCTTGACCTCAGTACCGGTGCCGAAAGCATAGGTTTTCACACGCTGGCAATCAAGTGTACGATAGATGACGTGGTGAATAAGGTGCCATTTCCCGCCATCATTTTTTGGAATGAGAATCACTTCATCGTTGCATATTATGCAGACAAAAAACATGTATGGGTGTCTGACCCGATGAAAGGCCATGTGAAATACACTCACGAGGAATTCCGTAAAGGGTGGTTTCTGAAAGGAGAATCTGACGGTGTGTTATTGGCTGTGGAACCGACGGCGGATTTCAATACATCGAAAATTGAAATAGAGCAGCAACGCAATAGCATGATAAGCATGTTGCGTTACTTCCTTCCTTATAAGAAAAACTTTACATTGATATTCATGGTGATGTTGATAGTGACACTGCTTCAGGGCATTCTGCCATTCATATCGAAGGCTGTGATAGACGTGGGCATCAATACATCTGATGTGAACTTTATCAATATGGTGTTAGTGGGTAATATATGCATACTTGTAAGTGTAATGATATTTAACGTGGTGCGCGACTGGGTGCTAATGCACATCACGGCACGTGTGAACATCGCCCTCATTTCCGATTATCTGATTAAGTTGATGAAGTTGCCTGTGACATTTTTTGAGAACAAACTGCTAGGTGACATATTGCAGAGGGCACAGGATCATGAGCGCATCAGGAGTTTTATTATGAATAATTCGTTAGCGCTGATTTTCTCAACATTCACCTTCGTTCTGTTCTCGATAATACTACTTGTGTATAATTTAATTATCTTCTATATATTCCTTGCCGGTTCAATATTATATGTAGTATGGGTATTACTTTTTCTTAAGATACGAAAGAAGCTCGACTGGCAGTATTTTGAATTGATATCACGAAATCAGAGCTATTGGGTAGAGACGGTTTCTGCTATACAGGACATCAAAATATATAACTACGAGCGTGCCCGCAGGTGGAAATGGGAGGAGATTCAGGCAGGTCTGTATCATGTGAACAAAAGGGTATTGACTGTGACGAACATGCAGAATCTTGGTGCACAGTTTATAGACAGTATTAAGAATATGGCAATCGTCTTCTTCTGTGCCACGGCGGTAATCAATGGCAAGATTACCTTTGGCGTGATGATATCCACGCAATTTATCTTGGGTATGCTTAACGGCCCGTTAGTACAGTTTATCAACTTCGTGGTGTCGGCACAGTATGCCAAGATCTCATTTCTGCGAATGAACGAGATACGTCAGCTTGATGATGAGGAGGAACTACTTTCGGTCGGTTCGACAACAATATTACCGGAGAAAAAGGAAATAACGCTTGAGAATGTGATGTTTCAATATACGCAGAATGCCCCGCTGGTTTTGAAGAACATCTTTCTGAGAATTCCCGAGAACAAGGTGACAGCGATAGTAGGTGGTAGCGGTAGTGGTAAGTCAACACTTCTAAAACTGTTGGTGAGACTGTACAAACCCAGCTATGGCGAGATAAAGATGGGTGGTATGAATGTGATGGCAATAAACCTACGCCAGTGGAGGAATATGTGCGGTGTGGTAATGCAGGACGGAAAGTTGTTTAGTGATACTATACTTAATAATATCGTGCTTGATGATGAACATATAGACCGAGAACGGCTTATTACCTGCTGCCAGACAGCACAGATAAAGGAAGAGATAGACGCAATGCCGAAGGGGTTTGACACGATGATAGGTGAGAGAGGGCGTGGACTTAGTGGCGGTCAGAAGCAACGTCTTTTGATAGCACGTGCGCTCTATCGTAATCCACATTTCCTGTTCCTCGACGAGGCTACGAATTCCCTTGACACCATCAATGAGAAAAAGATAGTAGATGCCTTGAGTTCTGCTTTTGAAAATAGAACTGTGGTGGTGATAGCCCACCGTTTGAGTACCATTCGCAATGCCGACCAGATCATCGTGATGGACAGAGGCCAGATAGTGGAGGTTGGCAATCATGAGTCACTGATGAAACAACAACAAACATACTATCAACTTGTGGCTTCACAATCGGAGAAAATTCCCGAAACAACGCAACTTATTGAGGATAATAATGGATGATTTGAGATAATTTAATAAGAATAAGACATCTTATTTTATTAAAAATCTGAAACACGATATTTTGATGTTTATCCATAAGGATATCCCTCAGTTGATGTGTTCTATAACTTACTTTAAAAGAGACTGTTATTTTTTTTGTCCATACTGACAAGAAGGGCAAAATCACCAAGGATGAAAAAGAAACCTTGGTGATGATGCCGCAGATGAACAGGGTATATCCGAAAGTACCCTGTTCATTATGCGGAATCCAATTTGCCATAAAATAATAATATTGAAGTAGAAGCGTTTAATAAAAATGATAACCATTAATTCAACATAATGAGTAAATTATATATGAAGAAACAATTTATTTTTATTTGTTTGTCCGTCATTTGTATGGACACAATAACAGCACAGACAGCGAAGCGTGACACAGTGGGCATTGACGAGATGCGCTCGATATTCTCTTCGTATGAGTCGGGTGAAGAATGTGAGCAGGTAAAGGACTATGACATGACGGATGGTGGCGTATTTTTCCCCGTTCCCGGATTAAGAAAAGCCGGAGACATAATCCTGCCACCCTCCGTCTACGATGTGGTAAAGGATGACAGCACATCCTCAGGCGACAAGGTCGTGAGGTACCTTTGCTGGGAGGGTATTTCCCCCGCAATGGCTCAAGGGGATTCAGCGAAAATAAAGAACGAACTAGTTCGCCGGTATGGAACAATCACCAGGAACGGAGTGAGATATATACCTGCACGATGGTTCTCGGGGGATATTACCACAATGTGCTATCCTTACAGATACATGAATAAGGTTGTCAGCAAGTTGATTTGTGTGAGGGAGTATGCTGACGGAGTGAAAACAAAACTTGATAACGGTCAGTATGGCGAAAGGTATATCAGTTTGATTGGAACATTATGGAGTAAGGCGAAAGAGCTGGTGTGTCCAAACAGACTGCGAGAAACG
>Ga0302205_10000847_pt1 | contig 12181 bp, 7 predicted proteins | sample II_Fen_E1_3_FD_194582 | JGI IMG/M metagenome (GOLD analysis project Ga0302205, IMG submission 194582) | Peat permafrost microbial communities from Stordalen Mire near Abisko, Sweden - II_Fen_E1_3 | ecosystem: Environmental > Terrestrial > Soil > Wetlands > Permafrost | place: Sweden: Abisko...
CATCAAGATTAAGCGGGTCTTCTCTGAGTTATAAAATATATTTGGTCAATATATCATTATCCGATAAATCCTCTATCTTGTTACAATCACTTTAAATTGAAACTCTTTACCCTTGCCCGTAATTACACGTCCAAGGTACATACCCTGAACCGAGGGTAGCGTAATTGAATTCGTTAATCCTACTTTCGTAGAATGATAAATACAGACTCCCTGCGTGTTATACACCGATAAGGTAGTACCCTGCAAATCGCTATCAGACACGCCCGTCACTTTCACCATACAAGACTGATCCATTGATACCTGTGTGGGGTAAGCAATAACTGCTTCAGCATCCGAAGCAGTGGGAACATTAACACCCGAAGATATATCAACGATCTTGGCTCCCGTAATTACAAAATTGGCAGGAGCGGTATAGTTACCTGAAGCACTACCTTCTAACGTATAAACTACTGTAATTGTTTTATTGATTCCAACAGTGGCATTGTCATAATTAGCAGTAGCTGTAATAGTAACATTATTCAAATCGCTGGTAATCAATTCCTGCAAGGTACCTGAAAACGAAACTACGGCAGTAGTATTTCCATCTACAGTTTTAGAAGTAATTACCGTAGGATCGGTTATAGTCAATGCTTTTTTACCAACCGTCAGCTGTTGAATTACGTTAGCGGCAGCTGCATAAGTTATATTACCAAGCTGTGAGGCTGTAATGTTAGCAGTACCTGCACCCACAATAGTCACTGTATTGCCCGAAACGGTTGCTACTGCAGTGTTGTCACTACTATAGCTCACTGCCAGGCCCGAAGTGGAAGTGGCAGCCAGATCAAACGTAGCATCACCGTAGGTTTTAGATGCTAAAGTGCCCAACGTAATTGCTTGCGGATTCTTCACTGCAACACTAATAGTAGCCGTACTGCTTCCTCCATTGTTTGCGGTTGTTACCGTATAGGTAGTAGCAGTACTAAGGGCTGTAGGCGTACCACTGATAGTACCGGTAGCTCCATCAAAACTTAAACCGGCAGGTAAAGCCGGACTGATGGTATAACTAGCCTGAGTAATTTTCCTGATTAAATTATTACCGTTATCTGCAACATACACATTACCTGCAGCATCTACAGTAATACCCATAGGAGAAGCAAAGGCAGCTGTTTCACCCGGTCCATCAGTTGTTCCATTATCTCCACTACCTGCCAAGGTGCTGACTACCCCGGCAGGGGTTATTTTACGAATTAGACTGAGATATGGATCTGTGGCATAGAAGTTGCCTGTACTACGGTCTATGGCTATACCGACAAAAACAGAGGTCATTTTTTTGGAAGCCATTTTAATACCGGCATTAATAGCGTGACTCCTAAATGTAGGACCACTTCCATTGTCAACAAAGGTAGTTACATCACCCGCCGGTGTTATTTTGCGAATCGAACTATTATAGACATCAGTCACATAAACATTACCCAAGGCATCTACCTTCAAATCAAAAGGATTAGAGAAACTTGCAGAAGTACCATTGCCATTATCCGAACCTTCTGTACCACTACCGGCCAGGGTAGAAACATCACCAGCCGGAGTTATTTTTCGAATCAGATTGTTGCCCATATCTGCTACATACAAATTGCCCGCGTCATCTATGGCCAGGCCGGTTGGAGTATCAAAACTGGCAGAAGTACCATTACCATTATCCGACCCTTGTGTGCCACTACCGGCAAATGTTGTAATCACACCTTTGGTGGTTATTTTCATAATTCTGGGGGTTTCACGGTCCGACACATATATATTGCCCACTGCATCAACAACAATGCCGGCAGGCTCATCTAAGCCTGCTGAAGCATTTACCAAAGTGCTAACATCGCCGGTAGAAGTTATTTTGCGAACAATATGGTTACGTGAATCACTTACATAAATATTTCCTGCTGCATCTGTTGTAAGTAAGGTCGGATAATTAAAACTCGCCGAAGTGCCTGAGCCATCAGCTGAACCGACAGCACCACTTCCGGCCAGAGTACTCACCTGAGGCAAAAGCATTGGCACTACTGCTCCACCGGTATTAGTTGGCGTTAAGGCTGTGATCGGAGTACCCAAAACATAAGTTTGTGCTGTGATATAACTAATAGCAGGGGCAATGTTGGTGGTTGTAAAACTAACCTGAGCACCGTAACCGGTACCGGCACTGTTAGTGGCAAATGCTTTTACATAGTAAGTTATATTGGGAGCTAAGCCTGTAAGAGCCGCAGTAAACGCAGATGCTACAGTTGCTGCTCCAGCATCTACTATATGGTCGGCCACCGTAGGATTGCCTGTAGTATTCCAGCATACCCCATAAGCAGTAGGATTAGAAACGCCTAAATCAACAATAGTTCCATTAGCCGTAGCTGTAGTAGCAGCAATAGAACTTACAGCCTGAGTGGTTATAGATGGGACATCACTTACAGTTCCACTAACCGCTACATTTTGTGACGCAGCAGCGGTTGAAGAACAGACTATATTGCCCGAAATAACTCCCGAAACAGCAGATGAAGTCATTCGTACTTCTATCGTTTTATCGGCAATAGAGCCCGAAGCCGATGTAAACGCTACAGTACTACCAAAAGTCCCGATGCTATTTTCGCGGACTTCATACCCTGCAGGAGCTGTTATAGTAAGATCGAGTATGGAAGGTGAAACACCGATATAAAAAGTTTGCGAAGCAGGAGTATTGCCTGCATGCGCAATAAAGCCTGTTAAGGCCGTCGGACTTGGAACATACACAGCAAAGAAATCTTTCCACTGATCGGCAGTAGAATAAGCCAGATAAGAGCCATCAGGCACTATTAGTTTAACGTTTGATATTGAAAGAGGATAAAACACAGTAGTCCCTAATGCTATTGGAGAAACACTACTCACATTAATACAATTAAGATTTGTACAAAACATGAAAGCAGCCTCACCAATAGAGCTAAGACCAGCAGGGAGAGTTAATGTACCTGTTAAACCGGTGCAGTTATAAAAAGCATAAGCTCCAATAGAAGTTAGATTAGTAGAAAGAGTCAAAGAGCCATTAAGACTGGCACACTTGTTAAAAGCTCTAGCTCCAATAGAAGTAACACCATCAGGGATAACAAGCGAACCAGTAAGACCGGTACATCCATCAAAAGCATTATTACCAATAGACGTTAGCGATGATGGCAGCGTGATAGAGGTTAAGGTATTCTTTCCTGAGCCCGAATCTAAAAGAAAAGCACGGTAAGGAATGGCATTAGCCGGGTAAATAAAGCTTCCAGCTGGTCCATCAGCTCCACTATATGCAGCTATCGTAACACCGCTTAAGTCCAGCGTGGCCAGCAGTGGCATATCGTCACGCATGGTTTTAAAGTCGCGGGCATCGATGGTGCCTGTAACAGTAAGGTTGGTAACACCACTTAGTGTACCACTGGCAGCAGTGATCGCAGCAGAAAGACCACCGGCAGTTGGTACATTGACAGTCATAACAGGCATATCTTCGGGTAAATCATTCACTGTGATTGCAAATGCCTTTTCGTATGTAAATCCGTCTTGATCAGTAGTGCGAACGCGTACTGTATAACTGTTTTTAGTTTCAAAATCCGGACTATTGGTAATTCGTAAACTGCTACCGCTGATGTTGAAAGACGCATTGTCTGCATCGCCGGTTCCGCTTACAAGAGAATAGGTAAATGTATCCCCGGTATCATTATCCATAGAACTTAATGTTCCTACGGTTGAATTAGCTGCTACATTTTCATTGATAGCACTTGCCGATAAGGTAATATCGAATGCAGTTTGCACCTCATAGGCACCTCTATCGGGTTTTGAGTCGCGCGTTATTCCACGTGCATCGGTTGTCAATGCACCCGTAGCACTATTGCGAGCCAGACTGGCAGGAGTTAATGCCAGTGTTTTGACGCCTCCCCCATTGTTAGCTAAAGCCAAAAGACCTAACTCGGCGGCTGATTTATTAAGCAAATCACCGGTACCGGAAGTGCTGAATGGAGCGGTTGTATACAAATTATAGCTACTTGCTTGTGTGTTTGAATTTGACACATCCAACGAAATATCTCTTGCCGAACCGGCATTACCATTCGTATTATTCCCTACTATTGAGTTTGAAATAATTATCTTATTCAGATAAACATCAATACCACCGGCAATATCATTAGCAGGTGTTGAATTTTGAGTAACCGTAGAATGATTGATAGTAAGCGTCGAAGCTCCTGTTCCATCAATCATTTCAATAGCACCGCCACCGTCGGCTGCACTATTTCCTGTTACTGTACAATTGAGTAAGTCTACGTCTGCCGAAGAGCATATAGCACCACCAAATGCCTGACTTCCGCTGGCGTTACAACCGGAAATAGTACAGTTTTCCAGTGCAATCTTTCCATTATTTGAAGTACTGGCAAAGATGCCACCACCTCCGGCTCCAACTCCATTTATGATGTTGAGGTTTTTAAAAGTTGCTGTTCCAGGAGACAGGTTGACTTCAAAAACACGGCAAGCATTGTTACCGGACACTGTAATGCCCGAAGTGTTTGTACAAGTAATTGTAATTGGGGCCGTAATTGTAGGCAATGCCGACGCAAGTATAATCGTTCCAGTCGTTTGGATGGATACAGTACCGCTACCACTAGTTATAGCATCTTGCATAGCTGCCCTTAAGCTACCTGCACCATTGTCATTTGTATTAGTTACAGTAAAGGTTCCTGCGGCGCAAACTTGTAGTGCAACTGTAATCGAAAATATAATTGAAAGTAATCGTTTATTCATATTAATCTGTTTTATGGCTATTTAATTTGAAGACGGATAAAGTCCTTGCACTGCAATAATGTAATTTATAACCACATAAGGCTTCATATTATCATGACCTTGAGAGCTACCTACAGGGGTAGTAGCAGAATTTGCCGTATAATCAACTGTTCCCATAGAGCCATTAGAAATGGTATTGAATTCGTTAGCACGTGATACATTTACTGCAGGTACATTCCCAATGGGTGTATCGGCATTTCCAACACCGTTGTATACCGGTAGAGAGAGAGTAGCAACATGTGTATGCGCTGGAATTTGCGAGACAGTCAGAGTTTCTTGCTCAGTGCCTCCCTGTTGTCCCAGACCATGTCCATTACTTTGATGAATAGGAGCACGCCCACGTAAATCGGGTAATGCAAAAGTCATCTGACCATCACCGCCATAGGTGGTGCCGATGATGGTAAAGAGGACCTCGTTATCTGCTATTTGTAATGTTTGTCCATCACAAAATGCCCAACCATTGGGAGCAAAGTTTCCGGCAAACATCCGTATTTCACCAACATAAGGTTGTTGTGCCTTCAAGCCCATAAAGGCAATGGATAAAAGCAATAGAGTAAATATCTTTTTTTTCATGTGTGTAATTTGATTCTTTAATTAGTTGAGCAATCAATCATATGCTCCTCTCTTGGGGAAGCTAATCGGAAATGAGTAGAACTGCTTCACAATTCGTTTAGTTTTGTGAAGGAAAGATACCTTGAAGTGCAATAATAAAATTTAGGGTTGTGTAGGGTGCCATGTTATTGTGCGACTGACCGCCACCAGCATTATTAATGACGCCGACTGGCAATACAATGGTAGCACCCTGAGCATTGGACTGCGTATTAAATTCGTTGCCACGTGCAGGGTTTTTAGCATAATAGTTAGCCGCCGGGGTATCTTTGTCTCCCACTGTACTGCTTCCATTTCCGGTTATTGTTGCATTCGTTAATGTGTGCGTATGAGTCGGAAGTTCTGCAAGTGTAAGTATATGTGTTTCTTCACCACCTCGTTCACCTTCAACATGCCCATTGCCTACACTTATGGCTGTACGCCCCCTTAAATCGGGTAGAGCAAAGGTTGTTTGACCATTACCACCATATTGAGTTCCAAGAAGAGCGAATAATGCCTGGTTTTGGTTTATCGCCAATAATTGGCCATTGCACAGTGCCCAACCTTTTGGAGCAAAACTTCCGGCGAAAATTCGAATCTCACCCAAGTATTGCTCAGACTGACTATATACTTTTGCCAGTCCTAAAGTGAGAAGTAACACTAAAATGTAAAGTTTCTTCATATCTATGTTAGTTGATTGTTATGGACGTGATGGAAATATGCCTTGTAATGCAATGATATACCGAATAGTCAGGTAAGGCTGTAAATTGTTATGAGGCAACCCTGCTCCTGCCGGTGCAAGGGTTGTAGTAGATCCAGTAGTGTTCATATTGCCACTAGATGTGGAACTGTATGATTTTGTACTTGAAGCCGGGTAGCTGTTCTTTGGAGAATCAGCATTGCCAGTAGCTGTAGAAACGGGGATTGCCACAGAACCAGCTGTTACAGCATGAGTATGAGTAGGAATTTGTGATTGCAAAAGAGTCACAGTTTCCTGACCTCCTTGCTCACCCCAATAACGATTTGACAAACCGGGTCCCTGCCCTACTCCAATAGGTACTCTACCATTTAGGTTTGGTAATGCAAAGTTTGTTTGTCCATTGCCACCATAGGTAGTTCCTAATATGGAAAAGAGAGCTGAATATTGCTGTATCGACAATAGTTGCCCATCGCAGAAAGCAAAACCAGCAGGAGCAAAATTTCCTGCAAACATTTTGATTTCTCCGAGAAACTGATCTTGCGCTCTGGCCGCAAAACTCCAGCATATCAAGCTGGCTAATAAAAGTAGTTTCTTCATTGTTTAAATTGATGAATATAGTTTTATTTGAAATTTGTATTATTTAATTTTATAGCTAAAAAGTTTTCAAAATAAAGCACCCCGTCATTTAGTATTGTACAATAATGAAAACGACGGAAAGTTGAAGTGTAATTAATTATTTAAAATCTATTTAGATACAGCACATTATTTGTTTCAATCAATCTATGTGAGTAAATTCTCTAACTGTGGCGTCGTAAATATAGCGCACATTATAAGGCCAGATATAGAAAAAGGTTTTACTCCGGTGCATATCAATAATCAGGTTAACACAAGCCTAATATGAAGAACAATACCTATAATAGATTTATTGCCGAATTTAGGCTACCTGTAATAAACCGGCATGGAAAGAATCAGATTCAGCATGTATTTTGCTTTCATGAATCTTAGTATCAATAGAATATTGTTACTAAGACCCAATTGGCAAAAAAACAAACAGGAAAGGTTATTTCGTTTTAGTATGTATCCCAGCAGATAATTACTTTACACAACAAGAAAGAGTGACTAAATATCCACTCTTTCTTGTTTTACAGCTTTTTATATTTTATTTTGTTTCTTCAGGTTTGTCATCGTCTTTTCCGTTACGCCCCTTGCGTTGTTCAATTATTTTGTTGTATCGATCTACCCGTACATTCAAATCTTTGACAAACGCTTCATATTTAGCAACCCCATTTACCTTTATCAAAGCATCCAATTGGTCGGCTATACCGCGGTAGGATTTATCTACCTGTAGTCTTACCTCCCTCATCTGGAGCTCGGTTTTGGCTACGTCCTCGGCATACCGGGCTTTCATCTTGGAATCAAAGCTGAGATTTACAGTTTCCAGCTGATCAATCCATCTCATTTGTCCCAACAATGTAATATCGGCCAAATAGGTTGTACGTGCTTCCTGTATTAGTTTATAAATAGCAGGAGTTTTATCATCATAAGTCTTTCGGGCAATATTGCCATACTGATCCAATACCACTTGCAGACGCCTGGCTGCCATATTGATCTTTTCATCCGGATTATTGAGATCCGATTTCACACCGTCGGCATATCCTCTGAAAATCTGGTTACGTTGTTTATCAATTTTTCCCAACTCTTCGGTGCTAATTGTCTTGCGGATGACATTAAGCGCTTCGTACTCCTGTGCATAAAGAATCAGGAAAGCCTTAAACAGGTCTTCGATATCAATAGTACCGGCCTTGTACAGGTTTACCAGATCTTTGAACTCGGTGTGAAACTGAAAGTGCTCTTCGTTGTGAAGATACGGCAGATTAATTTTAATTGTTTTCATTGTTTCTTACCTTTATGATTTATATTGACAGAAAAAAAATATTCATCATTAAGCTAAATTTCTACCCGGGCATTTATTCTGAAATGAGTTTTTAATACAAACTAATTCATAACATGCAGCTATTTTCCCAGATATTCTATATAAAACAAGTATGACAATCCCATCAATCATCAGCGGCAGAACTGACAGTCCGGCGAACATATTACTCAACCGGCAGTTTTCAAGCCTTCATTCAATCATCCTTGTTTCAAGTTTTTGAGCCGTACACCTACGGGAGACTTTCTTTATTCTAAGTCATCGTGCCATAAGCTTACGGTAACCTTTCTTTACTCTAAGTCACCCCGCCGTAGGCTTACGGCTGGTTTTCTTTATTGAATGCCTATACACCGAAGGGTCTCAGCACTGCATCTACATTATAGAGTCGAATAAATAAGGCAGTTCCTGTTGTAACCAAAACAATACACTCTGTATACTGTAAACTTACAGAAGGATTTCTACGCTTATTTATCGCCCTAAATAAAAAATCCTTCGAGTGAAAGATCTCTGTTCCGATTCACTAATTAAATCTGGAGTCAAAGGTAATTCATCATTGCCTAATGGAACAAGGCGGAAAACCCTGAAAATTCATTAGTGTAAACCCTAGTTTTTGTTATAAAAGCAAGAAATATTGAGAGCTGGAGAATGAAATGTATTGAGGTATTTGAATAAAAAAAAGGCATAAACGCAGCATTGGTAAGTAAGCGAGCGTAGATTAATATCCTATTTTTCTTCTGAAAATCCTTAGACGAAAGTTACAAAATGGCATATGTACCAGATTCCGATTACTTAATGTCCTCTAATTCTATCAGTTTATTTTTGATTGCATACAATATCAGGTTGATTGTGTTTTTAGAGTTTGTTTTGTGGAGTAATGAAGAGCGTCGGCCTTCTACAGTTTTAACGGAACGAAAGATGCGCACAGCAATTTCAGACACTGTAAGACCCTGACAAAAATAGCGTAATACTTCAAGTTCATTTTCAGTAATTTTGGCGCTTGAAGTGCTGGGAAGTGCAGCAGCGACACTCTGACTGGCATGCTGATTTAGTATGATCCGGCGCAACAAATCAGTAGAATAAAAGCTCTCGCCTTCGGTTATCGCTTTTATTGCTCTTTCCAGTTCGCGCTTACCTGCTGTTTTGAGAATGAAGCCCATTGCCCCGGCATACACCATATCCAGATAGTTGGCTTCTTCGTCGAACATGGTAAGTGCCAGCACTTTCAAATCGGGATACAGGGATCTGGCCCTTTGGGTAGCCTCCATTCCTCCCATCACCGGCATTGCTATATCCATAATTACCAAATCGGGGTGATATGCGGGTAATAAATCAAGAAATTTCTGTCCATTTTCGGCTTCGGCCACCACCTTCCCCAGGCCTTCGGTTTCTATCAGAAGTTTAATCCCCTCGCGAAACAAAGAGTGATCATCAACGAGTATAATTTCATGCATATATCAACTATCATTAGAGGAGTTTCCTCCGGTTATTGTTGTTTATATTATTATCAGCTAACCCTTTTTGTACAAAGCAATATGTTCCTTAATTGATGAATGCCTAGACTACTCCATACCCACAACCGACTCCTCTATCGGAAAATCGATATATGCTTTCATACCGGCTCCTTTTTTCGATTCGAGTTTGAGCGTTCCGCGCATCACCCGCACCCGGTTTTCGATACTCATCAAACCCAAACCCAAAGCCGATTTTTCTATTTGCAACCAATCGAACCCAACACCGTTGTCAGTATAAGAGAGTGTAATACTATTCTTAATTATATCGATATTAAAAATAATACGGACACGAGTGGCCTGCGCATAAGTCAGCGTATTTTTTATCAGTTCGGTGGTTATCCGGTAAAGATTTATTTCCTGAAAATAACTAAACCTATCCTCTTTATTGAATACAAAATTAATATTTATTTTCTTAGCTGCATTAATCTGTTTTGTAAAATCTGTGATTGCAACAACATAACCGGATTTCAGAAGTAGTTGGGTACTGAGTCCCCGGGCCATCTCGCGGGTGAGTTGAATGGCAGTTTCGATACTTTCATTTCCTTTCTGGCTAATTATAGCCATTTTATCGCGGTCACTAGTTTCAGAAAGCCACTGAAAATACATTTTTACCAGCGAGAGTAATGGTCCCATGCCGTCGTGCAACTCGGCCGACAGTTTGTTCCGCTCACTGTTTTCTACTTCGGCAGTAACCCGCAGCAAGTTATTCTCAGCCTCTATTTTATCCGTTACATCCCGGTTGGATACACGCACTCCCAGATACTTATCATCGACATTGATGCTGCGGCACACATGCCCCATCCATCGCACTTGCCCATTTTTTTTTATTATCCTTACATTTATTTCGGTACTCACATCGTTAGGCGCATTGATCCATCGTTGCTTTTTATGGTGTTCCCAGCTCTCAACATCACTGCTATAAATAATCTCATCGAACAATTCGGGATTCTGAATAAACTCTTCTACCGTGTAGCCCGTAATCCGCTCCACAGAGGGCGACATATAAACAAGTTTTCCTTCGGGATTTTTCCAATATTCCCAGTTGTAAGTAAAATCGGCTACAGTACGGAATTTTTCTTCGGTAAGCAGTAGCGCCGAATTCATATCATTCAATTCTGTAGTTCGGTCGGCAATACGCTTTTCCAGATCATTATTCAATTCTGTCAATTCTGTTTCCAACTGTTTCCGCTGCGAAATATCAGTATGAATACCCGATATAATAAGAGGATAACCGTCAGGAGTTCTGTCTATTATAGAAGCCCGTTGATACATCCACACCCAATAACCATCCTTATGTTTCAACCTACATTCATGCTCATAGTAAGGCATATTGCTTTCCAGATAACGTGCATGTGCTTCCAATGTTGTCCTTATATCATCGGGGTGAACAATTGCCCGCCAACCTCCCGGAGTAGATTCATTTAAGATTTCATCCATTTCATCAAAGGTATATCCTAACATTTTGGGATAACCCTGATTAAAAGCAACCTCACCTGTCAACACATTTATATCCACAATGCCTACATGCACTGCCTCTATGATGCCATCGAGTTTTAAGCGGGTTTCGATCAAAGCCTCCTTGGTCATATTCACCTCAGTGATGTCATATAGCAACCCGGTCCAAATCACATCGCCAGACGGCAACATCTTAGGGCGCGACTCCAGCCGTATCCACGAAAGTTTCCCATCAACTACCAGACGCCCTTCCCAGTCAAAAGGAGTAAGCGAAAGGTTGGCCCTTTCATTCTTATACATAAATGTCCTGGTATCGTCAGGATGTATCATCTCTAAGATGAAAAATGGGTTCTGCTCAAACCGGCTACGGCTCACCCTCATTATTTCGTAAAATCGATCACTACCCAACTCCATTTTATATGGAGGATTATCAACATCCCATATATTTTCAGACCATTTCGACCTAGGAAACACCCGGATGCGGTAAACACCAACCGGCTGATTATTTACTATATCCTGATAGATTTCATACTCTTGTGTTACTGCAGCATTCGCAGCACAAAGCTCTTCGTTTTGCTTTTCCAGTGAAAGCTGATTATCTAAAAGCCTCCTGATCAGACACAAGCTTTCGGCTTCCGAAGAACCCTTATCGGCCCTTTCAGCTTCCTTCCTCAGCCATTCAGCTGCCTTTTCTTTTAATTCAGATGGTGGATTATCAGTCATATACTATTCCGATGTTGTGGTAAATATTTAATCAAAGCCTTAATTGTGCTTTTTCGCACCATTATTATCTGGCATGAAAGGCGGGTGAAATTCAAGGCCTGACATGTAGATACAAAGATAGTTAATTCTGATTACATCGCTTAATCCGGAAATAAAATTCAGCTGTTTTTTTACTACTCATTTTCGGGCATTAATTATTGAATTATGACAATAACAGTACACTGTCAACAGATTAGGTGAATCTATCCGAACAAAACAGCATTTTCTGCTGTTACTTATCCTAAAATAGAAGAATGTAAAAACAATTAAATACCAAACGTTTATACAATTGATGTGCAGGAGCAAACAGTTATATTTTACACAAAATAAACTTCGGCACCTGATCTATAAGCTTTTTTAAGCATAAAACGAAACTCTGATAACCATTAAATGTATTACTTTTGCACACCCAAAAAACAATGTATATGGCAGAAGAAAAAA
>Ga0302205_10000858_pt1 | contig 12106 bp, 1 predicted proteins | sample II_Fen_E1_3_FD_194582 | JGI IMG/M metagenome (GOLD analysis project Ga0302205, IMG submission 194582) | Peat permafrost microbial communities from Stordalen Mire near Abisko, Sweden - II_Fen_E1_3 | ecosystem: Environmental > Terrestrial > Soil > Wetlands > Permafrost | place: Sweden: Abisko...
TGTCATCAGGCTGTTCATTCTTTCTTTTTCATTACCTCTCCACACAATCGGCTGAACATACTGGAATGGAAAAGTACAACTCACAAAAGCATCTTTATGCAAATCGATCTGCGTACTCACCCACTTATTATATTCATTGCGGCGATTTTCATATTCCTCTATGCCTATGGTATAAAACTTTGACTGAGGCTGATCGTAACTCATCAGGAAGTTTTGCAACAAGCCCAACTGTTCCTTGCGTTTCATATTATCCTTTGAAAAATCGGCAAAAAGCGTGTTTTCTTTTTCCCCTTTTTGAAAATAGGTACTGTCCGGATTATTTACCGACTTTGGTTGTACCCAGAGCTCCAGGTCCTGACTGCCGATGAAGAAATATCGTTCCGAAGGATAGGGGGTACTTCCCTCCTTTTCCACATAATCGAAACGCAGAACAAACTGACCCGGCAATTTATCCGCGGGAACAGTCAATACAACCGTTTCATGATCCTTGATATTATTTTTTTCTATAAACGGTTTCAATGCCCCTGCTCCGGATAGAGGCAATAAACTAATTTTACTGGAAAAAACCTTACTTAAATGAATCTTCAGGTTTACATCCTGCGCAATTACATTCTGTACAGATACAAAAGCCAATATAAGGAACGGAATTGCATAAAAACAATGTTTTAACTTGATAATCAGAAAATTAAACTTCATTTCTTTCTTAAATTATATATTATATTGTAAAACTTCCATTCAAAGATATAAATTTTGGTTGAATCGCCAAATTTAACATTTAGATAAAAGTACCTTTTGCATTTACTTTTTAGTTAAAAATAAAGCAACGTCTTGATTTACAGATTACTTTATTTTTGATATTTTATTAATCTTTAAGACAACGTATGCTGCGAGCAAAAGCTTCAATCTGCTCAGGTTGTCGTATATACTCAGCAGTTACGTTTATGACAAAGGACATGTGATCAGTGGTACGTAAATCCACCTGATAATGTCCCACTTTGTCCGTCATAATTGGTCACGGTTACATTCTTCAATCCTGCCGTGTTTGCCGGCGTATCTGCGGTGATGGTGGTGGAATTGATAAAATTGACATTGGTTACTTCGACTCCACCAATGGTAACGGTTGGCTGCGAATATTTAAGCATAGGCGGGGTAAAGGTACTTGTCCAGCGTGCAATTCCCTTGGAAACACGTAGTTCGTCGATATACGCATTGCTACTTGGCTGCGAACCTCCACTTCCTCCGACTAACAAATTATTAGTTGACAAACTCCACACCGAAATAGTACTACTTGCTTTTTCTTTGCCATTCACATATATCTTTGTGGTCGATCCCTGCTTGACAACTGCAACATGTTGCCAAGCACCGGTAACAATACTTCCAGCCGGAGCAGATATTTCGTTAATGCCATTTTTACCAACGGCAATTCGTCCGTCAGTATATGTATAAATAAACGTTCCGCCATCTGAGTTATTCCAGGTTTGCCCGACAAGCAATGCTGCATTGTAAGTCAATGCAGTTGGGTTCACCCAAAAATCGACAGTACCATCTACCGCAGTTGAAAAATCCCAATCGGCTGAATTTAGAATACTGAGATAATCCCCACTACCATCAAAATATGCACTTTTGCCTCCAAATTTTGATTGTGCAGCCGACTGCGTGGCATCACCATTAGCAGTAATAGTTTTAACACTCAATGAGGCGTCGGTAAATGAAGAGCTGCTACCGTCGGCATGAATCAAAAGTTTGGTGTATGAATCGTTATCGACCACAAAGTTCGTACCTGTAATCGTTATGTTCGTTCCACCTACAGTCGATCCCGATGATGGACTGATTGCGGTTACAGCAGGCGCATTGTAGGTAAATCCGCCTGGGAGTGTTCCACTTTTGCCGTCATAATTGATCACGGTCACATCCATGCTACCGGTCGCATTGACTGGAGTGGTAGCGGTAATGGTGGTGGAATTGATATAATTGACATTTGACGCAGCAGCTCCACCAATGATAACGGTTGGCTGCGAGTATTTAAGCATAGGCGGCGTAAAGGTACTTGTCCAACGTGCAATTCCCCTGGAAAAACGTAGTTCGTCGATGTACGCATTGCTACTTGGCTGCGAACCTCCACTTCCACCGACTAACAAATTATTAGTCGACGAACTCCACACCGAAGTAGTACTACTTGCTTTTTCATTGCCATTCACGTATATCTTTGTGGTCGAACCCTGCTTGACAACTGCAACATGTTGCCAGGCACCGGTAACAATGCTTCCTGCCGGAGCAGATATTTCGTTAATACCATTTCTACCAACAGCAATTCGTCCGTCAGCATATGTATAAATAAACGTACCGCCATCTGAGTTATTCCAGGTTTGCCCGACAAGCAATGCTGCATTGTAAGCCAATGCAGATGGGTTCACCCAAAAATCGACAGTACCATCTACCGCAGTTGAAAAATCCCAATCGGCTGAATTTAGAATACTGAGATAATCCCCACTACCATCAAAATATGCACTTTTGCCTCCAAATTTTGATTGTGCAGCCGACTGCGTGGCATCACCATTAGCAGTAATAGTTTTAACACTCAATGAGGCGTCGGTAAATGAAGAGCTGCTACCGTCGGCATGAATCAAAAGTTTGGTGTATGAATCGTTATCGACCACAAAGTCCGTACCGGTAATCGTTATGTTCGCTCCACCTACAGTCGAACCGCTCGTTGGAGTAATTGCAGAAACGGTCAGTCCATTATATGTATATCCACCCGAAAGGGTACCGCTTTGTCCATCATAATTGGTCACAGTCACATCCTTCACCCCTGCCGTATTTGCCGGCGTATCTGCGGTAATGGTGGCGGAATTGATAAAATTGACATTGGTCGCAGTATTCCCTCCAATTGTTATCGCCGGATTTGGGGCATATGCATTGGTTGGAGGAGTGAAATTGCTTGTCCAGCGCTTAATGCCTTTTGAAAACCTAAAATCATCGATATAACCACTGAAGTATCCACCGTAGCCATACCCACCGGTATTGCTGGCATACCCGGCACCAATTGCATTATAAGTACCCCCTGTGGAAATAGCGCCTGAATAGGCACCTGAAGTTCCCGCCAGTGTTCCATTGATGTATATCTTGAAGTATTGTCCGTCCCGGGTAAGGGCGAAATGACTCCAGGCATTGATTGGTACGGTAGTGCTTCCACTGCTTACTAACACACCTCCCAATTGCCATGCTATAAAATAGATTTGCCCACTGGTGATATAAAGCGTGTACGCAGCATTGGTACCTGCATCTCCGAACTGTGCAATTTTCGAGGATGCTGCAGTTGGATAGATCCATGCATCCATCGTAAAATTCGATGTTCCCGGATCAAAATCTGCGGAAGTTGGCAAAGTAAGAAAATCACCGCTGCCGTTGAAATACACACTTGATCCTCCAAACTTCGATATCGAAGTTGATTGAGACACATTGCCACTGGAAGTGACTGTTTTATTACCCGGGGAAGAATCGGTAAATGTCGAACCACTTCCATCACCATGAAGCAGGAGTTTGGTGTACGAATCGTTGCCGCCTAAAATGTTCGTACCGGTAATCGTAACATTCGTTCCCCCGGCAGTAGGCCCGTTGGTTGGGGAAATAGCTGTAACGGTCGGTGCAATGTATGTAAATGCACCCGAAAGCATTGCACCTTGTCCATCAAAATTGGTAACTGCCACATCGACTGTACCAGCCGTGCTAGCAGGCGTTTTTGCTGTAATGGTGCTGGAATTAACAAAATTAACATTAGTTGCAGCAGCCCCACCAAAAGTAATCGTTGGATTTTGTACGTACGCATTGCTCGGAGGAGTGAAATTACTCGTCCAGCGGTTAACGTCTTTTGAAATCCTGAATTCATCAATATATCCACTGAAGTACCCACCGTAGCCATACCCACCGCCATTACTATCATACCCGGTACCGATGGAATTATAGGCACCTCCGGTGGAAATGGCTCCTGAGTATGCACCTGAAGTTCCTGCCAGCGTTCCATTAATGTATATTTTGAAGTATTGTCCGTCCCTGGCAAGAGCAACATGACTCCATGCGTTCATTGGGACAGTTGTACTACCACTGGTTACCAACGCGCTTGATGGCTGCAATTGCCATGCTATAAACGTAATTTGACCACTGCTAATGCAAAGCGTGTATGCAGCATTGGTACCGGCATTTCCAAACTGTGCGATTTTCTGGGTTGATGCTGTGGGATATATCCAGGTATCAATCGAAAAATTCGATATTCCGGGATCAAAGTCAGCGGAAGTTGACATCGTGAGATAATCCCCGCTGCCATCGAAGTACGTACTCGATCCGCCGAACTTAGACAGCGTTGTTGATTGTGTGGCATTGCCATTAGCGGTAACTGTTTTAGCTCCGGTGGAAGAATCGGTAAATACCGATCCATTGCCATCACTATGAAGCAGGAATTTGGTGTACGAATCATTGCCACCTGAAAAGTTTGTGCCGGATATCATGACATTCGTTCCGCCAATGGTCAGCCCACTCGTAGGAGAAATTGAGGAGACTATCGGTCCATTGTATGTAAATCCACCAGTAAGCGTCGCGCTCTGACCGTCAGAATTGGTCACTGTTACATCCGCAGGTCCAACAGTTTTTGCCGGGGTACTTGCGGTAATGGTGGTAGAGTTGACAAAACTGACATTGGTTGCTGCAACCCCTCCAACTGTAACAGTCGGATTTGGCACGTAAGCATTGACTGGAGATGTGAAACTGCCCGTCCAACGCTTTACGTCTTTTGAAAATCTAAATTCATCGATATATCCACTAAAGTACCCACCGTAGCCATACCCACCACCATTGCTATCATACCCGGTGCCAATGGAATTATAGGCACCACCTGTGGAAATGGCGCCTGAATAGGCACCTGAGGTTCCCGTAAGCGTTCCATTGATGTATATTTTGAAGTATTGTCCATCCCGGGTAAGTGCAACATGACTCCATGCGTTGATCGGAACGGTAGTACTTCCACTGGTTACTAACACACCTCCCAACTGCCATGCTATAAAATTGATTTGCCCACTGGTCATGTAAAGCGTGTACGCAGCATTGGTACCGGCATTTCCAAACTGTGCAATCTTGGAGGATGCCGTGATCGGATATATCCAGGTATCAATGGTAAAATCGGATGTCCCCGGATCAAAGTCACTGGAAGTTGGCAGAGTGAGGTAATCCCCATTGCCATCAAAATACATGCCCGAACCGCCAAATTCCGATTGGGTGGTTGATTGAGTGGCATTTCCAACGGCAGTAACTGTTTTAGCACTGGGGGATGAATCGGTAAAAACAGAGCCATTGCCGTCAGCGTGTAACAACAGTTTAGTATAAAAATTATTTCCGCCCAAAAATTTCGTTCCGGTAATGGTGACATTCGTACCACCTGCTGTCGGCCCCATTGGCGGAGTTATATTTACTACAGTCATTGGAATGCCCGTCGTAAAACTGATGACATCAGGACTATATGACGTTCCCAGCGTATTGGAAGCAAAAGCACGTACGTAGTAGGTGGTACCGGGAGCCAAACCGCTCATGGTAGCAGAGAAAGTCCCTGTTCCGGTAGAGCCGTCAACAATCTTAGTATCAGCCACGGTTGGAGTGCCGGTAGTATTCCAGCATAAGCCGCGGGCAGTAAGAGCTGCACTACCATTAGAGGGAACACTCACACTTATAACTGCTGAATTCGCAGTAATAGTTGCAGTTGACACCACAATATCACTGACAACGGGCATTGTAATAATAACAGTATCGCGTAAACACCGCACGGAATGGCCATAGGTTTTTGTATTATAATCCATGGCACTATGGGAACCGTACAGATAAAGATAATTCCCGTAAACAGATGAATATTGGGTCCCACTCCAGTAATAGCCATACGAACCACGGCTGTTTAACACTCCACTTCCAAAATCAAGATGTCCTGCATCATGCAACTTCAGTACAGAGGCATATGCATCGGCATCAGAGCCCCAGTTTTGAGGTGAGGCATCGGCATTTGTCCATTCACTCAACGTTGGTATGCGCCAGCCGGGCCCAAGTGTTATGGCACAAGGGTCATTGACAAGCAACCAATCACTGCTTTCCGAGATAGAATTACTCCAGGCACCGACAGGAGTCAGGTTCGTACCGTCATGTCTATACCCCTGCAGACGGTTAAACTGCCAATACCAACCTGCAGAAGCTTCAGTGGCATCAGTTGCTGATAAAGCCTGCTGATCAGCGCCCAGATTTTGTGAAAGCCAACATCTTAAAACACCTGTCATACTACTAATCGCTGTCTTATAAGTAACAGTTTTTGTTACCGGTGCTCCGTTTATTCCAACCAAATGGGCTATTGTAAGATTATAGCAGAGTTTAAAAATGGTTGCATTCATGCTGTAAACCGTACCTTTTGCAGTAGTTGCAAATGCCCGGACATAATACTTGGTTCCATCCTGCAAACCGGTTAATATTTCAGAGAAACTTCCTACCACGCTACCTGTAGAAACCTTCTGATCGGATATGGTCGGATTACCGGTGGTATTCCAGCACAATCCCCGGGATATAATTGGAGATCCGCCGTCAGACATAACATTGGCAAATCCGGTAGCTGCATTCGAAGTCATATTTGCAGTAGGCAGAATAACATCACTCACCGAAAGGACAATGGTATCGCGCACACAACGAATAGATTGTCCATAGGCTTTACTGTTATAATCCATGAAGCTGCGGGTATTATACATATAAAGATCATTTCCGTAAACGGTTGAATATTGATTGCTGCAAGAATAATAGCCATACGAACCACGACTTACTAACGCACCCGTGCTATTATCAAGATGTCCGGCATCATGTATCTTCAATACAGAGGCAAAAGCATCAGCATCCGTTCCCCAGTTTTGAGGAGAACCATCGGCATTGGTCCATTCGTTTAAGGTAGGAATACGCCAGCCCGTACCCAATAAAAGAGTACATGGGTCATTGGCGGGCAACCAGTCTGTATTTTCAGAAATACTTCCATTCCAGATAACAGATGGCGAAAGAATGGTTCCATCATGTTTATACCCTTGTGAACGGTTAAATTGCCAATACCAGCCTGCTGAAGTTTCTGAAGCATCTGTAGTGGAGACAGCTTGCTGGTCAGATCCGAGATTTTGGGCAAGCCAACATTTGTAAGTACCTGATATATTAGTACCTACTGTTTTATATATAACCGTTTTAGTGACCGGTGCACCATCCAACCCGCCAATATGGGAAATAGTTACAGGATTACAGACTTTGAAAATGGTGACTGTCTGACTATAGGCCGTTCCCTGGGCGTTGGTTGCATACCCGCGGACATAATAAGTCGTACCATCCAGCAAACCTGTTAATGTTTCTGAGAAACTGCCGATCCCACTTCCTGTAGAAACTTTCTGATCGGATATGATAGGATTACCTATCGTATTCCAGCATAACCCACGGGAAGTCAGAGGAGATCCACCATCGGAAATGGCAATCGCCGATCCAATAGCTGTACTTCCGGTGATAGTGCCAGCCGGTATAAGAACATCACTTACTGAAAGCAAAACGGTATCGCGCACACAACGTACCGACTGGCCATACGCCTTGCTATTATAATCCGGGGCACTATGGCTATTATACTGGTAAAGCGTGCTCCCATACACCGTTGAATTTTGGTTGCTACTCCAATAGTAACCATAGGAGCCACGGCTATTCAGTACACCGCTCCCATTATCCAAATGCCCTGCATCATGAAGTTTCAACACGGAAGCATAGGCATCCGCATCTGTTCCCCAGTTTTGTGGGGAACCATCCGCATTAGTCCATTCGTTCAAGGTTGGAATACGCCAACCGGAACCCAGTAATAATTTACACGGATCGTTGGAAGGCAGCCAATCACTGCTTTCCGATATACTCCCATTCCATGCCAAAGCAGGAGTTCGGGTAGTAGTATTATATTTAAACCCTTGTAATCGATTAAACTGCCAATACCAACCAGCGGAAACTTCGGAAGTGTCCGTAGCGGAAACGGCTTGCTGATTCGCTCCAAGATTCTGAGCCAGCCAACACTTTAAAACACCAGAGATATTCGTGCCCACCGTTTTATAGGTGACGGTCTTAGTGATTGGTGCACCATCAAGTCCTGCAAGATGGGTAATAGTTACTGGATTGCATATCTTGAAAATAGTTACATTTGTGCTATAGGCAGTTCCCCTGGCATTGGTGGCATATGCCCTGACATAATACGTACCACCATCCTGCAATCCGGTTAACGTTTCTGAAATACTCCCTACCCCACTTCCGGTAGAAACAACATGATTAGCAATAGTCGGATTCCCTGTGGTGTTCCAGCATAAGCCTCGGGCTGATAGAGTTAACCCACCATCAGAAGAAACACTCGCTAATCCGACTGCTGAATTCACAGTCATGGTTGCAACAGGTACGATGACATCATTGACAGTTGGTTTTGAAGCAATTATAGTATCTCGTAAACAACGAACCGTAAATGGATACGATTTATAATTATTATTGATTACACTATTGCTTCCATTAATCCAGATATTATTCCCATTGTTGTTCGTGGATTGTGTACTACTCCAGTAGTAGCCCGTAGAACCCCGTCCATAAACCGTACCATTCACATAATCAAGATCTCCTGCCTGATGTAACTTAAGAACTGACGCATAAGCATCAATAGCAGTATTCCAATATTGAGGTGATCCAATCACAGCAGCCCATTCGACTGATGTCGGAATACGCCAGCCTAAACCGAGTAAATTGGCACATGGGTCATTTACAGGCAACCAGTCGCTGTTTTCGGTTATGGATGATATCCACGTGCTTGCTGGGGTTCTGGTAGTTCCATCATTTTTATATCCCTGAGGTTTATTGAACTGCCAATACCAACCTGCAGATGGTTCTGTACCATCCGTTACAGAAGTGGCCTGTTGGTCTGCACCCAGATTCTGGGTCAGCCAACAACGAGGAGCTCCAGAGATATTACTGCTCACAGTCCCATAGGTAACTGTTTTGTTTACCGGAGCACCGTTAACCCCTGCAACATGCACAGCTGTAAAAGGATTACAAATTTTGAATCCGTTTATGTGCGGACTATAGGCAGTTCCGGTGTTGTTTGTGGCAAATGCCCGTACATAATACGTAGGACCTTCAACCAAACCTGTCATTACTACAGAAACACTGCCAGTTCCGCTACCTGTAGCTAAAACATGATCAGAAACAGTCGGATTACCTATTGTATTCCAACATATTCCTCGCGATTGAATTGTTGACCCACCATCTGCAATTGCCTGTGCAGAAACGGTAGCTGTATTTGCTGTCATGGTCGCATTCGGTATAATCACATCACTTACGGAAAGCGAAACGGTATCACAGATACAACGGATTGCCATCGGATATGCTTTATAATTATTATTGACAACTACGCTACTGCTGCCGTTGATCATTAGGTCATTACCATTTCCGTTTGATGACTGCGTGCTACTCCAATAAAAGCCAATTGATCCCCGTCCATACAATGTTCCATTTCCATAATCGAGATCACCTGCCTGGTGCAACTTTAAAATTGAAGCATAGGCATCGTTCGAAGTAGCCCAAAATTGAGGTGAACCAATAACAGTAGTCCATTCGACGGAAGTCGGAATACGCCACCCGGAACCTAGCTGAAGCGTACACGGATCATTTGCCTGTAGCCAGTTACTATTCTCGGATATATTACTATTCCACGAACTTGCAGGAGTACGGGTTGTTCCATCATTTTTAAATCCTTGTGCATGGTTAAACTGCCAGTACCAGCCTGCTGAAGTTTCTGTTGCATCAGTAGCCGAAACAGCCTGTTGATCGGCACCAAGATTTTGAGTTAACCAGCATTTAGCAGAACCCGATAGAGTTGTACTAACAGAATGGTATGTGACTGTTTTGCTGACAGGAGCTCCATTCAATCCGGCACTGTGATTAACTGTAAAAGTTGTCGGACAGATTTTAAAGGAAGTAGATACGAGGCTGTAGCCGGTTTCTTTGCTATTGGTGGCATAGGCACGGATAAAATAAGTTGGCCCCTGAACAAGATTAGAGATAGTTCCGGAGAAAGTCCCATTCCCGGTTCCAAAAGCTAATTTATTATCAGAGATTGTTGGACTTCCTGTAGTATTCCAACAGAAGCCTCTTTCTGTAACGAAAGATCCACCATCCAACACCACTACCGAAGTTGCATCAGCCGACGAATTTGTCAGCGTAGCAGATGGTATTGTTGCTGCACTTACAAATGGCTTAGACAAAACAAGTGTATCACGCAAACAACGCGCAGTCCATCCATACCTGGTTTTTACATTATTTTGAATACTTGCAGTTGTTCCGTTGTAGAATTCATAATCACTTCCTGAACCATATTGGGTACTGCTGCAGTAGTATCCTTGGACTCCCCTGTAAACCCAGTTTCCTCCATCCAGATATCCGGGATTATGAATTTTCAGGGGTGAATCAAATGGGCTCAATGAAGTCAAGATTCCATTACTTAAGACATTTGACCATTCAGTCATTGTTGGCAAACGCCATCCCAATCCAAGGAGTAGGTTACATGGATCATTTTCAGGCCTCCAGTCATGATCTTCAGTCATATTAGTCCAGGGAGTTCCAGTCGAAATTGCAGGAGTTAAACTGGTACCATCATGCTTATATCCCTGTTTCGTATTAAATTGCCAATACCAACCAGCAGAAGGCTCTGTGGCATCCGATACAGAAGAAGCCTGTTGGTCGGCACCCAGATTCTGGGTCAGCCAGCACCTTGGAGAACCTGAAATATTACTGCTTACCGTTCCATATGTAACTGTTTTATTTACCGGAGCACCGTTAACCCCAGCAACATGCACAGCTGTAAAAGGATTACAAATTTTAAATCCGTTAACATCCGGACTATAAGCAACACCTTTGCTGTTTGTGACAAAAGCCCGCACATAATACGTCGGACCTTCAACCAAACCTGTCATAACTTCAGAAATACTGCCGATTCCGCTACCGGTAGCTAACACATGATCAGCAACTGTCGGATTACCGCTTGTATTCCAACAGATTCCACGAGAGGTGAGTGTTGACCCACCATCAGCAATAACCTGTGCCGAAATGGTAGCCGTACTTGCAGTCATGGTTGCAACTGGTATGATGACATCACTGACTGAAAGAATGACGCTATCGCAAATACAACGTATTGAAAAAGGATATGCTTTATAATTATTACTTATGGCATTATTGCCGTTGTTAAACCAGATATTATTACCACTTCCGGTTGATGATTGCGTACTGCTCCAATAATAGCCAACCGATCCCCGGCTATATAATGATCCGTTTCTATAATCGAGATCACCTGCCATTTGCAACTTTAAAATTGAAGCATAGGCATCATTCGAAGTAGCCCAAAACTGAGGTGAACCAATAACAGTAGTCCATTCGCTTGAAGTTGGTATACGCCATCCGGAGCCTAACTGAAGCGTACATGGATCATTGGCGGGCAGCCAGTTACTATTCTCGGATATGCTCCCATTCCAAGAAGTTGCTGGAATAAGGGTCGTTGCATCATTTTTAAACCCCTGTGCACGGTTAAACTGCCAGTACCAGCCCGCTGAAGTTTCTGAAGCATCCGAAGCAGAAGAAGCTTGCTGGTCAGCACCAAGATTCTGAGTCAGCCAACATCTGGCAGAACCAGAAAGAGTCGTGCTTACCGAGTGATATATTACTGTTTTGCTGACAGGAGCTCCATTCACTCCGGCAATGTGATTTATTGTAAAAGTTGTTGGACAAATTTTAAAGTTTGTTGAAACAAGGCTATAAGCTGTTCCTTTGCTATTCGTGGCATAAGCGTTGACAAAATAAGTTGGCCCCTGAGCAAGATTAGAGATAGTTCCGGAAAAAGTTCCATTCCCGTTTCCAAAAGCTAATTTATTATCAGAGATGGTTGGATTACCGGTAGTATTCCAACAGAATCCTCTTTCTGTAACGGCAGATCCACCATCCAACACCACCGAAGAAGTTGCATCAGCCGATGAATTCGTTAATGTAGCAGATGGTATTA
>Ga0302205_10000860_pt1 | contig 12100 bp, 8 predicted proteins | sample II_Fen_E1_3_FD_194582 | JGI IMG/M metagenome (GOLD analysis project Ga0302205, IMG submission 194582) | Peat permafrost microbial communities from Stordalen Mire near Abisko, Sweden - II_Fen_E1_3 | ecosystem: Environmental > Terrestrial > Soil > Wetlands > Permafrost | place: Sweden: Abisko...
GTCCGTTTTGAAACCAAAAGTTTACATTGGAAATGTCTGAATATTATAGCATCTTCTATCATTTTACTAAGACAACTTTAAACAACTTCAGTGTGAAATTAATTGGAGATGTACCACAACCTATAAATGCACAAACATCTGCAGAAAGGCCGACTTGATAAGTGTCAGCAATATAAGCTCTTACAGTGAGACTGTTCCAAATGTCAGATATGGGTTCTGTGCCTCCAATAAGAGAAACCATATTATTCCATGCAGCAGTTGCCTCATTTTCGATATTGGCAATGTAATTTTTGATACTATTGCCGATATTTGCTAATGCTCGATTTGTAGCTTGGTCGCCATATCGTACATTGTTATATACCGTTCCGGCATCTCGTCCACTGACTGTTAGCCATGAATGTGGTAAAATGTAGTTATTGTAAACCTCATCATAGCTTGCTTCCGCCCCACTGGCGTACTCGTACTTTCCACTATCCCAATCATATGAAATGGAACCCTGATGATCGGACCAGTTTTCCAATGTAGAGCTACCTCCTCCATAGGCATAATACATAAAGTTTTCATAACTAGGGTTAAACCAGGCTGTATTTTGTTGAGCCATAATATAGCCACTGGGGTCGGTATTCCGTGTTGGGTTATTCAAACAATACGAGTACCGGTTGTAATTCTTCCAGTCGCTGCCCGATTGTATAAACGGATCGGGACTGAAGAACTGAGCAGTAAGCGGATCATAAACACGTCCGTTCATGTTGATAATACCAAAGGCATCGAGATGTTCGTGCCCGGTATAACCACGGTTCGTTATCCACGCCGTGCGGCTATCGTTCTGTGTCCAGTCGTTCGGGTTGCGGCGTGCTCCCCAGGGGTCGTAGGCATATTTTTCTACTACATTGCCGCTCACATCCGTCAGGGCTATCAGTGATCCCTGATTGTCGGTATACCCGTAATACAGTGTCTCCACACCGTTCAGGTTTATCGCTGTTAAGACAATCTAGAAAATGGTGAGCATTTCACCCACCATTCTCCGATTGATTCCTATTTTTACTGTTGATAATCAAAACGATAATTGAATATCGCCACATCTGAAACATCACTCTATTCCTTTTTCAATAAAATAATTGTAATTATAAGTGGCACTAACATTACTGAAAATGCAATGACAGTATTCCAAAACGTTACCATCTTTCGTCCTTCATATTTTCTTTCAATCTTATCAAAACGGCGTTTGAATACGTAATGTATCAAAATTAAAAACACTATCGCAAATGGCATCATATATAATTTGTTAATCAAATATGAATCACTGAAACTACTATACGATATGTCACAAAATACTTCAATTAATGTAAATATCAAACCTATATGAACATCAATGATAAAAAACAATATAGCTGATGCGACAAATTTAGCATCCGGATTACGTTTAATAATCAGTTTATAGAAATAATAATATATAAAATCGTACATAATTTATTGATCAAAAAGATTTTCAGTAATACTTTTTCCTGTATAATATTGCGATGCTATATCGCCGACAAAAATATAATCATCCAGCGACAAGCATTATATTATCCCCTATTCCTTTTTTAATAAAATAATTGTAATAATAAGTGGCACTAACATTATTGAAAATACAATGACTGTATTCCAAAACGTCACCATCTTTCGTCCTTCATATTTTCTTTCAATCTTTTCAAAACGCCGTTTGAATATATAATGTACTAAAATTAAAAATGTTATCCCAAATGGCATCATATACAACTTATTTATTAAGTATGTATCACTGAAACCAAAGCTATCATATGATAGGTCAAATACTTTTTTTAAAATCGCAAAAGGAAAAGCAATATGAAAACCAATGATAAGAAACATTAACGCTGCTGCATTAAATTTTGCATCTGGATTGCGTTTAATAATCAGTTTATAGAAATAATAATAAATAAAATCGTACATAATTTATTCGTCAAAGAGTTTTTCAGTAAGACTTTTATGATAATAATATTGCGATGCTATATCGCCAACAAAATATAATCCCCCTGCAACTAAGCCGGCAACAGGGCAAACCACCGATAAACCGGTTAGAGTGCCGTTAACTATTAAATCAGCAGTATGATGGTTTTCCCATCCGTTTTTCATACCATCAGCAACTGTAATAAGTGCAGATACCGCAGAAAGTCCAACACCTGTTCTTGTTAAAGTTTTTGATAGCGTATTTGATATAAGTAAGTTCGCCGGACCTACCTTTAACATAGTTTGAATAGGCTTAATAAACGAGGTTGTATTCACATAAGCGGCTTCGTTTTGGATTGCCCTTCCCACTGATGTCGATATTGCACCCAAGCCAACACCTACACCATTTGTCCAATTTCCAAGTGTTGAAAGATTATTTCCTCCAAGTCTTTTTTCTGATGTCACATTAACCGTAATCGTTTTCTGTTGTTTGGCAACCACCCCGAATTGATCATTCATTGCATAGCTACTCCAAGTATGAACTGTCACTGTTCCATCAAAATAGGCTCTGGACATTTGTGTATTAGCTATCGACCTGAAATCCGAATAAGTGCCGGCAAAACCTTCGGATCTGGCTTCAATATACGCGTCGGAATAAGAATACCCTGCAAAACCTCTTCCAAAGCTGCTTCCCCCTATACTTCCATTACTAATCCCCAGGCGTCTTTCGGTCTGTGCCAGCTGGTCAAATACAGACCACGGAGAACTGTTGCCATCCTCATATTGTTTAACCTGCTGATAACCTGTTGGATCAATAAACATTGTTGGATTGTTTAAACAATAGGAGTATCGATTGTAATTCAGCCAATTATCAGGAGATTGTATAAACGGATCAGGACTGAAGAACATAGCCGTAAGCGGATCGTACACCCTACCGTTCATATTGATGATATTGAACAGATCCAAATGTTCATGTCCGGTATAACCTCTGTTCGTTATCCAGCTTGTTCGGCTATCGTTCTGTGTCCAGTCGTTCGGGTTGCGGCGTGCTCCCCAAGGGTCGTAGGCATATTTTTCTACTACATTGCCGCTTACATCTGTCAGAGCCACCAGTGAGCCCTGATTGTCGGCATACCCGTAATACAGTGTCTCTACACCGTTAAGGGTTATCAGTTGAGAGCCACCGCTAAGGTAATGGATTTTCTTTACATTACCAAGTTGGTCGGTTTCTTCTTCGTAGTCTCCCAGATAGTATCGCGTCAGAGACGTTCCACCTTGCGTCTGTACCGACCGCCGGCGTTGATCGTCCACACCATAGCTAATAGTATATTGCTTATTGCCTTCGGTCAGGGTTTTTATCTTGCGGAAGTCGGTATAGGTCACCGTAAGTTCATCGCCCGATATGATGCTTGATTGTGGCGTAATGGTGGTAAGTGCACGCGGATTGGTCGTTTTTTCGTAATTAAATGCCACTGTAGCCGGACTGTTTAAATCGCTTTTGGCTGTGATATTGCCGGTGGATCCATCATAGGTGATGCTGTTTGGTTTCAGTACAACGTTACTACCGTTCATAATATCCCAGTTGGTCAAGCGGTTTTGCGTGTCGTAGCTGAAGTGTTCTTTCTGCCCCAGCAGATTATCACTCCTGTATTCCAGGTTATTTTTCACATCATAGCTGTAGCCGTAGTTCACCACCCCAGCAGCTGTCATAGAGGTCAGCTGCCCTTTCGTGTCGTCGTATCCATACACGGTTTCTTTCGCTCCTTTGCTCACCCGGGTCAGCTGTCCGCGGGCATTGGCTTCGGTGGCTTTCCACACCGATCGGCCCGATCGATCCGTTACTTCGCTCAGGTTGCCGTAACTGTCGTAGTTATTCACCGTGTAGTAACCGGACGGATAGGTTACCTGGCTCACCCGTCCGTAAGTATCGTATCCCATTTGCTTATTGAAACTCCGGCTTCCTATCAGCTCGGTCAGGGAGCTTACCCGGTCGTAGTCGCCGTAAGCATAGGTTTGTTTGTGTTGTCCGGCTATTTCCACGGTGCTTAGGCGCTTGTAGGTATCATAGTCGTAGCTGGTGGTTTCGCCGTTGCGCACCCGGCTTTCTATCTGTCCGGTGGTAGCGTTGTAATTATAGGCGGTGGTTATCTCTCCCTGTGCAGCATTGTTGGTCTGCTTCTCCCACTTCAGCTCACCGTAGCCATTGTATCCGGCGGTGGACACTCCTGCATCCGGGTCGGTCAGTTTGGTGCGGTTGCCCTGCAGGTCGTATTCCATAGCCACAGCTGTTCCCCCATCGGGGGTAGCAGTTTTGGCTTTGCCGGAGGCATAGTAGGCGTAAGTCACCGTTTTGCCGTTTGCGGTGCTGGTGGCTGTTTGCCCTGCCGCATTCAGGGCACTGGTCTGTGTGCCTTCGGGCGAAGTGACGGTGGTGATTTTGCCGCTGTAGGTGGTGGTAGTGGTTCCCTGCGGGGTTACTACAGTATTCAGTCGTCCCTCGGGGTAATAATCGTACACCGCATCCCATACCGTTGGCTGCGAGTCGAAGGTGGGTGCCGAAACCCGGTAGGTTTTTCCATCCGCACGGTATTGGGTAAACACCCTGCTTACTCTTCCGTTGAGCCCGTAGGTTTCGCGTACCACTTCGTGTTGCAGCCCGTCGAACCAGGTGTAGGTGGATGCTGCTCCCGAGGCTTCCTGATACACGTAAAACTTAGCCCCGTAAGCATTGCCGGCAGTAGCCCACTGCGTGGTTTGCGATTTGTGCGTACCGTCCGGGTAAGCGGTGTTGGTCAGCTGTCCCAGTCCGTTGTAGGTATAGGTAGTAGTTCCTATCCGGCTGGTTTGAGAATTCAGCAATCCGCGTGTTTCGTCCCAGCTATAGGTAGTAGTTTGTCCCAGCACATCGGTTTTGCTTTGCACAAACCGTCCCGAAGGGGTAAAGCCGATAGAGGCTGTGCGAAGAATGCCGTTGGCTGTAGTTTCAGTAGTGGTCGGCTGCCCGAATACATTCCAGTTTTTATACTCCACGGTTAGCTGGTTGGCATCACCCGGATCGGTAATTTCTTTGTTCAGGTTGCCTTTGTCGTCGTAAGTGTAAGATTTGGAACGGGTATAGGTTTCACTTCCCTGCTGGCGGGTGATGCTTACCGTTTCGGTTTTATTGGGGCACCAACTGCCTTTTTGCACATAGGTGCTGGTCTGCGTGCTTACCAGGTCGCCTTGTGTGGTTCTCACGCTGGTGGCATTCCCGTAGGCATCGAAGCTTAGGTAGTTGGTCGTTTTACTCAGGTCGTTCAGGTAGTCCATCTCCGCTGTTTGACTGGGTTGCGACAGGTATATACTACCCGTTTTACTATTTGTGTAATAGTTTTCGGTTTTTGATACTGCCGCACCTCCTGTGGTGGTAATGGTGGTAGTTTCCTTATCGGGCAGGTAATAGGTCAGGTTCATATCCGTGGTGCTTACTATTTTCCGATTGGTGGTGGCATTGCTTATGGTCCGGGTTTTAAATCCCAGAAATCCCCGTCCGGTTTGCTGTGCTCGCGCTTCGGAGTAAGCAAACTCGGTAGTGTTTAATCCTCCTAGTCCGTCGGGTTCTAACAGCTGGCTGACACAATAAACCGAAGCTTGTAAGTCTGCTACAGGATATACCGATCCGCTTCCTTTAGTGTAAAATGGTTTATTGTCCGAAGTGACGGAGTGCGTTATAGGCAGATAATTTATATTGGTTTTATTGCCGAACCCATCGGTAACTGATTTTACTAAACCTGCTTCGAAATTAGTATTGGGAGAACTGTGTATATAGGCCATATCGGATTTGCTGTTGCCATTATAGATATCAGACCCATACGTAAAGAGTTCTTCGCGACCATCACCATCAAAATCGCCCAGCACATTGAACCTGTTGAAAGTATAGTTTTCATCTGTTGTAGTGAAGGTTTTTGCTACAGTAAATCCGGTACCGGTTGAAGTATACCAGGTTACATTGGTTTGTACAAATGCTCCCGAAGTATTATATACCGGGTCAATGAGGATAACGTCGGATTTTCCATCATTATTAAAATCAGTAACTATACAATCTTCTTTATTATCATTTTTATCTGTATACGATTCTTCTACAGCTGTAAAATTAGTCAGTGCCGAAACATCAAACCCAAACTTGCCATTATTCAAAGCCAGCTTCCAGTTTGAATTGCAATGTTCATTTAGAATAAAATCCAATAGACCATCTCCATTAAAATCTCCAACCTTAATGGCACTGTAATTTGCATTAAATATGCTCAAGGATGACGGATTTGAAAAAGACACTGTTATATAATTATCGGCAGAGAGTACTCCTCCGTTATTCTTGTAAAAGTTAACTCCGTTATCAGTAACTACTACGATGTCTTTTAATCCGTCTCCATCAAAATCTTCAACCAGTATATCTCTCGGTATTGCACCTATAAACAGGTTAAGTGTTTTCCAACTATATTCGGTTAAACTTTTGGAATAGCATATCTTAACCGTGACCATACCGCTCGTTGAGACACCTTTTTCCACTGTTATTATTTCATCAATGCCATCATTGTTAATATCGGCAATGCTAAATGCCGGCATTTCCGTACCTACCAGCGATGTTTCAATTCTGTCATCCGCCCCTTCAACTTTAAACCGAAAAGCATTTGTAGGTCCTCCAATCCATTTCGGATACACCGTCACTTTATTTTTATCGCCTTTCAAATCGGCATATGATATGGGTGGTGTACGAAATACCGGACTCGGCAATACAAAAAATGATCCGGATGACAAACCTGTAAAATCATTTATAATCTGACTCGATTTCAGACTGAATGTAGGTTTCCCTGAATTATCTAATGAGCAGGTGTATGTTTCAAAATATAAGTCCGAAACATATTTTGTTGCTTTAAAGCAACAGGCTAAATCGGTCAGACCATCCCCGTTCACATCGGATGAAAACCAGCTCTTCACATTATTTCCGTCGATAAAAGACTGATTACCGGTAGTAGGGACAACCATGGTAGGCGCAGTAATCGTTGAATTATCATTTCCCCATTCAATAGCAGTGGAATTTAGCGTTTCACTATTTACTCCTACGAGGCTTACGGTTTTCAAAAAATACTTTTCCTTTTGATAGTTATAGTCCAGATTGTATTGCTTGATGATGGTAGTATTGGTTTTTACTTGAATATTATTTAAGAGTAATTTATCCTCAATATAAGATCCATCTATATAGGTTTTAGATGCTTTTAATTTACCTCCATAATTAAATGTTACACTTGCATACGGGGTTTTACTTCCATTGGCCGTATATTCAATTTTTTGAATAACCATTTGGCCACCGTTCCATTGATAGGAAAATGTCATATAATTCCCATTTGTATCGGTAATTTTACTAATCAACCATTCCAGGCTTTTATTATAATCAGGAGCCATGTTATGTTTTACGCCATACTCTATAACTTGTCCGTCCTTAGTTGTTACCTTAAATAAGTTTGGTTCTCCGGGTGTTGCTGACCAATCAGTTGTTGTACAGCTTACAATTTGTCCATGGACATATTTACAGCCCGATTGTTCTGTGGTAACAACATAATTTGTTCCGAAACTTTCAATTTTACTATATGTTTTATTTTCAGTTTCGTATGTATCACCAATTAAATTATTCCCATTTTCTGGGGGATATTCTCCATCCCCACTAGCGTTGAGATAAGAACCATAAATAGTTGTCCAGTTTGCTGAGTTTTTTACGTGCAATCGGTTCCCGTCTAATGAGAATACATTGTTGTATAATACATTTCCAGATAAAACATTATCACTGAACATATTTTTTGCAACTCGTGTAATGGATGACAACCCACTTAAACTCCAGCCTACTCCAAGAGGACCATCTCCACCCTGACTGTTATACACTAGTGATATATTGGGTTGCATGCCGTTAATCCCTGCTGGGACATCAATGGGGATGGTATATGAAGCTGCTCCGCTTGAGCTGACATTTATTTGCCCGGGGATAGTTCCCACAACGTTTTGCGCCTGTATTTTTGTTCCAATAGCAAAAAAGAGTAATGACGCAAGTACAAAATATATTGTTATTTTTTTCATCCTAATTAAGTATTTACTGATAACTGTTTACTGTTCACTGTAATCATTGTTTTACTATTTTAAACTCTGTTGCTTTTTCTCCAGCTTGCACTCGCAGGACGTACCAACCTGACGAATAGGCAGACATGTTTACTGGAGTAATATTGGCCCCAACTTTTACGTTTTGTAGCTGTACGCCTTGGGCACTAAATAGGATGAGTTGAATGGCATCTTTGTCGTTGCCTCCCGTAATTTCTACTGCCAGAGCTCCCCGGGTAGGATTGGGGTAGATGGTTATTTTACGTTCACCCAGTTGGTCATCAACCGGAGCGGGTTCGGCACTTTTCTTTACATGGTTGGGATTACTGCCTATCAGCACTATTTTTCGGGAAATGCGGTTTCCGGCATTGTCATAGGCGTAGCTGACCATATTTTGAGCCATACTGGACATAAAAACAAGCATAAAGCTAAAAAGAAGGTAGAATTGTTTCATAAAATGGTTATTTAAGTTTTTATTTACTTCGTGATATTATGCCTTCGGCGATATTTCTTTGTGATATAAGCTTCGCGATATTATGCCTTTGGCGATACTAGCTTCGCTATAGTTGCCTGCGGCGTTATTTAATGGGTGTCTTAGTAATGCTACTAATAGTGTCTTAGTAGCACTACTAAGGGTTCGTTAGTAGCACTACTAATTGTGTATTAGCAATTGTGCTACTAACAAGCTGGATGATTATCAGTCTATAAATACCGGAATGCCTAGTATAACTGTACGCGGTTGTTTAAGAGCTGCTCCTCCGCCGGTAAACTGTGTAGTGACACTTAATTCGTATTCTCCGGCAACCAGCGAAGCCGGCACCAGTATCAGCAGACGCGATGGTTCGTTCAGCACGATGTCACCGACAGTCAGTTTGGTGATTTCCTGTGTAGCGGTGTTCCTAAAGCTAATACCACAGTCGGGGTTTTCGCCTACAATCTTTAGGTAAGATCCCTTCAGTTCGGCATTACGCCCTTTGGTAAGAGTACCATCGGTTTTCCCTGTAGTTTTGTCGGTGAGGCTCAATATCTCGATTGGGTCGGGTTGTATGGAAAGTATTTCTACCGTGGTGCTGGCTATGGCAGCTCTTAAGTCTACTCCCTGGTTAATAGTAACATAGACCGGATTTTTTTCTGCGCTCCAGGTCTTGTCGTAAAATACACCTGTAATAATCGGACGCATATACACCAGTCCGGTATTTACGTTGTGCCCCGAGACTACCATTTCAGCAGATTTACGATTAAAACGGGTGACGATATCAATCACGGTTTCCCGTTTGATTTCCATCCCTTCGTTCACCAGTTCGTCCACTATTTCCTTCACACCTACACTACTGCTTGTCGATACCACGGCTGTGTAGTCGTTCGGATCTTCGGTCAGATTGTTTTTGCGTATCCACGCTTTCAAAACATTGTTCATAATTCAATATTTTTAGAGTTTAAGTATAACCCGGCATATCAGGTTACAGTGATTATTGTGTTAAAGCGCATATGCCCGCTTATTCTCTTAATTTAAACTAAGGCGTGTTAATTATATTATATATAGCTTTGACTGAAAATCGGTTCAAATTTATGGCTACTGAACAACTGTTTCAGGAATTCGTATGATGCTTGTGTAGAGTTATCAGTGTTAGTTTCTGAGTTTGCTAACAAAATAAATAATAATAAATCAAAATATTATTAGGACATCGAATATTTATTTTATATACATCTGCTTTTTATAACAAATAACAACATGCTGAATTACAGTGGATTATATAATGCATATTATTAACCTATATATACATCCCTTTTTTTTAGTAGGACAAGGCCTAAAAAAGGCACTAAAATGGGTAATGCTAATTAGTTAAAATGGAAATTCAAGGAAAATAGTAGGATGGAAATGAATGTGGATGGAGGGGAGAGTAATAGTGACTTAAAATAGTATCTGTATAGCGAGTATTTTAGCTGTAGAAAAAGCAAAGTTGTCTTTGAGTTGAACTTGTTTATGTTTTTTGTCCGATGAGTCTATATCCGCTAAATCAAATTCAGTTATTAGTTTTCATCTGAATTTAGTATCTTTGTAACTCTTTTTTTAAAAGTAAACTAATGACATATCAAACATATACCCTTTCGAACGGGCTTCGTATTATTCATAAACCCGACGAATCGGCAGTAACGTATTGCGGTATGGTGATAAACACCGGTTCGCGCGATGAGGTTGAAACAGAGCAGGGCATGGCGCATTTTATTGAGCACATGCTTTTTAAAGGTACTGAGAAACGCCGTTCAGGTCATATTATCAACAGGTTAGAAAATGTTGGCGGAGAACTAAATGCTTATACATCGAAAGAGGAAACAGTGGTTTATGCCATAGTTTTGAAAGAGTATTTTGAGCGTGCCATTGAGCTGGTTTCCGACATAGTTCTTCATTCCACTTTTCCACAAAAAGAAATTGACAAAGAAGTAGTTATTATTGTAGACGAAATTCAGTCGTACAACGATAGCCCCTCAGAGCTGATTTATGATGATTTTGAAGAGCTACTATTTGCTAATCATCCCATTGGACATAATATTCTTGGAAAATCCGAACTTTTAGAAGAATATACTACGGAGGATGCAGCCCGCTTTGTACAAAAACATTACCGCCCTGAAGAAATGGTATTTTTTGTTTTAGGCGATTTAGACTTTAATCAGATAGTACGCTGGGCTCAAAAGTACCTGAAAACTGATGGTCAGGAGCAGCGATGCTCTGAAAGAAAATCCCCAACTTCATATCGTCCGGTGAAGAAAGAGATTGTGAAAAATACCCATCAGGTTCATTTTATGCTTGGTAACAGGGCGTATGATTTACATCACCCAAACCGTATGGGGATGTATTTGCTGAATAATATACTGGGCGGTCCTGGCATGAATAGCTTGTTGAATCTGTCGCTCAGGGAGAAACACGGGTTAGTGTATAATGTGGAGTCATCGTACCAGCCATTTACCGATACCGGTATGTGGAGTGTCTATTTTGGCTGCGATACTGAAAATGCTGCCCGGTGTGAGCAGTTGGTTTACTCCGAATTACAAAAGCTCCGTGAACAGCCATTGACCGAAAATGCGTTGAAAAAGTACAAACTCCAGTTGATGGGACAAATGGCTATTTCGGCTGAACAAAAAGAAAATCTGGCGTTAAGCTTGGGAAAGAGTTTTCTTCGTTATGGAAAAATAGATAATCTGGAAATTATAAAACAGAAAATTGAAGAAATAACAGTGGATAAGTTACAGGAAATTGCCAATGATATTTTCAATACAGACCAATTATCGGTGCTGAAGTATGTATAATGCTGAGTGTCCATAAAAAATCAACAGTCTGTTTAATCAAAATCAACTTGTAACTGACAAGAAATGAATTTAGACGAATATATATCAAAACACTCGGATGCCGAACCTGAATACCTGGCCAAAATAAACCGTGCCACGCATGTTAAGTTGATTAATCCACGCATGTGTTCAGGTCATTTACAAGGCAGGGTATTGAGTATGTTTTGTCATATGATACAGCCCAACCGAATCCTGGAACTGGGCACTTTTACCGGATATTCAGCTCTTTGTATGGCCGAAGCGTTGCCCGAAGGAGGAGTTTTACATACCATCGAGTGTGATGATGAACTGGAAGACTTTATTCTTCAAAACTTTGCGGGTTCCGCGTATGGTGATAAAATAAAATTGCATATAGGCGATGCATTGGTCGAAATTGAAAAGCTGAACGAAACCCTCGATCTGGTTTTTATTGATGCCGATAAGCGTGAGTATCTGGCTTATTACGAAGCTGTATTGCCTAAGCTGAGGCATGGCGGGTATATACTCGCCGACAATACACTTTGGGATGGTAAGGTACTTAAAGCAGTAGAGCCTAATGATAAACAAACCATTGAAATCATGCGGTTCAACGACTTTGTGGCAGCCGACCCGAGGGTAGAAAAAGTAATTTTACCTTTGCGCGACGGTTTAACGGTTATTAGAAAGAAATAAATTAGTTGATAGCTCTTATTTTATAGTCGGA
>Ga0302205_10000861_pt1 | contig 12098 bp, 6 predicted proteins | sample II_Fen_E1_3_FD_194582 | JGI IMG/M metagenome (GOLD analysis project Ga0302205, IMG submission 194582) | Peat permafrost microbial communities from Stordalen Mire near Abisko, Sweden - II_Fen_E1_3 | ecosystem: Environmental > Terrestrial > Soil > Wetlands > Permafrost | place: Sweden: Abisko...
TTTTTGTAATTCGGATTCAGAAATTCCGGCATCTTTCAGCACTTTTTGCATGGTGCTTTTTTCGGCAACCAGTGCCAACAATATATATTCCAACGAAACAAACTGATCACCGGCCTTGGATGAAAGCCCCGTAGCTTTTTGCAACACGGCATTAGCTTCCCTGCTCAGGTAGGGCTCACCACCCGACACTCGCGGAAAACCGGCTATCAAGCTATCAACAACCGCATCAAGAGCTGAAGTATTAACGCCCAACTTGCCAAATAAAAATTTCGTAATATCCTCGCCCTTATGCACTAATGCTTTGAACAAGTGCGGAGTTTCTACTACCTGTTGACCATTAGCTTGTACCAGTTCAACAGCTTCCTGTACAGCTTCCTGAGATTTTAGCGTAAAGTTATTTAAGTTCATAGTTTTGTTTCTTATTCTAAATCAATTTCTTTTTAAAATATAGATCCGTTTACTCTGTTCTGCTCAAATATGCGACCAATGTCTTCAATCTACACAAATAGCTTACTTTGGCACAAAATGGCTATATTTCAAGACAATAAGTCATAATGATTAATTCTGATACTGTCAAATTTTCATGCTTTATATCGTTTTATTCCTATTTCAAAGAAAAGTTCAGAAAATTTTAATTCAAAACATACAATTAATTAAATATTTATTTAACTTTGCGTTACAACTTTAAAGAAAAAGAAATGAATCACACATCGCACACCATGAGAATAATATTTATTGGTGTATTATTAACGGTAAGTATGATTTCCCATTCTCTGAACAATGAAATAGTCGTTCTGAAAAATTTCACCGAAATAGTTATCGACAACAATAAACTAACACGAAAAATCTCACACGAGATATTAATAAATAATAGACTCGCCGACAGCTACGGAAGTATATACATTGATTATTCCAAATTAAAAAAGATTAACCGGTTAAAAGCATGGATTGAAGATCTGAAAGGGAACGAAATCAAGCGCTTAAAGGATTCGGAGATCGAAAGTCATTCGGCAATAGCAGATATATCGCTTTACGATGACAATATGGTAAAGAAGTTTACCTTGAAACATAATGTATATCCTTACATATTGAAATACACGTACGAAGAATCCGAAAATCAATTCCTCGATATAGATTATTGGAATCCTGCTATATACAAAGACGTTCCGGTGCAATCGGCTGAATTGAAAATTAAAGTGCCACTTGACTACAAAATCAGGTATAAAAGTAAAGGCATTCAAAACCCAACGCTCGACACTCTAGATAATCATTGCGTATATGTATGGAAATCGGCATACAAGCCCATACCTGAATCGGAGACTTACAGTCCCGAGATTTCAGACTCGATGCCTTACGTTAGAGTTGTTCCTCTTAAGTTCAAGTACAAAAATCAGGGAAGTTTTGAAAGTTGGAAATCATATGGCGACTGGCAATACAATTCTTTTAAAGACTTACAAGAACTGCCACCTGCCGAAATAGCTATATTCCGAAAGCTGATAGCTGCAAAAACAGATTCGATAGATATACTCAAAACCCTGTATCATTATCTTCAGGATCACACAAGATATGTCAATGTTTCCATAAAAACAGGGGGAATGATTCCCTATCCTGCCAGCTATGTATCGGAAAACAAATATGGCGATTGCAAGGGACTTTCCAATTATTTTCTGACGGTATTTAAAGCAATAGGATTCAGACCCATATACACTAAAGTTTATGCCGGAAATGTGATAAAAAAAATAGACAAAAGCTTTCCGTCACAGCAATCGAACCATGTAATCTTATGTATCCCTATGAAAAAGGATACCATCTGGCTCGATTGCACCAGCGATGGACCGTTTAATTACTTAGGTACTTTCTCTCAAGGAAGAGATGCTTTGCTTATTGAAAAAAACAACATCCGATTTGTTACTACTCCAAAACTTAAACCCGAAGATGTATGTACCGAAAGAAGCATTGTTCTGAGACAAAAAGAGAATCAAAATTCAATTGTTGAATTCCGAAACATATTCAGAGGAAATAAATTCGATCGCTTATTAAGTATGCAGGAGAACAATAACACTAATGATCAGGCACTCATTATACGCAATGAATTCGTGGATGATGGGTTTGAAATGCAAGATTATAAAATAGTAAAAAATAACAGAGACTCTCTAAATATCGGGCTAAATTACACGACAACCACCAAATCAATCTTTTCACTCTACGGAAATGATATGATTTTGAAAACAATTCCCTTCAAACTACCTGCTTTCGAAAAACCAGCATTAAGAAAATATGATGTTCAACTCGATACGCCCATTTGTAAAACTGATGTTCAACAATTTATTGTAAACGATCTATACAAAGTAGCTACTCTACCGGAGAACAGGAGTATAAAATCAGAATATGGACTGTACACAGCCAGCTGGATATCAAACGACAGCATCTTGACACTTACCAAGAGACTTATCATAAATCCGGGATACTATCGGTTAAGCACTTATTCCGATTTTTATAAATTTATATCTGCAATAGCAGACTATGAGAAAAATAATGTGATAGAATTAATACAAAAATAGAGTATAAAATATCAATCTATGAAAACACACAACTTAGAAAAAAACTCAGAATCAGCCACAAGTATGATTTTCAAATCCCGTGTACAGAAGCTTATCTTACTGCTTTTAGTAATCAGTCATTATGTCCCGGGGCAAAACATTCGTAAAGAGTACGGCAAAGTTACCGGCGAAGATTTTAATTATAAAGAGTGCCCTTTTGATAAATCTGCCGAAGCTGTTGTTCTGTTTGATAAAGCCCTAACCTATTTTTCAAGAAGCGAAGAAGGCTTCAATGTAAATTTCGATAGAGTTACCCGAATAAAGATATTAAAGGATGGTGGAACAGAATGGGCCAAAGTTGAAATTCCGTTGTACACATCCAATAATATTTATGAAAAAGTTGATGATTTATCGGCTGTTGCTTACAATTACGAGAATAATGAAATCAAGACTACAGTGCTAAACAGAGAGGATTGTCACATCGAAAAACTAAGCGATAATTGGGTGGTTCAGAAATTTGCTATTCCTAACGTGAAAGCTGGAACTGTCATTGAATACAAATACAGAATTACTTCTGAATACCTGTTTAATCTTCGGGACTGGAATTTTCAGTGGAAAATCCCGGTTCTTGACAGCGAATATATTGTACATATTATTCCTTTTTATGAATATACTTATTTGTTGCAGGGAGCAAATCAATTTTCGACACAAACCTCTGTTGAAAGTACTGATGAAAGTCAATTTGGCTCAATAAAATATAAAGACATGATTTATACCTATGGAATGAAAAATGTCCCCGCTTTTAAAGATGAAGAATACATTACCTCCCTCGACGACTATATTATAAAACTGGATTTTCAATTATCAAAAATTCATTATCCCAATGGCTCAAAAAAAGAAATTCTTACCTCATGGCCACAATTAAAAGAAGACCTAATGCAAGATGAGAATTTTGGTGGTTTTATTGAAAAATGTAAGAAATCCGGTGAAAAGCTATTTGATAATGCAGGCATGGTTCACCTTACAAATCAACAGAAATTTGACTCGATCATCAATTATGTAAAGCGAAATTTCACATGGAATAAATCTTATCGCATTTACAACTCTAAAAAAATCAACAAGCTACAAGCCGACAAATTCGGGAATTCGGCTGATTTAAATCTCTTAGCTATAGGACTTCTAAATAAAGTTGGAATTACGGCTCGTCCCATATTAATAAGCACACGAAACCATGGTAAAATAAAAACAAGTTACCCTTTTTTCGATGGATTTAATAGCGTTATAATAGGAGCTCAGATTGATTCAACTTTAGTTATCGCTGATGCTACCGACATATTACTCAACAACAACACTTTACCTATACAATGCCTCAATGACAAAGGCTTAATAATAGATAAAACTCAAAGAGTAGAGTGGGTTAATCTAATGGCGGGAAAACCTTCTACAATAAAGACATCAATAAATGCTACTATTACAGAAGAAGCAATAACTAGTCGTTTTGAAATCAATGCTGATAATTATTTAGGATTGAATCTGTCGCATGACTATGGAGTAGACAAAACCAAACTTTTGAAATACATAAGCAATCAAAATTACGAAATTTCAGATTCCAGTTTGGTGATTAAGAATATAGCTAAAGCATCTGATTCATACTCTTACAAGTTTGCAGCTATTATCAAACCTGAAAAATTGAAAACAAAGATATACGTATCGCCGTTCTTCAATGAGGTAATCGGCGTCAACCCCCTGAAACAGAAAGAACGTAACTATCCTATCGACATGGTTTACACTAACCACAAAATTTATGAATCTGATTTTATAATTCCTAATGGATACAAAGTAACATTTATTCCAACAGACATGAATGTTGACAATAAAAAGTATGCTCTATCATACAAAATAGTGAGCTCGGGCAATCACATTCATGCTACACTATCTTATATATTCAATCATTCCGAATATCCGGCATCAGATTATTTTCTGCTGAAATCTTTTTTTGAAGATATTATAACTAAATCAGGTGAAAAGATTGTACTTGAAAAACTTTAATCTTGTCCAAAAAATGAACCGAACGAGAATACATTGTAATTGAAGAGATGTACAATTTAGTTATAATGTATTCTTGGTTTATGGTTATAGACAATTTCCTGATAATGGAATGCTACGTCCTTTAAACAGAAAAAGCAGTGTACTTAACATTATATCATTTTGTCAGCCACAATTATAAATACTGGCATATTAATGAGATTTGGATTAAGAAAACTGTTATTAATATACTTATTTTCATTTGATTGAAATACTTAGGACCAGAAGAGCACAGAATTCTGACATCATCTGAATGGTTAAATATTGTTGCTTAGCTAACATTTATCAAAAAAAAACGATTTTGATTTTAGTTTTTCATAAAAAAAACTAACTTTGCCATTCTTAAAAAGGAAATCACATAACCAATTTTCTAATAAAAATCTAATATGAGTAACACAAAAAGAGTCTATACCTTTGGCAACGGACAAGCCGAAGGTAAAGCAGACATGAAAAACTTGCTCGGAGGGAAGGGAGCAAATCTCGCAGAAATGAATTTAATTGGAGTGCCTGTTCCTCCCGGTTTCACTATTACCACCGACGTTTGTTCGGAGTATTACAGCCTGGGTAAAGATCAGGTGGTAGCATTATTAAAGCCTGAAGTAGAAAAAGCATTGGCCGGAGTTGAAGTTTTGATGAATTCAAAATTCGGCGATGTAGAAAATCCACTATTGGTTTCGGTACGCTCTGGAGCACGTGCTTCTATGCCGGGAATGATGGACACCATTCTGAATCTGGGTTTAAACGACGAAGTGGTGGAAGGACTGACCCGCAAAACAGGAAACCCCCGCTTTGTTTGGGATTCGTACCGCCGTTTTGTACAAATGTATGGTGACGTAGTACTGGGTATGAAACCTGTCAATAAAAATGATATAGATCCTTTTGAGGAAATAATAGAACACATAAAAGAAGAAAAAGGCGTGAAGCTGGATACAGAGCTTAACGTAAACGACCTGAAAGAGCTGGTTGCAAAATTTAAAGTTGCTGTAAAAAAACAAACTGGAAAAGACTTTCCAGATTCTGCTTATGAACAACTTTGGGGTGCAGTATGTGCCGTATTCGATTCGTGGATGAACGACCGTGCTATTCTGTATCGCAAAATGGAAGGCATACCTGCCGAATGGGGAACTGCTGTCAGCGTTCAATCCATGGTTTTCGGCAATATGGGAAATACTTCTGCAACAGGCGTTTGCTTTAGTCGCGATGCGGCAACCGGCGAAGATCAGTTTGTTGGCGAATACCTGATTAATGCACAGGGCGAAGATGTGGTTGCCGGAATCCGTACACCACAGCAAATCACCAAAGAAGGTTCGCAACGTTGGGCTAAACTAGCCGGAATATCAGAAGCAGACCGCTTGGCTAACTATCCTTCGATGGAAGAAGCCATGCCAGCTATTTACAAAGAACTGGATGCTATCCAGACAAAACTTGAAAATCACTACAAAGACATGCAGGACATGGAATTTACCGTACAAGAAGGTAAACTGTGGTTCTTGCAAACCCGCAACGGAAAACGCACTGGTGCAGCCATGGTTAAAATTTCCGTGGATATGCTGCGTCAGGGAATGATTGACGAAAAAACAGCAATTCTGCGCGTTGATCCTAATCGCTTGGACGAACTACTCCACCCTGTGTTCGACAAAAATGCCATCAAGGAAGCCAAACTGATAGCCAAAGGGCTTGCTGCATCGCCTGGTGCTGCATCGGGTAGAGTTGTTTTCAATGCCGACGATGCTGCCGATTGGGCTGCCAGTGGCGAAAAAGTAATTATGGTTCGCGTGGAAACTTCGCCCGAAGACTTAGCCGGTATGGCTGCTGCTCAGGGAATTCTGACTGCACGCGGCGGTATGACTTCGCACGCTGCGGTTGTGGCTCGCGGAATGGGTAAATGTTGTGTTTCGGGTGCAGGTACGTTGAAAATTGATTATACAACCAAAACCATGGAAGTAGATGGATTAGTTGTAAAAGAGGGAGATTATATCTCATTAAACGGCTCTACTGGGGATATTTTCTTAGGAAAAGTAGGCACTACAGAAGCCGAACTTGATGCCGATTTTGCCGAATTAATGACATTGGCCGATAAACATACCCGTATGACTGTTCGCACCAATGCTGATACACCTCACGATGCTCAGGTTGCCCGTAAATTTGGAGCAACCGGAATTGGACTTTGCCGCACCGAACACATGTTCTTCGAAGGTGAAAAAATTAAAGCCATGCGTGAAATGATCCTAGCCGAAGATGAAGCCGGACGCCGAGTTGCATTAGCCAAAATTTTACCTTATCAGGAAGCCGATTTCGAGGGGATTTTTGAAGCTATGGAAGGTTGCCCTGTAACGGTTCGTTTACTCGATCCGCCATTGCACGAGTTTGTACCGCACGATGAAAAAGGACAACGTGAAATGGCAGAGGCCATGGGCGTTTCTTTAAAAGTTATCAAACAACGTGTTGATTCACTTCACGAACAAAATCCTATGCTGGGTCATCGTGGATGCCGCCTGGGAAATACTTATCCCGAAATTACAGAGATGCAAACCCGAGCCATTCTTGGTGCTGCGCTGGCATTGAAAAAGAGAGGTATAAAAGCTATTCCTGAAATCATGGTACCGCTGGTAGGTATCAAATTTGAGTTCAACGAACAAGACAAAATTATCCGTGAAACGGCAGCCAAATTATTTACTGAAAAAGGCGACAGCATAGAGTTTAAAGTAGGAACAATGATTGAAATTCCGCGGGCTGCTCTTACTGCTGCTAAAATAGCCGCCACTGCTGAGTTCTTCTCATTTGGTACTAACGACCTGACTCAGATGACCTTCGGTTACTCGCGTGATGATATAGCATCATTCCTGCCTATTTATTTAGAGAAGAAGATTCTGAAAGCCGATCCATTCCAGGTACTGGATCAAAACGGTGTGGGGCAATTGGTAAAAATGGCCACAGAAAATGGGCGGGCAGTGAATCCGGGTCTTAAAGTTGGTATTTGTGGTGAACATGGCGGTGAACCATCGTCTGTTGAATTCTGCCACCGGGTTGGATTGAATTACGTAAGTTGTTCTCCATTCCGTGTACCTATTGCCCGTTTGGCTGCTGCACAAGCTGCATTGAGAGATTAAATGTAGTATTTACAATAGGAAAGGGCTGTTTCGCTTGCGGAACAGCCCTTTTTCTTTTTTGGCTCATTCATTAAACATTACAATATTAAATTATAAAATTTAGACACAAATTGTATTCTTTATTTAATTACATTTATTCAATAAAATACATTAGTTATTTTTTTGATTTCTAAAATAAAATGTTTAATTTTGAAGGCAGAAAAATAAAATAACTGAAAAATTTACTAGCTACATATAGAGGTATAATTTATTGTAATAAAAGCTATCTTTTGGTTCAAAGAATTAATAAAACAAATCATCTGAATAATTCAAGTTCGAACCATTATAACAAACGTAGGTTTCTTTCCAATTGAAACCAGCTATAAAAGTAAACAACTATAATATTTATGAAAACACACAGAATCCTTATCTTTTTCATTTTATTGCAATGCAACTTACATTGTTTTTCTCAAATAGTTTATTCAAAAGGTTATGTAGTAAAAAACAATGGAGAAAAGAAAAGTTGTCTGATTAAAAATAATGATTGGTTAGATAATCCTACAAAAATACAATACAAACTAGAAGATAATGGACCTATTATAACAGCGGGGGTAGACTCAATCAAAGAATTTGGTGTTGATAATTACTCAAGATATTTGAAAGTAAAAGTAAAAATAGATCGTTCTCCGGCCAATATTAATTCTTTGAATAACAAAAAACAACCTGAATGGTCAGAAGAAACACTATTTTTGAAAGAATTAGTTTGCGGAAAAGCCGGATTGTGGGAATATACCGGAAGTGAACGATCATGGTATTTCTATAATATTGATAATTCAATTCCAGAACAGCTTATATACAAACAATATATAAATCAAGATAAAATACTTGAGAATGCTGCTTTTAGGCAACAATTATTAGTCTATTTACAGAATGACCATACAAAAGATGTTGATTTGAAGGATATCAAATATGATAGAAAATCATTGAATGACTTCTTCAAACTCTATAACACCGAGTACGAGTATTGTGTTGATGCAGATTTCGAGAAACCCGACAGAGAGGTTTTCAATGTAAAAATTGTAGGATCAATAAATTATAGTTCCATGTATGTTCGGAATTACAACATAGATGATAAACCATTTGATTTTGGGAGTAAAATAAATTGGATGGCTGGGTTAGAATTAGAATACTTTTTACCCTTCAATCGTAACATCTGGAGCATAATACTAATTCCAACTTATGAGCACATTTATAACACCAAGACAGTTGATTTTAAACTTGGAGATATTTTAATATCTTCCAAAACAAGAACTCTGGATGTAAAAATGATTGACATTCCAATTGGAGTCAGATATACAAACTATTTAAAAAACGATTCAAGACTTTTTGCAGACATTTCTGTAAGTTCGCCATTAAATATAGGTTTTAAACATTACTTTGCATACAATGGTACAGAACTAAACCAACGCGTTGGGCTGAATGTAATTCTTGGAGCTGGCTATTCTTTCTCTAATATCGGTTTTGGAATAAAATATCACATGAGCAAAGAAATGTTGAATACACTTAGTGCTTGGAAAACAAAATACCCAAAAATATCAATTTCTGTATCATACAAACTATATAAAATAATAGGAAAGTAAGATTTAATCTATTCACTTCAATAAATAATAATTTATCAATTAGACTAAAAAAGGCTGAATCAGTTTTTGATTCAGCCTTTTTTTTTAAGTATATATAGAGTCTTGAGGAAAATTAAAAAAAACAGCTTTTATACAAATAATATCAGGATTATCATTTTCTAATCATTTAATTCTTCTTTTTCTGTCCTCTGGTTTTGGGCTTCTTATATTTTATTTTCATGGCAGCCGCCCGGCGTACCTTCATATTTACTTTTTTGTTTTTATCTTTTTTCTCATGAAAAGCCTCCCCTCCTTCTTCTTTCTTGGGAAGTTTTACCAGCGTGTTTTTCATAGTCACTTGCGGCATTTCATCCAAGGTCAGCTCTTTTGACACCTCCACTTCTTCGGGCATGGCAGTCATTGGAATTTTTTTATTCATCAGCGCCTCTATCGCTTCACGGTATTCCTTGTCGGCTTTAGTGATAAAAGTAAGTGCAACGCCTTTCTTATCGGCACGTCCGGTTCGGCCTATACGGTGCATATAGTTCTCCGGAACTTCTGGCACATCGAAGTTAACCACGTGCGAAACATCCGAAATATCCAAACCACGAGCCACAATATCCGTAGCAATCAACACTCTATATTCACTTTCCTTGAAACCTCTCATGGATTCAAAACGGTTATTCTGGCTCTTATTAGAGTGAATCAAACCAAATTGCCCGGGAAATTTATGCGCTATTTCCTCATATAGAGCATCTGCTAGTTTTTTTGTCGAAGTAAAAACCAGCACCTTGGAGAATTCAGGATGATTGTTCAGCAAGAATTCCAACATATTTACCTTGGTGAAAAAGTTCGGTACTCGAAAACCGATTTGTTTGATGTTTTCGAGTGGTGTACCGGTTGGAGCAGCTTCAATTTCAAGCGGTTCAACAAAGAAATCGTGAACAAGATCTTTTAGCTCTTCCGAAATAGTTGCTGAGAACATCAAGTTTTGACGTTTAGTTGGCAACAAGTCGATAATGCGAACCAACTGAGGACGAAAACCCAGATTCAGCATTTCATCTACCTCATCAATTACAAATCGCTTAATCGATTTTAATTTTAAACTTCCATTCAGCGCCAAATCAAGCAAACGACCAGGAGTGGCAACCAAAACATCCACACCGGCTACAACCAGCGGAGTCTGACGGATCATATTTACACCTCCATAAACTCCTACTACCCGAACATTCATATAAGTGGTTAGTTTCTCAACCTGTTCAACTACCTGTAAAACAAGTTCACGGGTAGGAACAACCACTAAAATTTGAGGGTGTTTTTCTTTCGTAAATTTCCATTGACGAAGACAAGGGAGCAGGTAAGCTATTGTTTTTCCTGTTCCAGTTTGTGCTATTCCCACCATATCCTTTCCGGACATAATTACCGGATAAGCTTTTTCCTGAATCGTGGTAGGTTGAGTCAATCCCAAGTCTGAAAGGGCATTGAGAAGCGGAGAATTAATATTAAAATCGGTAAAAGTCATTATTACAGTTGATAGTTAGCAGAATTTGCTACAAAGATACTCTAAATGTATCAGAATCTGAAATTTAAATCATAAACCACTGATTATAAACATAATTATTAATTATCAACTATTAATTGTCAACTAATTACGGTGCCAACCGTGAGATTTTCCATTCACCTGCTTCCTTAGTAAACAACAGCCGATCATGCAGCCGGTTCGGTCTGCCTTGCCAAAATTCAATGGCTGTTGGTTTTACAGCATACCCACCCCAATGCGGCGGTTTAGGTATCTCTTTACCAAACTTTTGCTGATAATACTGAAACTGTTTTTCTAAAAAATCCTTTGACCGGATGAGCTGACTTTGTGGAGAGGCCCATGCACCTAACTGACTGTCAACGGGGCGAGACTTAAAATACGATGTGGAAAGGACCTCACTAATTTTCTCTACAACTCCTTCGATCCTAACTTGTCTTTCGAGTGCTGGCCAAAAAAACACTAACGAAACTTTGTTGTTCAAAGCCATTTGTTGGGCTTTATGACCTTCGTAGTTAGTATAAAAAATAAAACTTTCAAGTGTAAGTTCCTTAAGTAAAACCACCCTAGAATGAGATTGTAAATGTTCATCAACCGTTGATAAAATCATAGCTGTAGGCTCCAGCTGATCACTTTCTATGGCATCCTGAAGCCATGTTTCAAACTGGTCAAATGGATTAGGCAACACATTACTCTCATCCAACGAAGAAAAAAAATATTGTTTTCTGATATCTCGAAGCATGACTCTTAACTTTAATCGTAAAGAAAACTTGTGTCATCAATCTGGTTTGAATTCACATCTTAATAAACAATTTATTATTCAATTGGTTTATCTGCACATTAGAAAATGAATAAAAAACAAGTGTTTTTATCTACTATTTATAAATAATTCAACAGAAATCTTTCAACTTGAAATTTGATACGAAAACTCTCTTATTGTTGAAATCTTTTAGCTGATTCTTAGCTATTTTCCGAAAAGAATAAACTACTTTTGGGGCACAAAAACAAAAAAAATACCCTTTATGAAAGACTTGTTGAAAGCCCGCCACATTGGCGTTTCAGAACAAGATGAAGCATTTATGCTTCAAGCAGTTGGAGCAAAAAGTATCGATGAGCTAATCGATCAAACAATACCCGCTTCTATCCGTTTAAAAGAAGCAATAGTACTGCCTGAACCGCTTACCGAGCGCCAATATGCAGAACATATTGCCGATATTGCATCGAAAAA
>Ga0302205_10000862_pt1 | contig 12088 bp, 5 predicted proteins | sample II_Fen_E1_3_FD_194582 | JGI IMG/M metagenome (GOLD analysis project Ga0302205, IMG submission 194582) | Peat permafrost microbial communities from Stordalen Mire near Abisko, Sweden - II_Fen_E1_3 | ecosystem: Environmental > Terrestrial > Soil > Wetlands > Permafrost | place: Sweden: Abisko...
TCGAAACCCCCAGCCAACCCCCAGCCAACCCCCAGGAAACCCCCAGGCAACCCCCTCGGAAGTGCGAATAAATGACGAATGAGAGAAAAGAGAATAGGCAAGTAGTAAGAGGTATGTATAAATGGATGTTAAATTTAGAGAGTTATGTTATGTATCGTTGCTAAATGTGGATAAATACCTATTAATCTTTTAATATTAACTAAAATAGACGGTGTACTTATTTGAAAATGAAATTTATTAATATCTTTGACCGTTTTTTTTATTAAATAGTTTTTTGAATTCTTTTATATCCACTCCTTCTTAAAAAATAATTCTTTTTCATGAAACGATTTAAAATTTTGAATAACATCTTCGGATGGGTAGCTTTTGCGATTGCTGCAACGACTTATTTACTTACCATGGAGCCGACTGCCAGTTTCTGGGATTGTCCGGAATTTATTACCAGTGCATTTAAATTGGATGTAGGTCATCCGCCAGGAGCTCCATTGTCCATGCTTTTCGGTCATTTGTTCTCTTTATTTGCAAAAGATACTGCTCATGTGGCCATTATGGTAAATTCGTTAACAGCGTTATGCAGTGCCTTTACCATTTTGTTTTTGTTCTGGACCATTACTCATTTGGCACGCAAAGTGGTCATTAAATCGGAAGAAGATTATACTACCGGAAATATTATCGCCATTTTAGGAGCGGGTATGGTAGGTGCCCTGGCCTATACATTCTCCGATACCTTTTGGTTCTCGGCTGTTGAAGCTGAAGTATACGGCTTTTCATCATTGTTTACGGCACTGGTATTCTGGCTTATCCTGAAATGGGAGCGGGTTGCCGATCGTCCCGGTTCGGATCGGTGGTTGATTCTGATTGCTTATATGATGGGGTTGTCTATCGGAGTTCATTTATTAAACTTACTGACGATACCGGCACTTGTGATGGTGTATTATTTCAATAAATACACCCCTTCGGTTAAAGGTGTACTGATTGCGTTAACAACAGGGATAGTGCTTCTGGCTACTGTATTGTACGGGTTAATACCCGGTTTTCTGGAAGTGTCAGGCTGGTTCGAACTATTGTTTGTAAATACGCTGGGCTTTGGGTTTAACTCGGGCTTGTTTGTCTATATTATCCTCACCTTCGGACTTCTGGCATGGGGTATTTATGAATCATATACCAATAAAAGTTATTTGCGGATTGGGTTGTCGTTTGTGATGGCAGTAAGTATGGAAGGACTTCCTTTTTTCAGTGGCAACGTGTTCCTGGGTATACTGCTTATAGCAGGTGTAAGTGCGTGCTTTTACTTTAAAAAGGGGAAAATCAGTGCACGCTGGGTGAATACTTCGTTGATCATGATTTCAATGGTTTTAATCGGTTTTTCTTCGTATGCAACTATTGTAATTCGCTCGAATGCTAATCCAACTATGGATCAGAATAACCCGGATAATCTGTTCTCCCTGAAGTATTATCTTACCCGCGAGCAATATGGGGAAGCACCTTTACTTTTCGGTTCAACTTATAATGCGCCCGTGAAGATAAAAGTGGACGGCAATATGTGTACGCCTGTCATGAAAGAAAAAGGGCATCCGTTTTACAGTCTTCAAAATAAAACCTCCTCAGGTGATAAAGACAGATATGTGGTTGTAGGATACAAAGGGGATAATGACTATGTTATGGATGAACGTTTCGATATGTTTTTTCCGCGTATGTACAGTCCTGAACCCCGACATGCAGAAGCCTACAAAGCCTGGGGGAATGTAACCGGGGAATCTGTGAGCTATGACTATTGCGGGCAGCAAAAGAGTGAAATGAAACCAACCTTTGGAGAGAATCTGCGTTTCTTTTACCGCTATCAGATTAATTTCATGTACTGGCGGTATTTTATGTGGAATTTTAGCGGACGGCAGAACGATATACAAGGGAATGGGGAAATTGATCATGGAAACTGGATCACCGGAATTGGACTTATTGATAATCTCCTGGTAGGTGACCAGACCAAATTGCCTTCAGAGCTCCGTGACAACAAAGGGCATAACAGGTATTTTATGCTGCCATTGCTGTTGGGTATATTTGGCATTTTGTTTCTGATTAGCGGTGGAAAACATGGCATAGAAGGATTTTGGCTGATAACCTTATTATTCATTCTTACCGGAATAGCAATTGTCGTTTATCTGAATCAGACACCCTATCAGCCTCGTGAGCGTGATTATGCTTATGCGGGGTCATTCTACGCGTTCTGTATCTGGATTGGATTTGGTGTGTTGGGAATCGTAAAAGTGCTTGACAGGTATTTTCCAAGAATTCCACGAACTGTTTCTGCCGGTGTTATGACAATTTTCTGCCTGGGTGTTCCGGCTTTAATGGCTCAGCAAAACTGGGACGATCACGATCGGAGCAACCGGTATACCTGTCGTGATTTTGGACAAAACTATCTGGCCTCCTGCAAGCCGAATGCCATTATATTTACGATGGGTGACAACGACACCTTCCCGCTTTGGTATAATCAGGAAGTGGAAGGCGTAGGGACTGACAAACGTATTTGTAACCTTAGCTATTTGCAAACAGATTGGTATGTAAGCCAAATGAAACGTGGAGCTTATAAATCAGCTCCATTGCCCATATCCTGGGCTGCAACTGATTATGCTGCCGAGAAAAATCAGGTAGTTGAAGTGGATTCCATGGTGCCACAACTGGATGTAAAGACTGCGTTTAAATTTATTTTAAGTTCCGATCCACAAACTAAAGTGCAGGGTGTTTCATTTATTCCGACTAATCATTTGTTTTTGCCGGTAAATGCCGGGCAAGTACTGAAATCAGGGATAATGCCTGTATCCAGGGCTGCTGAAATTATTCCCCAGATCAATTTTGATTTAAAAAGAAGCATTTCACGTAGCGATCTTATGATTATCGAATTGCTGAAAGAAAATAAATGGAAACGACCGATTTATTTTGCAATATCCATTGGAGGTGAGTATTTGGGGCTAACCGACCATTTTGAACTTACGGGATTAACTTATCAGGTTTTGCCAATCGGAGTAAAAGGAGCCGGTCCCGGAGTGAATGCCGATGAAATGTACGATAACATGATGAATAAATTTAAGTATGGAAATATAGCTGATCCAAAAGTCTATCTGGATGAAAGCACTCTGAATATGTGTTATACTCATCGAACGATGTTCGTTTACTTAATTGGTGCATTGATCAATAAAGGGGAAACCGGACGGGCAAAGAAAGCATTGGATTATTGTAATCAGGTAATTCCGGGCACAACTGTCCGGCATAATTATGGTTCTTTGCAACTGGCTGATTATTATTATAAACTGCATGAGCCTAATAAAGGGAATGCTATTATGGATGCCATAGCGAAGGATTGTGTCGAAAACCTGGATTGGTATCTGAGCCTGGATAAAAATCAAATCAGCGCATGTTCAAGCCGTATTAATCAAAATTTTGGAGTATTGTATAAGGTTTTAGGGATATGCGAGCAAGCTAACCAAAAAGCTATTATGAATAAATATATGCCTCGTTACATCGAATTTACTAAAAAGGCGCAAATATAATTGGCTGATATGTTTTGGAAGCATTTCCAAATCATTCATTATTTTCTTCTTTCTCCTGTAAACAAGGACAGATAAAGACACACAATTGTATGTCCTTATTTGTCCTTGTTTTGGTATGATGGAATAATGAAAACTTATTTTTAAGTACAGTTAAAATAAAACATTCAGTTTTTTACCGTGACTATCGAAAATCAGGGTTTTTATGCTGTTTGTTGCTTTTACGTAAATAATTTGAACAGAAACTTTTAATTTAAACTAAAAAGAATTTCACATTTCACGCAAACTGAATTTTCTTTGTATCTTTGAACGTTTTTTTAGTAAATGTTGAAAAAGAGCCTAGAGCCAAGAATCAATACAAAAGTAAAGAGCTGAAATGCGAAGAGAATAATGAAATCGGATTTTCAATAAACCGGAAAAACGGTTTTTGCAGAAAATTAAAAATCAGGAAGAAACAGAAATATAGAACGAAAATAACCACATAGTATAAACAAATAATAAATTAAATAATTTCCATACATGAAACGATTTAGATTAATGAACAACATCTTCGGATGGGTAGCTTTTGCTATTGCTGCATTGACGTATTTGCTAACCATGGAGCCAACTGCCAGTTTCTGGGATTGTCCTGAGTTTATTTCATCAGCATTTAAACTCGATGTGGGCCACCCACCAGGAGCACCTTTCTTTATGTTGATGGGGCATTTCTTTTCGTTGTTCGCTAAGGATGTTAGTCATGTAGCCATTATGTGTAATTCACTGACAGCATTATGCAGTGCATTTACTATCTTGTTTTTGTTTTGGACTATTACGCATATTGCCCGCAAAGTAATTATCAAATCGGAAGAGGATTATACCACCGGAAATATCATAGCCATTCTTGGCTCAGGTATGGTTGGTGCGTTGGCTTATACATTTTCGGATACTTTTTGGTTCTCGGCAGTCGAGGCAGAAGTGTATGGCTTCTCTTCATTGTTTACAGCCCTGGTTTTCTGGCTTATCCTGAAATGGGAACGTGTGGCTGATCGTCCTGGTTCAGATCGATGGTTGATATTTATAGCCTATATGATGGGATTGTCCATTGGGGTTCACATATTGAATTTACTGGCCATTCCGGCTCTTGTACTGGTGTATTATTTTAAGAAGTATACTCCAACGGCTAAAGGCGTAATTCTTGCTTTAATTGCCGGGATACTAATTCTTGCAACTGTCTTATATGGTTTAATCCCTGGTTTTGTTCAGGTAGCAGGATGGTTCGAGATTTTGTTTGTCAACGAATTTGGATTTGCATTTAATACCGGTTTGTTTGTCTATATTATTCTGACTCTGGCTATTCTGGCATGGGGAATCTATGAATCGTATGTCAATAAAAGCAAATTACGCATGGCACTCTCTTTTGTTCTGGGGTTTGCCATAGTAGGGGTTCCGTTTTTTGGAAGTCACGTGGTACTGGGAATCATCGTAATTGCCGGCATGGGAACATTGTTTTATTACCAAAGAAAACATATCAGTGCCAGATGGTTAAATACAGTTTTGCTTATGGTTACTGTGGTGCTGATTGGTTATTCTTCTTACGCAGTCATTGTTATTCGGTCGACTGGTAATCCTACTATGGATCAAAACAATCCGGATAATGTCTTTTCGTTGAAATACTATCTTAACCGTGAACAATACGGAGATACACCACTTCTTTACGGAGCGTGTTACAGTGCACCGGTAAAGCTGAACGTGGAAGGTAATACGTGTGTCCCTGTTCAAACCCAGGGAGATGCCACTTACACGCAACAACCTAAAACGTCGGCGACAGATAAAGATAAATATATTATAACCGGTTATAAAACCGATTATGTAATGGATGAACGGTTTAACATGTTCTTCCCGCGTATGTACGATACGAAGCCGCAATCCATAGATGCCTATAAAGCATGGGGAAAGATCACCGGTGAAACAGTAACTTATGATTATTGCGGTCAACAAAAGAGTGACATTAAACCGACTTTTATTGAAAATATGCGCTTCTTTTTCGACTATCAGTTGAACTTCATGTACCTGCGATATTTTATGTGGAACTTCAGTGGACGTCAAAATGACATCCAGGGATATGGTGAAGTCGATCGTGGTAACTGGATTACAGGAATCGGATTTATTGATAACTTTTTAGTAGGTGATCAGACGAATTTACCTTCGGAACTCAGAGATAATAAGGGTCATAATACATATTTCCTGTTGCCATTAATCCTGGGTATATTCGGGATGCTGTTTCTGATCTACGGTGGTAAAAAAGGGGTAGAAGGCTTTTGGATAACCATGCTGCTTTTTATCCTTACAGGTGTTGCTATTGTGATTTATCTGAACCAGTCACCATACCAGCCTCGTGAACGGGATTATGCTTATGCCGGTTCTTTTTATGCGTTTACAATCTGGATTGGTTTGGGCGTATTAGGAATATTGAAAGGGTTGAGTAAATATATTTCAGGAGTTCCACGTACCCTAAGCGCTATTGTGGTAACGATTTGCTGTTTAGGTGTTCCTGCATTGATGGCCCAACAAAACTGGGATGACCATGATCGCAGCAACCGATATACGTGTCGTGACTTTGGACAAAACTACCTTGCCTCAGTAAAACCGAATGCTATAATTTTCACAAACGGTGATAATGATACTTTCCCTCTTTGGTATAATCAGGAAGTAGAAGGAAAAGGAACCGATGTTCGTGTTTGTAACTTAAGTTATTTGCAAACTGACTGGTATATTGGTCAAATGAAACGTGCTGCTTATAAATCGGCCCCACTACCTATTTCCTGGCAACCTAAAGATTATGTATCCGGTAAGAACGAAGTGCTTTGGGTTGAAGATTTACTACAGAAACCATTGGACGTAAAAACGGCTATGGATTTTGTGTTGAGTTCAGACTCATCTACCAAAATGAAAGGCGAAGCATTTATCCCTACGAAACAATTGTATCTTCCGATCGATGCAAAAGAAGTTCTTAAAACAGGTACTTTACCTGTTAGCCGGGCTTCAGAGATTATCCCACAGATAAATTTTGATATCAAGAAACGTGTTACCAAAAGTGAGTTAATGATCATTGAAATGCTGAAAGAAAATAAATGGAAACGTCCTGTTTATTTTGCAGTAACTGTAGGAGATGATTACTATCTGGGACTGAATGATCATTTTGAACTGACAGGGTTGGCTTATCAGATTATGCCAACAGGTGTAAAAGGTGCAGGCCCTCAGGTAAACACGGATGAGATGTACAATAACATGATGTACAAGTTTAAATATGGCAACATGAATAATCCTAAAGTATATCTGGATGAGAATATTACCCGTATGTGTAATACCCATCGTATGATGTTTGCCCAATTAATCGGAGCATTGATAGCCAAAGGTGATGTTGTAAAAGCTAAAAAGGCATTGGATTATTGTAATAAAATGATACCGGGGACAACTGTCCGTCATGATTATATTTCAACTCAATTGGCAGATTATTATTATAAATTGCACGAACCTGCAAAAGGAAATGCTATCATGGAGGCTGTTGCCAAAGACTGTGTAGAAAACCTGGATTGGTATTTAAGCTTAGACGCTGACCGACGCAACAGTGTTTCGAACAGGATAGGCCATAACATGGCAGTGTTGAATCAGGTATTACGTATTTGTGATGGTGCTAAGCAGAAAAGCATCATGGACAAGTATTTGCAACGTTACATAGGTTATACTAAAAAAGTACAGATGTAAATGAATCTTCAGTTTCCCGATTTACTCCGTCCATTTCTGGGAAAACTTCTTTGGCGTAAGAATCCATCGGAGAAAGTGATTTATGTCACTTTCGACGATGGACCTGTGCCTGAAGTAACGCCACGTGTTCTTGATTTGCTGGATGAGTATAACTTAAAAGCTACATTCTTTTGTGTGGGTGAAAATGTTGAAAAGTATCCGGAAATTTACAACGAGGTACTGAGACGGGGGCATAAAACAGGGAATCATACACACAATCATTTGAAAGGTGTATCTGTGTCGACTGATGAGTATGTGGCTAATGTTCAAAAAGCGGCTCAAAGGATTGACAGTAAGTTATTCCGTCCACCATATGGCCGGATAAACAAAAAACAAAAAAAGATTCTTCGTAAAGAATATGAAATTGTTATGTGGGATTTAATCACACAGGATTATAATAAAAATTTATCTCCGGAAACCATTTTACATTATATAAAACGATATTCCCGAAATGGGTCGTTAGTGGTTTTCCACGATTCAATAAAAGCTGAGAGAAACATGTTGACTGTTTTGCCTTTGGCTATCGAATACTGGAATTCAAAAGGATATCGGTTTGATGTACTGTAGGAACGCTGGTAGCAGGGAGGAATAAGGAATTATATCGGGCATTGGTTCCTGCATGTATATTATTGATAGTAAAGAAAAAAGCATGGAGAATAAATTGATTTTTATTTTCTATATTTGATAGTAAAGTTTTTTCATTTCAGAGTTGTCCTGATTATTAATCGTAACTTATTAATAATTCAATTACCATGAAAGAATCCATTTTACATTATGTCTGGCAAAATAAGCTTTTTACGGCTCATGATTTGAGAACAACCGATGGCGAGAAATTGGATGTCATTGATGTGGGACGAAATAATACAGATGCAGGCCCTGATTTTTTTAATGCGAAAATAAGAATAGGAGAAACATTGTGGGCCGGTAATGTAGAAATACATGCCTGTTCAACCGACTGGTATAAACATAACCACCAATCGGATAAAGCGTACAACAGCGTCATACTGCACGTTGTTTTACATGCAGACAGTGAGGTCTATCGTAGAGACGGAGACCGGATACCACAACTTGAATTGAATTATCCAACCCAGATTGATACCAATTATGACCAGCTATTTAGTGCTCAGAAATGGATTCCGTGTTCCGATAAAATAAGTTTAGTTCCTGCTATATTTATTCAAAGTTGGAAAAGTGCTTTACTCGTTGAGCGATTAGAGCAGAAAATGAATTCTATTGAACAACTGTTGCTTGAAAGTAATCAATATTGGGAAGAAGCTTTTTATGTTACATTGGCTCGAAGCTTTGGATTTGGCACAAATAGCCAGACTTTCGAGAGGTTGGCAAAATCGCTTTCTATTTCAGTGTTAGGAAAACATAAAGATAATATTATCCAACTGGAAGCTTTACTGTTTGGACAGGCAGGACTGTTGAACCCGGATAAACAAGATGATTATTGCATCAAATTAAAGAAAGAATACGACTTCTTGAGAGTTAAGCACGGGCTTGTTCCGCTTGATGGTTCTGAATGGAAATTGTTGCGATTACGCCCTGATAACTTTCCGCATATAAGGATAGCCCAATTTGCAGCTTTAATTCATACTTCAACTAAATTGTTTTCTAAAGTAGTTGAAAATACGAAGATAGAATCACTTCGGAGATTATTTGAAAGTGAACCTTCGTCTTACTGGAAATCAAGTTATTTATTTGCCAATAAAAGTACACTGCACCCCAAAAAGTTAGGTGCCCAATCTATAAATGGTATAATCATCAACACTGTTGTGCCGTTTCTGTTTTGTTATGCCAATCATAAAAATAATGATGAATTAAAAAGGAAGGTCCTGCAAATCATGGAAGAGATGCCGGCAGAGAGGAATTCAATCATAAACGGTTGGTATAGACTAGATCAAACGGCCGAAAATGCTTTTGATACACAGGCTTTGATTCAATTGAAAAAACAATATTGTGATGAAAAGAAATGTTTGCGATGTCCGATAGGTCATAAAGTGTTGACCTTGCAAACAAGTTATTAGATTTTAAACGTAATTATGAAAAAAAGAACTAAGATATTAGTTTCAATAACTATTTTCGCCATCATGCTTTTGGTTCATGCATGTGCTAATAAGGCTCAGGGACCTACCGGTGGTCCTAAAGACATAACACCTCCCAGTGTATTGAAATCATTTCCAGCGAATGGGACTCTTAACTTTAAAAAGAAACTAATTGAAATAGATTTTGATAAAATAGTTTCAATAGAAAAGCCCAATGAGAATGTAATCGTTTCTCCTCCTCAACAAAAGCCACCTGATGTGAAATCATTGGGCAGACGAGTTACCGTCACATTTAATGAGAAACTGCAAGATAATACTACTTATTCTATTGATTTTGGGAATGCTATCGCTGATGTAAATGAAAAAAATGTTATAAAGAATTATCTTTTTTCATTTTCTACAGGCAACACTATTGATACGTTGAAAATATCAGGAACTGTCATCAATGCTGAAGATTTAAATCCAATGGCAGGAATTATTGTTGGGATTTATTCAGATACTTCGGATTCGATATTTTCATTAAAACCATTTATGCGAATAGGGAGAACGGATGAAAATGGTCGTTTTTCCATCAATAATATAAAGAAAGGAAAGTATAAAGTTTATGCACTGGGTGACGCTAACCAAGACTATACTTTTCAACCAGGTGAGGGACTTGCTTTTCAAGACTCTCTGGTGGATCCTTATACCCGAATTGAAGAAATGAAAGATACCGTTTGGAAAGATTCTACTGAAGTGGATAGCATACGAACGTATATGGGCACACGCTTTTTACCGGACAATTTATCTCTTAGGTATTTTAAAGAAAATAAAAAACGTCAGTATTTTGTGAAATATGAACGGAAGGAACCTTTTGTTTTTAGTTTGTTTTTTAATGCAGCACAAGCTAAATTGCCAGAGCTAAAACCATTAAACTTTAATTGGGATGGCAAATTCCTATTGCAGAAGAGTGCCGGGTTGGATAGTTTGACCTACTGGCTTACAGATTCGTTGGTTTGGAAAAATGATACTTTAAAAATGACTATGAGTTATTTAAAGACAGATTCACTCTATCGATTAAAACCGGTTACTGATACCATAAATGTTTCAATGCGGAAAGCGAGGGTAAATGCCCGAGCCCGACAGACGAAGAAATTGGCTGTCCAGAAAATACAGCCTTTAAAAATCATGAATAATATGGCATCTGTATTCGAGATTTATAATCCTGTCATACTCAATTTTGAAACTCCTTTAGAACAACTGGATGTTTCAAAAGTAAAATTGTTTCAAAAAGTTGATACCACCTTTAAACAAATACCTTTTAAATGGCGACAGGTAGACTCTACAAAAATGGCATATAGCATTACTCATAAATGGATTGCGGAAACTACTTACAAGCTTGAGATAGATTCGGCGGCTTTCACAAGTATCTATCACCGGACAAGTAACGAACAGGAAACGGAATTTAAAATCCGCTCTCTGGACGAATACTCGAGTGTAAAATTATTATTGGCAACATTTAATCCGAAAGCCGTATTACAGGTGCTTGATGCAAAAGATGTTGTTCTGGATTCTAAACCTGCTGCTATAAAAGGAACTATTTTTGAATATCTAAAGCCCGGTGATTATTATGTACGCATGTTTATCGATGAAAATGGGAATGGCAAATGGGATTCGGGTGATTATTCAAAGAAACGTCAACCGGAAGTAGTGTATTACTATCCGAAGAAAATGACCTTGATGGCTAATTGGGAGTTTGAAGAAACCTGGGATTATACCTCAATTCCACTCTTACAACAAAAGCCTTTGGAATTAATAAAGGCATCATCTTCCAAGAAAACTCAAACGAATAATTGATTTGGAATCTGATTTGAGCAATTTGTAGAGATTTTATAGCAAACTGTAAAAGATATATAGAATTTTGCCAGAAATCTTCGGGAAGTAATTTGTATTTTAAAAAATAACAGGTACATTTGCACTCCGAAATGTAAAACCATTTTGTGAATGCGGTAGTAGCTCAGTTGGTAGAGCATCAGCTTCCCAAGCTGAGGGTCACGAGTTCGAGTCTCGCTTACCGCTCTTGATAATCAATCAATTACAGTTAATGTAGTTGGTTGATTTTTCTTTTTAATACTGATTTATAAAGGTTCTACAAGCATTATGTAAACTAAGATGTAAACCACAATTTACACATGAATGCTTCAATTTCAGTAGTTTGCTACAAATCAAAAACTCTTTCTAATGGTGAAAACCCGTTAATGCTTCAAGTTTCTAAAAATGGGAAACGTAAATACCAAAGTGTAGGAATCTCAATTGACCCTAAATTTTGGGATTTTGTAAAGAATAAACCAAAGGCAAATTGTCCAAATGGTGAATTTATTCAAAAGGTCATTCTTGATAAAGTTATAGAATTTCAAAAACGAATTTTAGAATTAAATGCTGATCAAAAAGATTACACCCCTACAACGCTTTTAGAGAGGAAACAAGAAACTATTTCTATTAAAACGGTAGGAGTGTTCTATAAAGATTTAATTGCTTTATATGAAGCTACAGATAAGAGAGGAAACCGATTGATTTATAAAGGTTCTTACAATTCAATAAAAGACTTTTCTAAAGGTCGATTGAATTTCCTGTTTAGTGATATAGATTTAGAATGGCTCAACAAATACGAAAAATGGTTACGTTCAAAAGGTAACAAGGAAACAACCATTAGTTTACTGTTTCGTACTTTAA
>Ga0302205_10000876_pt1 | contig 12009 bp, 6 predicted proteins | sample II_Fen_E1_3_FD_194582 | JGI IMG/M metagenome (GOLD analysis project Ga0302205, IMG submission 194582) | Peat permafrost microbial communities from Stordalen Mire near Abisko, Sweden - II_Fen_E1_3 | ecosystem: Environmental > Terrestrial > Soil > Wetlands > Permafrost | place: Sweden: Abisko...
AGGAGGATTTGCCCAAGCCTAAGGAAATCAAGCAATTTCTCGATGAATATGTCATTGGTCAGGACGATGCCAAAAAATACCTTTCCGTCTCCGTTTACAACCATTATAAACGCCTTTTGCAAAAGGACAGCGGTGATGATGTGGAAATCGAAAAGTCCAACATCATCATGGTCGGGCCTACCGGCACGGGCAAGACGCTTTTAGCCAAAACGATAGCCAGGAAGTTGCATGTACCATTCGCCATCGTGGATGCCACTGTTTTGACTGAGGCCGGTTATGTAGGGGAAGATATTGAAAGCATTCTGACCCGACTGCTTCAGGTCGCCGATTACGATGTGACAGCGGCTGAACGCGGCATCGTGTTCATCGATGAAATCGACAAAATCGCGCGCAAGGGCGACAACCCCTCCATCACCCGCGATGTCAGCGGCGAAGGGGTTCAGCAGGGATTGTTGAAATTGCTCGAAGGTTCGGTGGTCAATGTTCCGCCCCAAGGTGGACGCAAGCATCCGGATCAGAAAATGATCGCCGTCAACACCAAGAACATCCTCTTTGTCTGTGGTGGAGCGTTCGATGGAATTGAAAAGAAAATTGCCGCTCGACTCAACACGAAAGTGGTCGGTTACAGCGCCACACAGGAAACCCTTCATGTTGACCGAACCAATTTCCTTCAGTATATTGCACCACAGGATTTGAAATCATTCGGCCTGATACCCGAAATCATCGGTCGTCTGCCTGTGCTGACCTATCTGAACCCGCTTGATCGAAATGCGTTGAGAGCCATCCTGACGGAGCCGAAGAATTCGATCATTCGTCAGTATGTCAAGTTGTTCGAGATGGACGACGTGCAATTGAGTTTTGAACCTGCCGTGTTCGATTACATTGTTGACAAAGCGGTTGAATTCAAGCTTGGAGCCCGCGGACTTCGAGCCATTTCGGAAACCATCATCATGGATTCCATGTACGAAATACCGTCGGGGGTGCAGGAGACGTTGTGCATTACCCTTGAATACGCCAAATCGAAAGTAGAGACCTTGACTCACACCCGGTTGATCAGCGCATGATCCACCAATAAGACCTTTTAATGGGGAAGTCTGATGAATTAACCAGTTGCCTGAAGACTTACTTTGGATTCGACCAATTCAAAGGGAGTCAGGAAGCCATCATCCGCAATGTGATGGAGGGGAACGACACGTTCGTGCTGATGCCGACAGGCGGAGGCAAGTCCTTGTGTTACCAACTCCCGTCCCTGCTGATGAATGGCACGGCTGTCGTCGTATCCCCCTTGATCGCACTGATGAAGAATCAGGTGGATGCCATGCGCAACTTCAGCGATGAGGACGGCGTGGCACATTTCATCAATTCCTCACTGAACAAGGCTGCCATCGATCAGGTCAAGTCCGATATCCTTTCGGGCAAGACCAAACTGTTGTATGTGGCACCTGAATCGTTGACTAAAGAAGAAAACGTTGAATTTCTAAGACAAATTCCCATCTCTCTTTTTGCAGTCGATGAGGCTCATTGCATTTCAGAATGGGGGCACGATTTTCGTCCGGAATACCGCCGAATTCGCCCGTTGATCAATGAAATCGGTCGTGCGCCCATCATTGCGCTCACGGCTACGGCCACACCCAAGGTACAGCACGACATTCAGAAAAATCTGGGGATGATCGGTGCAACAATGTTCAAGTCATCGTTCAACCGTCCGAATCTGTATTACGAAGTTCGGCCCAAAACGGCTAACATCGACCGGGAAATCATTCGTTACATCAAAGCAAATCACGGTAAGTCGGGTATTATTTATTGCCTGAGCCGTAAGAAAGTAGAAGAGCTGGCAGCAACCCTGGTGGTGAACGGCATCAATGCCAGAGCCTATCATGCTGGCATGGAATCCTCTCAACGTACTGACAATCAGGATGCTTTCCTGATGGAAAAAATTGACGTGATCGTAGCGACGATTGCTTTCGGAATGGGCATTGACAAACCAGATGTTCGTTTCGTCATTCATTATGACATCCCCAAAAGCCTGGAAGGTTACTACCAGGAAACCGGCCGTGCAGGCCGCGACGATGGGGAAGGTCATTGCATTACCTTCTATACCAACAAGGATCTTCAGAAACTTGAAAAATTCATGCAGGGTAAACCTGTTGCCGAACAGGAAATCGGAAAAGAGCTTTTACTGGAAACCGCAGCATATGCTGAATCATCGGTTTGCCGGCGAAAATTGCTCCTGCATTATTTCGGAGAAGTATATACGCAAGACAATTGCGGTAGCTGTGATAATTGTTCAAACCCAAAGAAACAGGTGGAAGCAAAAGAATTATTGTGTACAGTTTTGGAAACAATTCTGGCACTGAAAGAAAAGTTTAAGACAGATCACGTCATTGATGTGATGCTCGGTAAGGAAACTTCTGAAGTCATTTCCTATCAGCATGATGATCTGGAAGTCTTCGGAGGAGGAACCGACGAAGATGAGAAGACCTGGAACGCCGTAATTCGGCAAGCCTTGATCAGCCGTTATATTGACAAAGAAATCGAAAACTACGGGGTGCTTAAGGTGACTCCCAGTGGCCGAGAATACATCAAGAATCCGGTTAGTTTCAAAGTGACGGAAGACAATGACTTCGAAGAACCGGAAGAAGAAGTTCCTGTTCGCGGTGGTGCAGCCTGTGCCGTCGATCCAGGCTTGTATTCCATGCTCAAGGATTTGCGCAAACGCGTGTCCAAGAAGCTGAATCTGCCTCCTTACGTGATTTTCCAGGATCCTTCGCTCGAAGCCATGGCCACGACCTATCCAGTCAATATGGATGAGTTGCAGAACGTGCCAGGTGTCGGTGCAGGCAAAGCCAAGCGCTATGGAGAGGAATTCCTTTCACTTATTCGCAAACACGTGGCTGAAAACGAAATTGAACGTCCAGAAGACCTTCGAGTGCGTACGGTTGCCAATAAATCCAAATTGAAGGTTTCCATCATCCAAGCCATCGACCGTAAAATCGCCCTCGATGATGTTGCTTTGACCAAAGGCCTTGACTTCAGTGAACTGCTCGATGAAATTGAAGCCATTGTCTATTCCGGCACCAAAATCAACATCGATTACTTCTTGAACGAAATCATGGATTCGGACCACATAGAAGAGATCATGGACTATTTCAAGGAGTCCTCCACGGACAGCATTTCCGATGCTTTGAGTGAACTTGGCGGAGAGTTTTCAGAAGAGGAAGCACGCCTGGTCAGGATCAAGTTTATTTCCGAAATGGGGAATTAATCCGCGGGGAATGATTATATTTGCACGCAATAAATTTAAAACATAACCAGTATGTCTTTTATTGCAGATCGGGTCGCTTTTGACGGACTGACATTCGACGACGTCCTGTTAGTCCCTGATTATTCAGAGGTGCTTCCACGGACCGTGAATTTGTCCACCCACTTTTCCCGCAACATTGAGTTGAAAATTCCCTTCGTTTCCGCTGCCATGGATACGGTGACCGAGAACAAGCTGGCCATCGCCATTGCTCGTGAGGGCGGTATCGGTGTGATTCACAAGAACATGTCCATAGCTGAACAAGCCAAGCAAGTTCAAATTGTGAAACGTGCCGAAAATGGAATGATTTACGATCCCGTCAGCATCAAGATTGGTTCTACTGTACGCCAGTGCCTCAAATTGATGGCTGAATACCACATCGGCGGCATCCCCGTCGTGGATGACAAAAATTTCCTGCTCGGCATCGTTACCAACCGTGACCTACGTTTTGAACGTGAGATGGACAAGTTGGTGGATGTGGTGATGACCAAGGAAGGCTTGGTTACGGCCAAGCAAACGACAGACTTAGAAAAAGCTGCCGACATTCTTCAGAAATACAAGATCGAAAAGCTTCCCGTGGTTGATAACGAAGGAAAGCTTATCGGATTGGTAACCTACAAGGATATTACCAAGGCAAAGGATAAACCCGATGCTTGCAAGGATTCCAAAGGACGGCTTCGTGTTGCCGCAGGCGTCGGCGTAACAGGCGATTCCAACCTGCGCATCAAAGCATTGGTGGAAGCCGGTGTGGATGCCATCGTCATCGATACCGCACACGGACACTCCAAAGGTGTGGTGGACATGCTCCGCAAAGTCAAGAAACAATACCCCACTCTGGATGTCGTTGTGGGCAACATTGCCACCGGTGATGCTGCCAGAATGCTGGTTGAAGCCGGTGCAGATGGTGTCAAAGTCGGTATCGGTCCTGGTTCCATCTGTACGACCCGTGTCATTGCAGGGGTAGGTGTTCCGCAGCTTTCAGCCATTTACGATGTGGCCGTAGCCTTGAAAGGAACCGGTGTTCCATTGATTGCAGACGGAGGTTTGAGATATTCCGGAGACATCGTGAAGGCGTTGGCCGCCGGTGCCCATTCCGTCATGATGGGTGGCTTGCTGGCCGGAGTGGAAGAATCTCCGGGTGAAACCATTATTTTCAACGGTCGTAAATTCAAATCCTACCGTGGAATGGGCTCCCTGGAAGCCATGGAAAAAGGTTCCAAAGACCGCTACTTCCAAGATGGTGAAACGGATGCCAAGAAGTTGGTTCCAGAAGGCATTGCCGCTCGCGTACCGTTCAAAGGCAGCCTCTTTGAAGTTGTCTATCAAATGGTTGGAGGGCTTCGTGCCGGCATGGGCTACTGTGGTGCCGCTACAATAGATCAGTTGCACAATGCGAAGTTTACGCGCATCACCAACGCCGGTGTGGCCGAAAGCCATCCGCACGATGTTGCCATCACCAGTGAGGCCCCCAATTACAGTAGAGGAGACTAGTTTTTGTGGGACACAATTTTATTGACTAATTTACGTTATAGGACTTGCGGATTCGTTCGCGAGTCCTAAAGCGTTAACCATACTTGTAAATTTTTTAGATTATGAAGAAAGTAGTTACATTGGTGTTATTTTCCGCCTTCCTTTCCGTTTGCCTTGCCCAAAACAACGATCCGGTATTGATGAACATCGCCGGCAAGGATGTGACCAAATCAGAATTTGAGTACATCTGGAACAAAAACAATTCAAATGCCACGCCCGATAAGAAATCGTTGGATGAATACGTGGACCTGTTCATCAATTTTAAACTGAAAGTGGCCGAAGCCGAATCTCAGGGCATCGACACAACGCAGGCTTTCATTACTGAGCTTGGCGGTTACCGCAAGCAACTCATTACACCGTACATGTCTGACAAGGCAGCAGAAGAAGCAATGATCAAACTTTGCTACGACCGCCTTCGTGAATACACGGAACTCAGCCACATCCTGTTGGCTGTCCCCAGCAATGCCACTCCAGAGGATACGTTGAAATTGTATCAAAAAGCCATGGCCCTTTACAAAAGAGCGCTCAAAGGAGAGGATTTTGCCAAATTGGCCAAAGAAAATTCGGATGATGAAGGCAGCAAGGTTGATGGCGGATATTTGGGTTATGCCACCGGTTTGCGTTATGTTTATCCATTTGAGAATGCCGCTTATACGACACCGATCGGCCAGATTTGTGCACCCATCCGTTCACAGTTCGGATACCACATCATCAAAGTTCACAACCGCGTTCTTGCGGGGGGGAAATACCGCTCTGGTCATATAATGAAAGCCATCCAACCGACAGCGACTCCAGAAGAAAAAGCAGCTGTCAAGGACTCTATCTTCAAGATATATAAAGCGTTGCAGGCTGGTGGCGATTTCACAAAGTTTGCTACGACACAATCGGACGACAAAGGCGCTGCTGGACGTGGCGGTGAATATGGCCTGATGTTCTGCGGCTCGCTTCCCTATGAATACGAAAGCAACGTCTTTAAGCTCAAAGTCGGCGAATACTCGGCTCCCTTCCAATCCAAATATGGCTGGCACATTGTCAAAGCGCTTGAATTCCAGCCTTATCCGGCCATTGAAGACATGCGTAACGACATCACCGGTTTCATAGCTCAGGATGAGGCCCGCACTCAGGTGGCTAAAAAGGCGTTCATCGAACGCGTCAAGAAAGATTACGGATACACATTGATTAAAGAAAGCTTCGACCAATTTGTAAAAGCATACGATCTTGCTCGTATCAAGGGAGATTCTTCGTTGGTCAAGGCTTTGTCTGCAAGCATGAGTCCTCTTTTTGTACTGAACGGCAGGAACTTCAGCCAGAAAGGTTTTGCATTGGCTATCGCCAAAAAAGCAAATGCATCGAACAACCTGACGGAAGCGTTCGACAATTATGTCGGTGAATTGGCTGTTGCCTACGAAGATAAAAACCTGGAAAAGAAATACCCCGAATTCGGTCACCTGATGCAGGAATACCGCGACGGCATTCTTTTGTTCGAAGTGAGCAACCGTGAAGTTTGGGACAAAGCTTCTCAGGACACCAAAGGTCTGGAAAAGTACTTCAAAGATTCCGTAACCAAATACAATTGGGACAAGCCCCATTACAAAGGTTTTGTCATTTCTTGTGCCAATCCCGCAATTGCTGCTCAAGCTAAGAAAATGATAAAGAAACTGGCCATGGATTCCGTATCCATTGTCCTGAAACGTACCTTCAACACCGATACGACTTCAATGGTCAAAGTGGAACAAGGTTTGTTCGCTCTGGGTGAAAACGCCAATGTGGACTTCCTGGCCTTTAAGAAAACCAAACCCGAACTGGACAAGAAATACCCGGTGGTTTTCTTGAGCGGTAAAGTGCTTGCCAAAGGTCCTGAATCCTATACGGACGTTCGCGGACTCGTCATTTCCGATTACCAGAATTTCTTAGAAGCGAGCTGGATTAAGTCGCTCAGAGCCAAATACAAGGTTATTGTGAACAAAGAGGTGCTAAATACGGTTAATAAAAATTAAGCCTGCCCCCTTTAACGGCTTTTTCAGTATCTTTACGTCTCTAAAAAAGAGACTTTCTGGAATGAAAACGTTCATGTACCTGATGCTGATTCCGCTCCTGTTCACTATGTGCACGAGTGGCGATGCGACTGACAAACGTGTCCGACTGGCCAAGGTCGGTGCGAATGTCATCTATCTGGATGAAGCTGTTCAAGGAATGCCTCAGGGTCTATCGGCAAAAGACAGTTCAACGTATGTTCAGCAATTTCTGAAAAACCGTGTCAAGGAGCTGTTAATCTATGACAAAGCGGTCAAGAATATACCTCAGGGACAGAATATTGACGAACTGGTGGAAAACTATCGACGTTCCCTGATCATCTACGCGTATCAACAGCAAGTGTTGAACGAAAAAATGCAGGACAACATCACGGACACGGAGGTTCAGGTTTTTTATGAAAACAACCGGGATCGGTTCAGTGCCGGACACGATTTGATCAAGGGCATTTTCATCAAGATACCCAAAGCAGCTCCCGATTTGGCCAAGTTGAAAAAGCTATATAAGAATTCTTCGAACGAAGCCTTCAGTCAGATTGAGAAATACTGCGTACAGAACGGTGGGCAGTTTGAATACTTCTATGATCGTTGGGTCATACTGGATGATATTCTGGATAAGATTTCGTACGATACCGGCAAAAATGCAGATTTCCTGAGAACCCGTTCGACATTGGATGTGGTGGTTGGTGAATTTGAATACCTTCTTTACGTAGACGATTATGTACTGGCCGGTTCAACCGCGCCACTTGAATATGTCAAGGACGAAGTCCGCAATATTGTAGCCAATACCCGTAAAACCGAGTTTATCCATCGGTTTGAACAGGATCTGCTCCGTGAGGCAGAAAAAAAAGGAAGGATTACCTATTTTAATGTAAAACCTCAACCCTCCAAAAAATGAGCATACGCAATTCCTTGATGTTTCTAATGTTGCTTTGTGTTTCTGTCATTACCGCGCAAGATAATGTAATTGACGAAATTGTTTGGGTGGTCGGTGACGAACCCATTCTGCGTTCCGAAGTGGAAGCCGAGCGTCTCCGGGCTCAGGCTCAGGGTATCAAGTTCTCTGGTGACCCCTATTGTGTCATTCCAGAACAGTTGGCCATACGGAATCTATTCCTGCATCAGGCCGATCTTGACAGTATCGTCGTTTCTGACAACGATGTCATGTCCAGTGTTGACCGCCAAATAAACTATTTCATCAAACAGGCTGGAACTAAAGAAAAATTGGAAGAATATTATGGCAAGCCATTGGCAAAAATTCGCGATATGATTCGTGACCAAGCCCGAAATGAACAACTTGTCAATACTGTTAAACGCAACCTGATTGGCAACATTACTGTCACACCTGCTGAAATCCGCCAATATTATAACAACCTGAAAGCGGACAGCATACCTTTGATTCCTGCCGATGTGGAGGTGGAAATCATTACGGCTGAACCCCAGTACGATCCTGCTGAAATCACTGAAATCAAAGACAGACTTCGAGAATTTACAGACCGAGTGAATAAGGGCGCTAGTTTTTCCACGCTCGCCGTGATGTATTCCGACGACCGAAACAGCGCCAAAGTAGGCGGAGAACTTGGTTTTATGGGAAAGGGCGATTTGATGCCGGAATTCGCCAATGTTGCCTTTTCGCTCAGTGATCCTACGAAAGTATCTAAAATTGTCGAAACCGATTATGGCTTTCACATCATTCAGCTGATTGAAAAACGGGGTGACCGAATCAATTGCCGGCACATATTGCTGAAGCCGCACATTTCTGCATCGGAACGCAATCAGGCATTGCTACGCCTTGACAGTGTAGCCGATTTGATCCGTAATCAAAAAGTGTCATTCGAGGCCGCAGCCCCACTTTTTTCCTTTGATAAGGATACCCGAAACAACGGTGGACTGATGGTCAATCTCGCCGATCCCCAAAATTCAACTTCCCGCTTCAAACTCGATGAACTACCGCCGGAAATTGGCAAATTGGTGTACACCATGAATGTGGGTGAAATTTCCAAACCCTTTACCATGATCAATTTAAAGGACAAGGAAGTTTGCGCCATCATTCGGGTCAAATCAAAAACAAAGGCGCACAAGGCCAATCTGAATGATGACTTCCAACTCCTCAAACAGATGGTGCAAAGCTCAAAAAGCGAGAAGATCATTGCCGATTGGATTGTTCAGAAACAAAAGAAAACATACGTCCATATCGACGAAAAGTGGAGCAATTGTGAGTTCCAACACCCGGGTTGGATTAAGAAATAAGCATGAGGCAAAAGGCATCGTTCACATATTTCAGGCATAAGGGGCTTTTGTTAAGCCTCTTTTGCCTTTTTTCGCTTTTTGCGGTTGGGCAGGTTAAAAAGGATGTGTACAGTGCACCAGCTAGAGTGGAGTTGCACATACCGGATATGCCTCGGAATGCTGCTAAAAAACAAGCGGCTGCCACAACGAAGACTTCAGCCAAAAAGAATGCACCCCAATTGCCGATGACTCAGAAATATATTCAGTCTGGACTGATGCAAATCCCGGTGTTGAACGTGCCAGTCAAAAAGAAGCGAACGGGTAAAAAACTATACCTCGAATATGCCGACGCCATGTCTTTTGACGCTTTTATCCATCCAGATTATCAGTTGTTGTCAGGCAACGTTCGTTTCCGCCACGAAGGTGCCAAGTTGTTTTGTGATTCTGCCCATTATTTTCAAAAGACCAATTCACTGTATGCCTTTGGCAATGTGCACATGGAACAGGGCGACACGCTTTTTTTGTATGGTGCCTGGCTTTATTACGATGGCACCAATAAGTTGGCACAAGTTCGTGAGAAAGTTCGGTTGGAAAACAGGAATGTCACGTTGTTCACCGATAGTCTGAACTTTGACCGCAATACCAATGTGGGCTATTTTTTTGATGGTGGTCTGTTGGTGGACGAAAAGAACCAATTGTCTTCCGAATATGGCCAATACAGCCCCGCTACCAAAATCGCCAATTTCAAGAACGATGTTAAATTGGTACATCCCAAGTTCGTGATGACCAACAAGGAGCTGACTTACAACACAAACACGAAAATCGCTGATATCAATGTGCCTACGGATATCGTCTCAGACAGCGGTTATGTCTATACGACCAAAGGCAATTACAACACTTCCACCGACAAAAGCGTTCTGTACAACCGCTCTTATGTGATCAGCGATCACCGCCGACTGACAGGGGATACGGTGTACTACGATCAAAAGAACGCCATCGGAGAAGCGTTCGGCAATGTCGTCCTGATAGATACCGTGCAACAAATCACCATGATTGGCGGTTATGGATACAGCGAGGAAAAAACCGGCTATGGACTGATGGCACGCGCACCGTTGCTCATTGAACATTCCCAAAAAGATACCCTCTGGTTGCACGGGGATACCCTGATGACACAACAGGATTCTGTTTATAAAGTGATCAAGGCCTATCATGGCGTTCGTTTCTTCAGAAATGACTTTCAAGGCGTCTGCGATTCCTTGTATTATTCTACGCGGGATTCCATCCTTTCTTTTTATCAGAATCCCATTTTGTGGTCTGGAAAACAGCAGATTACGGGGGAGTTCATACAGATGCATACCAAAAACAACAAACCGGAGATGCTTCATATCCAACGAGCGGCCATGCTGATATCGATGGAGGGGGATTCTCTCTATGACCAATCTTCGGGAAAAGACCTCAAAGCGTATTTCGACTCGAGTCAGGTGGTGAAAGTGGAAATTCGCGGCAATGCCGAAACCGTTTACCTCCCTAGGGACAAAAACGATGAAATCATGGGCCTGAACCGTTTGGAAGGAAGCTCGCTGGATTTGTACCGACACGATGAAAAAGTGAAGAAGGTGGTGGTTTGGCCGGAACCCAAAGGCAAGTTTTATCCGCTGAACCTGTTGGATCCGGAGGCTCGGTTTCTGAAGAATTTTGCCTGGTATGCGGATGCCCGACCCATCTCACCCGAAGATATTTTCAGAGTCTATAAAATTAAAGTGGTAGGTAACAATAAATTGGAAACTCAAAATGAAGTTCCGACATTAAAACTACCTGCCGCTAAAAAATCGACACCCGATAAACCTGCGAAATCACGTTCAAGCAAAAAAGCACCCAAGCAGAAGGCTGTCAAATCACTTCGTAAATAGTACTGGAATACTTATTTTTGCCTGACAGAAAGCCTCACCAATGGAAAATATCATCCGCGTCCTACCCGATTCCGTCGCCAATCAGATTGCTGCTGGCGAGGTGATCCAACGCCCTGCGTCGGTGGTCAAGGAATTGGTGGAGAATGCCATCGATGCCGGTGCCACTCAGATTGATGTCATCCTGAAAGAAGCCGGTCGCAACATGATCCGCGTCATTGACAATGGCAAGGGAATGTCGCCGGAGGATGCCAAGCTGGCTTTCGAGCGGCATGCCACTTCCAAAATTCGACAGGCTACGGATTTGTTTCACCTTCACACCATGGGTTTCAGAGGAGAAGCATTGGCTTCCATCGCTTCCGTGGCACAAGTTGAATTGGTTACCCGCCGCTCCGACGACGAACTAGCCTGGAAAGTGGAAATAGAAGGTTCCGTGGTTTCCAATGAAGAACCGACACTAGCGGCTCAGGGATCCCGTTTTACTGTACGCAACTTGTTTTACAACATTCCAGCAAGACGGAAATTTCTGGGTGACAATACCAAAGAGCTGAAGGCTATCCGGGAGGAGTTTATCCAGATTGCACTGGTCAATCCCAAGTTGCAGTTTTCGCTCACCCACAACGATGAAACATTGTACACGCTGCCGCCGACCAATGTTAAACAGCGGGTGCTCAATATCTTCGGAAAACGTAATTCCGGACAATTGCACAAGCAGTTGTATCCGGTGGATGTAAATACCCAACTGATCCGAATCACCGGTTTTGTAGGTGATCCAACCGCTGCCTGTCAGCGCGACCAGATGCAATACTTCTTCGTAAACGACCGCTTCATCAAGCACAAAGGTTTCAGAAGTGCCGTGATGAAAGCGTATGAACTGCTCATCCCATCGGGTCAACAGCCCACCTTTTTCTTATATCTGGAAGTCGACCCTGAGACCCTCGATGTCAATATCCATCCGACCAAGACCGAAGTCAAATTTGAACACGAGCAAGCCATTTGGCCCATTCTGCAC
>Ga0302205_10000877_pt1 | contig 12006 bp, 8 predicted proteins | sample II_Fen_E1_3_FD_194582 | JGI IMG/M metagenome (GOLD analysis project Ga0302205, IMG submission 194582) | Peat permafrost microbial communities from Stordalen Mire near Abisko, Sweden - II_Fen_E1_3 | ecosystem: Environmental > Terrestrial > Soil > Wetlands > Permafrost | place: Sweden: Abisko...
GGTCGTCCTGAATATAAAAACGTTTGTCGACCGTTTGTCCCAGCACACGTGGCACAGGTAAGCCCTGATGGTGAAAATGGTTAGCTATTTCGATAAAAGCAATATTTTCATCCACCGACGTACCTTCCACACCAATAAACGAATGATTTTCGCTCGTCAGCCGGAAATATTTACGGTTTGAGCCGGAAGCAGAAAGTTCGGTAATGGTAAGAGCAGGTTCGTGAGTGTATTGTAGGAAAAGAGTTTCGAGTTCGGTCATTGGAATCGGTTGAATAGTTGATTGGTTGAAATAGTTGATCGGTTGAACGGTTGATTCTGTTCGTGATGCAAAGATACAAACATCATTTTAAACAAATGGTATCAGCAGAGCAAAAGGGAAACGTCGTGTTATAGTTTTTTTCAACTCCCGGATTGGGTCTCGCGAGTTTTAATCGCGAGTTTTAAAGGACACATTTTAAAGAACGCGATTAAAAATCGCGTGTCCCTTGTATTAAAAAAACATGACTCAGCTGAACAGACAGCCAATCAATATAAAATATGTCGGGCTGAAAGCCCAGAATAATATAGCCCAACGGCAAAGCCATGAAATGGCGACGCCTTGGGTAAGAGATTACAGCAACAAACCGAGGGCTGAAAGCCCGACATAGTACATCGGCGCATATAAGGAGGAATCGGGCTTGATTCTATGCTGTCCTTTCAGGACGCTATTTTATTTTTTCTTTTTACCCAAGGCTTCACCTTGGGCTAGGATATAATGTCCTTTCAGGACGAATAATCCAAGCGACGGAACTCTTACATTCCGTCACTCTTCATTTAAGGGTTAACGTTTAGCATCAATGCCAAACTCTTTCCAACGGCTCTGATCAAAGTCCATCTTAACGATTTTCTGCGCTTCGCTCACTTGTTTTCCAAGTTCTCTTAGCTTTGCTTCCAACTCGTCAGTTTTGGCTTCAAGGTCCGACTTTAACTTTTCCTGTTCGTTGTTGAGCGACACAGCCAAGTCACAGTCAGCTCCCAACTTATTCAGAAATGCCAAATCCAAACCTCTACGAGCTACTTGCTCAGTATTACCCTTTAAACCCGCCAACATTACCTGAGCTTTGGATATTTGCTCAGAATACTTTTGTGTTGCCATAATCAAAAAGATTAAGTTGTTTGAATTGCGGGGACTCACACCCAATAAACTCCCCTCCCCGTTTTGAGGATGTCTATTATATAGCCATTATTCGTTTTTCGGTCAAATGAGTTGCCTGGAAGCTTCGGGCATCTTCCTTTTCCTTTCGGGCATCTTCCCCCTGCTTCTGGGCAGTTGCCTTTTTGTTCCGGGCAGATCCCCAAGCCTTCGGGCAGATGCCTTTTCCTTTCGGGCAGCTTCCCCCTGCTTCCGGGCAGCTGCCTTTTTGTTCCGGGAAGGTTCCCCAAAGCTTCGGACAGGTTCCTTTTCCTTTCGGGCAGATGCCCGAAGCCCTGGGGAAGGTATCTTTTCCTTTCGGGTCGATAATTATGTCTTTCGGACTAGTGTTACGAGCTCAATTTCATTCTATTCGGGCATAAAGATAAAAACTTTCAGTTAACAGACCAACTATTTTTATAACTTATTCAAAAAACATGTTTTAAAACAATTATTACACAATAAAACATTCAGCATTGAATCATAAAACAACAAAAACAGAGACGCAGAGCATAGTTTCTCTCCGGTTTTGTTTTAATTTTGCAGCCTGAAAATAAAAGAGGAATCAGGAACTAAAAAAAGAAGATTGTATGTTTAAACCGGAAATGCTTCCCGAATTAAGTCATCGTTGGAAAGCGATTCAAAAAGAAATGACCCGAAAAAATGCCGATGGCTGTCTGCTGGCCGATAATGTCAACCTGTTTTATGTAGCCGATCGTGTATACAGCGGCTATTTTTATTTACCCCAGGAGGGTAATCCCCTATTTTTCGTCAAACGTCCAATCGGACTAGAAGGCGAAAATGTTTTTTACATCCGCAAGCCCGAACAAATTGCCGAAATACTACTCCAACAAGACATTGCCCTGCCCCAAACGATGATGCTGGAGCTGGACGAAATGCCTTACAACGATATTGTCCGACTGCAATCCATCTTTCGCCCCACCGAAACGCTCAATGCTACCACGGCCATCCGCAGCGTGAGGGCTATCAAATCGGAGTACGAAATCGGTCAGATGCGACACTCCGCCCGACTGCATGCAGCTTGTTATGCCGAAGTGCCCAAGCTCTACAAGCCGGGCATGACCGACATTGATTTTTCCATTGAAATAGAACGACTGTTCCGTCGGCAAGGTGCTCTGGGGCACTTCCGGGTTTTCGGACAGTCGATGGAGTTGTTTATGGGCAGCGTCATTGCAGGCGATAATGCCGACAATCCTTCGCCCTACGACTTTGCCATGGGTGGCGGTGGACTGCACAATTCGCTCCCCGTGAGTTCTAACGGCTCGGTCATGATGCCTGGCACCACCGTGATGGTGGATATGGGAGGTACGTTTACCGCCTACATGTCGGACATGACACGCGTATTCTCAATCGGTCGCGTTTCACCCCTGACCTACAAGGCACATCAGGTGGCGTTGGAAATTCAGAGCAACATTGAAACTGTGGCGAAACCCGGCGTAGCCACCTGCGACCTGTATAACCGGGCCATGGAGCTGGTAAAAAAGCACGAACTAATGCCTTACTTTATGGGTCACAGTCAGCAGGCCGGATTTATCGGGCACGGCATTGGCATTCAAATCAACGAGCAGCCCGTGTTGGCTCCACGCTCCAAAGACGAACTGAAAGAAGGACATATATTTGCCCTGGAACCAAAATTTGTGATTCCCGGAGTGGGTGCGGTTGGCATTGAAAATTCGTTTGTCGTACACAAATCCGGCATTGAAAAGCTCACCGTATTAAATGAAGAAATTATAGAACTATAAACAATCGGTTTTTACGGAACTAAAAAATCGATCGTCCATAGAGTTTATCACTGATTAAAATACGAACCCTTTGAAAAGAAGGCCGTATCTTTGCACCTGAAAACTATAAACAATTATTCACCCATGAAACTGATAAGATTTATCAAAAACTGGACACTCCCACTTTCGATGCTTACAGGTGTTATCGGCTACTTTATTTATGTAAACATCCCCTTCCTGGCACCCACCAAACCATTTGTCAACGAATTCATCGCTATTATCCAACCCACCCTGATCTTTCTGATGCTCTTTGTTACCTTTTGCAAAGTCGATCCGCGTGATTTGCGCCCAAGTCGCATGCACCTGTGGTTGTTGTTGGTCCAGGTGGGTATTTTTTGTTTGTTGGGCATACCGCTCGTTTTGTTTCCTGACACAGAGTTTCGCGTAGTGCTCGAAGGAGCTATGATTTGTATGATTACTCCCACTGCCACTGCCGCAGCCGTAGTCACAGGCAAGCTTGGCGGAAACACGCAGTCGTTGGTTAGCTATACCATCATTATCAATATGGTTTCGGCCATCGTTATTCCGTTGGCACTGCCCATGGTTCATCCCAATCCGTCGCTCACCTTCGTGCCATCTTTCTTACTTATACTCCGCAAAGTATTTCCGTTGCTTATGTTTCCGTTTCTGGCTGCATGGGCAGTTCGCGCCTATCTTCCCAAGCTGCATGCAAAGTTGCTTGGGTTCAAAGATCTGGCATTTTACATGTGGGCAGTTGCTTTGGCTATTGCCATTGCCGTTACCGTACGGAGTATTGTGCATAGCGACGTAGCTATCGTTTTCCAGATAGGCATAGCTATAGCTTCGCTTATCACCTGTATAGCACAGTTTGCCATTGGGAAAAAAATCGGGGAACATTACAACGACCGCATTGGAGCCGGACAAAGTCTGGGACAAAAAAGCACGGTTTTCTCTATCTGGTTAGGCGCCACTTTCCTTAGCCCTGTTACATCTATGGCCGGTGGATTCTACAGTATATGGCACAATGTGTATAATTCTTATCAACTCTACCAAAAGCGCAAAGAGGATGAGACAAGAAGACCTACAGCGTGAATAAGGCATATATCACAACCCAAATCTGGTAAAATTGAATCTTTTTATATTGATCCTCCTTTTATAAAACTACTTTCCAGATAAATAACCCGTGGTTCGGAGTTTAGTGTTACAAAGCCATCTAATCTTTCAAATAATAATTCTGTAGCCTTTTTTCCTATTTCGAAACCCATCGGCTCTATGGCCGACAATGGAGGATTATACATGGATCGGAAAGGTTCTTCGCAAAATCCGATAACCGAAATATCTTCTGGCACTTTCAGATTTCTTCTAAAAATTGCTTTCATCACGCCTGTCATGGTCAGGTCACTAATCGCAAAAATACTATCGGGAGCATTCTTCTCACTTAGTAATCTCAGTACCTCAAGTTCCGTTTCTTCCGGAGTTTCACACGAAATGATTAACTCTTCATCAATTGGAATTCCCTTTTGAATCAAAGCTGTTTTATAACCTTGTAACCTGTTGCGACTAATTAATAAGTTTAAGTTTCCGACACAAATGGCAACACGCTTTCTTCCTGCATCGAGTAAATGATTCACCGCTTTGAATGATCCGGTTACATCATCAACCAAAACAGTATCAACATTCATATCATTCACAACACGATCAAAAAACACAATAGGTAACTCGATATCGACAATGTGTTGAAAGTGATCGAAATTTTTAGTTTCCAGCGAAACAGATGCTAAAACTCCTTCAACATTATTGGCAATTAAGATATTCAGATTTTCGATTTCCCGTTCATACGATTCGTTGGATTGAAGAATTAGCAGGTTATAACCCCGATTGTGTACAATTTCCTCAATTCCCCGTACAACTGATGGAAAAAAGAAATATGAAATCTGAGGAACAATTAGTCCAATGGTCTTGGTCTTTTTATTACGAAACGAAGCTGCTACAGTGTTTGGAATATATTTCAGGCTTTTTGAAACACCATTCACAGCATCTTTAGTAGTTTGACTGATATCCGGATGGTTTTTCAATGCCCTACTCACCGTTGATTTTGAAATCCCCAGCACTTTGGCTATATCGTTTATGGTTATCGGGTTGTTTTTCATGATATCTCAATTCTGGTATCTCAAGAATTCGTACAATTTAAGGAATCCAACTAACGCAAGTATTTATTTGACCACCCGCTCCCTTTAGTTTGAGCATTCTGGAATCTATATAAATGCTCCAATGCGTTTCTCAGGAGTGCAAAGTTATAAAAAGAATTCAGAAAAAAAACTTTAGCTAAAACAACAGCTAAATTACCGGTCATTAATCCTCAGGTGATTGGTAATATTAAAGGAAACATGATATATCTTATAGTAGCCGTTAACATTGTACATTGCAATGTAGAAACACAATTCTAGCTCACATCACAGTCGCCGTTAAAGTTTCATAAAAGGTTGTATCTGCAACCGGTTGCGCAACCGGTTGCAGATACAAATTACTGTTTTTCAATAATATAAATATTGCACAAACTAATTAGTTCATTTATATTTGTCGCATGTTATCCTTGCAAAGAGACAAAACACTTTATTAATTCTCAATTAAAAATTTAATTCAATGAAAAGAACAGTATTATTATCCGCACTTAATTTAGTTTGCTCCTTTACATTGTTTACCTCCAAAACGCTCACTAAAAATACAATTATAGACAAAAACCAGAAGTAGTATACACCTATTCACTTGCGCAGTGCATGCGCCCACTTTATACCAAAAGTAATATATCACAATTTTAAATCTAAAAAATCATGAATGAAAAAAGTAAATTTCAATGCAACATGCTAAGAAAATTGAAACTGTTAGCTATTTTTTGCAGTTTAAGTATTGCATTAATGGCTCAAAACAAAACTATTAGTGGCGTTGTAACTTCCTCTGAAGACAAAGGAGGTGTAATTGGTGTGGCCATAATGGTCAAGGGCACAACTACCGGAACTGTTACCGATATAAATGGAAATTACTCCATTTCGGTTCCAAATAATACTGCAATACTGGTATTTTCGATGGTGGGGATGAAAAAGCAAGAATTAAATGTTGGCAACAACACAACTTTGAACGTCACTCTTTCATCCGACACTAAAGTTATGGATGAAGTAGTGGTTGTAGGTTATGGTACGCAAAGGAAAGCGGAGTTAACTTCAGCTATTTCATCTGTAAAAAAAGAGGACATTAAAGTTGCTTCGGTTGCTACTTTGTCCGAAGCTTTGCAAGGTAAATCGCCAGGTGTGGAAGTAATCAATAACAGTAACTCCCCGGGCGGAGATATTTCAGTACGTGTGCGTGGTGTAAGTTCGTTGAACAACAGTATACAACCTTTATACGTAGTTGATGGAGTTCCTATGAGTGGCAATGTTTCATTCCTGAATAACAATGATGTGGCTAGTGTTGAAATATTGAAGGATGCAGCTGCTGCATCCATCTATGGAAGTCGCGGAGCAAATGGCGTAGTGCTGATCACAACCAATAAAGGAACAGCCAATGATAAATTTTCTGTTACAGCAGATGCATCAATTGCTTTTCAAACACCTACCCATTTAATTCAAATGATGAAGCCTGCCGAATATGCAAAGATGCTTCAAACATTCAACACGAATGATGGTTCGGGGTTAACTCTCAGTTCCAGCGAAGCCTCAGGAGCAGGAACCGATTGGTTAAGTCTCATTTCAAGATCCAATGCACCCCTCCAAAACTATAATATTACAATAAGTGGAGGTTCAAAAAAAATGACCTATTCTTCCAGTTTGAGTTATTACGATCAGAAAGGAGTTGTAAAGACATCAGATTACAGCAAGTTTAACTATCGTTTAAATACACAGGTAAACGTCACAGAAAAGATAAAAATCGGAAGTAGTCTGGTATTTACCAGTTCTACCAGACACCTTGTTCCATCCGAAGGAGATTTATGGAATTCGATATTTAATAACGCATTGACCATTGATCCGGTAACACCTGTATATTTTAGTACAACAGAGTTAGCTGCCAATTCAGCTTTAGGGTTCAATACAAATGAATACAGCATTTATCACAATGCAAAATACGCAAATAGTGGAAACCCGGTAGCTTCGGCTGCACGAAATTTTCAGGAGGAGAAAAACACAGGTATGTTTGGAAACGTGTTTGGCACATACGAAATATTACATGGACTAACCTTTAAAACCAGTTTTGGATATGAATATAATGGATACCGTTATACTAAATTCAATCCTGAATATTATGAAAATGCAAGTGCCAAATTATTGGTGAATAATCTAACTAAGAATGAACATGTAACAACACACTTCACATCGGATAATACACTTACTTATACTAAAAGGATTGCCGATCATTCATTGACTCTGCTGGCTGGTACAGCATACGAACATTATCAACTAGGAGGCACCAATGCTTATGTTTCAGGCTTACCCGGCAATGAACCTACTTATAGATATTTAACCTACGGGACATCTGGTGCAACCGTTAGTGAAACACAAGATGAATCGGCACTTGTGTCATTTTTTGGACGGGCAATGTATAATTATAAGTTAAAATACTTTCTTTCTGCCAGTATTCGTTCTGACGGATCGTCAAAATTTGCAACAGGTCACAAATGGGGTAACTTCCCTTCTGTCTCGGGAGCCTGGGTTATAAGCAACGAATCGTTCTTTAAGCAAGATATTATTTCTTTATTGAAATTACGTGCCGGATGGGGAAAGATAGGGAATCAAAGTATTCCTTCTAATGCCTATTCCACCATGTTAAGAAACAATGCTTACTACAATTTTGGTGGAACCCTATCTTCGCCGGGCTATTCCATTTCAAAAGCTGGTAATCCTGATGTAACCTGGGAGACTACTACCGATTTTAATCTCGGTTTGGACTTTGGCTTATTGGATAATAAGCTTACCGGATCGGTAGATGTGTACAACCGTAAAGTTTCTAACTTGCTTTTAGCTATTGATCCTCCAATGTTTACTGGTTTGTACAACAGCAATTCTACGACAACCGGTATTATCACCAATATTGGTTCGATGCAGAATAAAGGAATGGATGTGACATTAAACTATAGCAATAAAGTTGGTGGAGTGGAATACAATATCGGAGGCGTATTCTCAGTTGTTGAGAATAAAGTATTAGACTTGGGTCCATTATCCTATATCGATGCCGGTGCGCTTCGGAACGTAACCGGATATGCCGAACGAACAGTTGTTGGAAAGGCTGTAGGACAGTTTTATGGTTATAAAGTACTTGGCATCTTCCAAAATCAAGCAGAAATTGACAGTTACACCCGCAATGGAAAATTAATTCAACCCAACGCGAAACCCGGTGACTTTAAATTTGCTACAAACGCTGATAATGCAACAGGCACTAATTTAGTGGATGCCGATAAACAGTTTTTGGGAAGTCCACTACCTAAATTTACGTATGGATTTAACCTGGGACTGAAATATAAGGGTTTTGATCTTACGGCTTATTTCTATGGAGTGTACGGCAACAAAATTTTAGAAGCCGAAAGAGCGTTGATTTCAAACACCAACAGTACGGCATCTAACCTGAGAGCCGGTCTTGTAGATGCTGCATGGCATGGCGAAGGGACTTCAAACACAGTTCCTAGAATGACCACACAAAGTACCAATAATAACTTTGGAGTTGTGTCGGATGCCTATTTATCCAGCGGATCCTATTTGAGACTTAAAAATCTAAATCTGGGATATGAGCTGAATAAGGATATGTGTGCAGCACTAAGACTTACCCGGTTAAGAATATATGTAGGTGTTCAAAACTTATTTACCATAACCAAATACACCGGTTTCGACCCTGCTGTTTCAAACTCAACTGTCACTCAGGTAGGTGTTGACTATGGTGGCTATCCCACGAATAGAACTTTCCTAATGGGTTGTAATATTGGCTTATAATTATGCCTGCAAAAAGAATGTTACACTTCAAAATTAAATCAATACTTAATAACGAATCAAATGAAAAAGATATATAGAATACAATTGATATTTTTATTTTTCCTGAGCCTTATTGGTCTTTCAGGATGTAATAATCTCATCGACATATCGTCGCCCGGTATAACTCAGAGTGCAATACCGAGTAATCAAACAGATGCCATAGGCCTGGTTACCGGTTGCTATTCAACATTTATGGATTATGATCAAACAGAAGGAGTCGACAACTGGGTAGAAGGTTGGTTTTGCCAATGGTTGGTTGCCGAAGAGTGCGGAGATGACATTTATAAAGGCGGTGATAGCCACGGCGATTTTCAGGCAGAAGAAGATCTTGGCTATTTTAAAACCGGTTATAATAACATTATTGACTGGAAATGGCGCAAGATGTGGATTGGCATTGCCCGCTGTAATAAGGCAATCAATAGTATTCCGTCTGTTCCCGGAATGGATGCCACTCTATCCAAACGTTTAGTGGCAGAGGCACAGTTTCTGAGAGCCTATTTTTATTTTGAACTAATACGTAACTTTGGAGATGTTCCAATCATTACCACTACAATAACGGCAACAGATGTTAATCAGCCCCGGATTGCAGCTAAAACGGTTTATGAAACATTGGTTGAAACTGATTTAGTAGCTGCGGCAGCTGCTCTGCCTCAAAAAAGTGCTTATGCTTCGGCGGATGCCGGCAGGGCTACACGTGGTGCTGCTTTGAGTTTATTGGCAAAAGTGTATCTTTACGAAAAAAAATGGAGTAGTGCTTTTACTGCTGCCCAAACAGTAGTTACAGAAGGCGAATACAGCTTGGAGAACAATTACAGAAACGTTTTTGAGGTGGATAATGTAAACGGAAAAGAATCAATTTTTGAAGTGGCTTATTCTGGCAATCAAACATATTCTTTTGGATGGGTTGGAGCTAATGCTATTGGAAGTAGAGACGATGCTGCCTGGGGATGGATGCAACCTTCAACAGATCTTGATCGTGAATTCGAAACTGGTGATCCACGTCATAAAATGACTATTATTCATGATGGCGATACTTTTGTTGACGGATGGGGAGGGCAGCCTTATGCAATCACTGCATTGCATAGCAATCAATCACCCTACACTGCTCCTTACAAGTATTTTATACCTAAAAGCAAAAGAGTGTCAAACAATTGGCTCAAACAAAATTACAATTTAGAATTAATTCGGTATGCCGATTTACTGTTGATGTATTCAGAGGCAGCTTTGCAATCCGGAAATCAGGTTAAAGCAGACTGGGCACTGGAACAAGTACGTGCCAGAGCCAGAAATCAGTCTGCAACTCCTGCCATTGTATTACCAGCAAAATCGGGCATCACCCTAACTGATATCATTCATGAGCGACGAGTAGAGTTGGCTACCGAGGGACATAGATTCTATGACCTGAAAAGATGGGGAATTGCCCAACAGGTGCTGAATGCATTGCCGGCTAAAATAGCCACTTATCCCGAAGCATCTTATATCGGAGCTAAAGGAGCATTGTATCAATCGCCACGTAATGATTTGTTCCAGATCCCTCCAACCGATGTTTCCAGAGCTGGTTGGACACAAAATCCCGGATATTGATTTTATATCAATAGAAGGACAATTAAATTGAATTGATAAAAGTGGGATAGTGAAAAAAAATATTCACTATCCTGCTTAAATAATATTCTGAATAAAATGTCGTATTTTACAAAAAAAACAAACCCAGCACAGTATCGATTGGAACACCTGCTGGATAATACAATGACCTATCTGTGTCATGCGGAGCACCTACTGGATAGTGCGGAAGCTCATCTGTGTCATGCAGAGCATTTGCTGGACAATGCGGAGATTCATCCGTGCAGTGCGGAACACCTGCTGGATGATGCGAAGGCTCATCTGAATAGTGCAAAACATATGCTGGGCGATGCGGCCGGAGCAACAAAACAGTCTATTAAGCCAAATAAATCTTTAAAATAATTCCACTCATGAAACATTCCAGTCTTTTATCGCCCACAAGAGCCTTAAGTGTACTTATTATTGCGCTATTGAACTTAGCTCCTCTATTTGCAGTTAATCAGGTATTTATTCCCATCGAAACAGCCCATAACACGCTGCTGTTTCAGACAGACAATGACAATCATTTACTGATGACTTATTTCGGAACGAAATTGGTAGATGCTAACGAATACAAACTGATCAGCACTCAGAATAACCAGAAGGACGAAAACGGTGGCATTTTCAATCATGCCTACACACCTGCCGGGACATGGAATCTGGTAGAACCGGCACTAAGTATTACTCACGCCGACGGAAATATGTCGACAGAACTAACTTACGTTTCGCATAAAACAGAGCAAACAGACCAGAATGTAAAAACTATCTCTATTTTACTTGCCGATCCGGTTTACAAAACCGAAGTAACCCTCTACTTTAAAACCTATATCAACGAGGATGTTGTAGAGCAATGGAGCGTGATTCGCAACAAAGAAAAAGGAACGTTGAATATGCAAAAATATGCTTCGGCGAATCTTAATTTCATTGCAAAAAACTATTACCTCACTCATTTTCATGGTTCGTGGGGACGCGAAATGAAACCTGAGCAAACACTCCTGACTCACGGCATCAAAACTATTGATTCTAAACTAGGCACTCGTGCCGATTTATTTGAACATCCGGTTTTTATCCTTTCGTTTGATAAACCTGCTACCGAAAATGAAGGGAATGTTATGCTTGGAACATTGGCCTGGTCGGGTAATTTCCGAATGGATTTTGAAGTAGATGCCTATCATAATCTACGACTGATTTCCGGCATTAATCCATTCCAGTCGGAATATCCGCTTGCAGCAGGCAAAGAATTCAAAACTCCTTCGTTTATCTACACTTTTTCCGACAAGGGAACCGGCGAAGCCAGCAGACAGATGCATCGGTGGGCACGCAATTACCGCATTCTGGATGGTAATGGTTCGCGACTAACATTGCTCAACAACTGGGAAGCAACTTATTTCGATTTTGATCAGGAAAAGCTGGTGAAACTCTTTGCCGATGGTAAAAAACTGGGCGTTGATTTATTCTTGCT